>ASRN01000006.1_pt1 | contig 86950 bp, 89 predicted proteins | sample 693258 | NCBI WGS metagenome assembly ASRN01 (sample SAMN02169243, study PRJNA158439) | bioreactor metagenome | isolation source: day 82 sample from continuous culture bioreactor inoculated with sediment... | place: Germany: Bremen
TATTTGAGCCATATTTTACAACAAAAGAAGAGGGAAAAGGAACAGGTATAGGATTATATACGACAAAAACCATTATTGAAAATAGTATGGGTGGTGCTATTATTGTAGAAAATACTAATCTTGGTGCTTGTTTTACTATTAAAGTACCTATTTCAGTAAAAGAAAATAAGAAACTTAATTAATATAAGCTATTTTAGTAAAAAAGTGTCCTTTTTATGCTAAAATTAAAATAGGAGTATATTATGAAAGCTATATTTATAATACTTTTCTTATTTTATTATGCATATTCTCAAAATATTGAGAACCTTCCTATTGATAAAAAATTTGATACAAATCTAACAACAAAAGAGCTTAATTTTTTAAAAAAACACAATACACTAAAACTTTGTATTGATCCAAACTGGATGCCACTTGAAAAGTTTGAAAAAGATAAATATGTAGGAATTACTTCTGATTATATGAAAATATTCCAAAAGAAATTGGATATTAAAATAAAAGCAATAAAATCAAACTCATGGTCACAATCTTTAGAGTATGGAAAACAAAGAAAATGTGATATCTTTTCACTAGTTATGCCAACAAAAAGTAGAGAAGAGTACTTAGATTTTACAGAGCCATATCTTACAATACCTTTAGTACTTATTACAAAAATAGAGAAACTATATATTGCAAATTTAGGAAAAATCAATAAAAAAGTAGGAATTGTAAAAGATTATGCTTTTACAGAACAATTGAAAAAAGATTATCCAAATCTAGAAATAGTTGAAGTTGAAAATTTAAAAACAGGATTAAATAAAGTTAAAAACAATAAGTTATTTGGTTTTATAGATACAGTTACAGCAGCAGGTTATCAAATACAGCAGCACTATTTTGGTGAACTTAAAATCACTGCAAAATTTGACAATTCTTGGAATTTAAGTATTGGAACAAGAAATGATATGCCACTTTTAAAATCAATTTTCAATAAAACCCTTACAAAAATTTCACAAGAAGAGCATCAAATAATCTTAAATAAATGGATAAGTATAAAATATGAAACAAATGCAAACTATGGATATATCTTTAGATGGATAGGAGCAATTAGTATCTTCTTTTTTACAATTATATTCATAATAATTAAAGCAAATAGGAAATTAAACAAAGAGATAACAAATAGAAGAAAAATAGAAAAAGAGCTTAAATCATATATTAAAATTGTAGATGAAAATATAATATCTGCAACTACTGATTTAAAAGGTAATATACTTCATGTATCAAATGCATTTTGTAAAGTTTCAAAATATACAAAAAAAGAGCTAATAGGAAAAACTCATTCTATCTTAAAACATGAAAGTATGGATAAAAAAGTATATAAAGAACTTTGGGAAACTATTTCAAAAGATAAAGTTTGGCAAGGAGAAATAAAAAATAAAACAAAACAAGGAGATTGTTTTTGGGTTAAAGCAATTATCTCCCCTACTTTTAATGAAGATGGGATAAAAGTAGGTTATACCTCAATCAAAGAAGATATTACAACTAAGAAAAAATTAGAAAGATTATCTATAACAGATGAACTTACAAAAACTTATAATAAACGATATTTTAATGAACTAATGCCAAAACTTTTAAATAGCATAAAAAGAAAAAATGAATATATAACATTTTCAATATTTGATATTGACTATTTCAAACCATACAATGACACCTATGGTCACTTAAAAGGTGACAGTGCGCTAAGAAAAGTTACAAAAGAAGTAATGAGTAATTTAAATAGAGCAGATGATTTTTGCTTTAGATTAGGAGGAGAAGAGTTTGGAGTTGTATTTAAAGACTCAAATCCTGAAAAATCAAAGAAATTTTTAGAAAAAATAAAAAATAATATTGAAGAACTAAAAATTCCCCATAAAAAAAACAATGTTTCACCTTATGTGACAGCTTCTTTTGGATATGTTTGTACAAAAGCAGAAGATATTATCTCTGTTGATATTTTATATAAAAAAGCTGATGAACAATTATATAAAGCAAAAGAAAATGGAAGAAATACAGTTTTACCATAAAATTTATGTTTTTTATTAAACAATCATTAAATCAAATATATTATTATATAATAACAACATAAAGGATATAAGATGTTTGCTATATATAATAATGGAAGTGTAGGATTTAGAAGTACTGCTGATAATCTATATGAATTAAAAAATCTTGATGCTCCTGCTGAGGCTAGATTGAAACCTGATGATGATACACTTTTTCAAGACTACTTAGATCATGAAAAAAAAGATAAGCAAACAGAACAAAAAAATCAAAAAGCAGTAAATGCTTATAAAAAAATGGCCAATCTAGACACATCTGAAGAGGTTTATCAAGTACAAGATATAATGACAAAAGATATAATTTATATTGATAACAAAGCTTCTGTAGAACAAGCTTATCAAAAGCTAAAAGAAGAGAGTGTAAGTCATATACCAATAGTCTCTTTTGGAAAAAAAATCATAGGAATAATAAACAAAAAAACTATTCTAAATCTATTAATAGAGGATATTGAAAACTATCAAAATATATTAAATAGAAATCTTGAGGACTTAATTTTAAAAGAAGTAATCACAGCTGATCCAACAGCAGATATTAGAAGTGTTTGTAAAATTATGCTTGATTTTAAAATTGATGCAATTCCAGTTGTAAATGAAGAGGATGTAATAGTAGGAATAGTTTCAAAAACAGATATAATCAAAGCAGTTTCACATCTGCCAAAACTGCAGCTTTGGTCTTAAGTTTTATATTAAAACTGTAGATTTATAATTATAAAATGGCACGCCTGGTAGGAAATTTCTAAAGTAATTTTAAAAACATGAAATGCTTTAAAAAGGCACTTTATTTCTTTTGATAAATATGATTTATAACTACTTTTGGCGTAAAATTAGAACAATTATTAATAACTCATATCTTACTTTTAAGTCGATTGTTTATATAAATTCAAATTTTTGGTATAATAGAGTTATTATCTAAACTATCTTTTGTAATATCCCATCTTGCAACTTTGATTTTCTTTATTCTTTTTCCAGTCCCAAAATCTAAAAGATCTTCTCTACTTAAATTATTTAAAACCTTATCTAAACTACCTAGTCCACTTGATGAAAGTAAATATGATTCTTCTGGGTTACAAAGTTTACAATAAATAAGTAATTGACCTAAGTTTTGAAGATTTAACGCAGTTTTCTTTGCTTCTATAAAATATATCTCTGCTCTGTCATTCCAAATTACAATCCCTAAAACATCAATTTGTATTTTTAAACCTACCACTTGTGGATAGTATTTAATAACGTCATATTTATTTAGAATTGAATCTAAATATTCTGAATGGCAGTCTAATACCACTACATTACATTTTTTATTTTTGTATTTATCTTTCAAATATGTATCAAGCCAATTACACATTCCTGGATACAAATCAAATTCACTCTTAACATTATTTGCCATAACCTAATTCCTTGGCTAATTGTGTCCATGAATTAAAATGTTTTCCTCTAATTTTTTTTGGTAAACTTTCATCATTTTCCATAGGATGGATTTGTTTATTCTTAAGCCTGATTGGCTTTTCCCAATAAAACTTATGCGTCTTCTTCTCATCTAAATATTCCAATAGTTCTTCTGCATACATTTCTAATGCCCTTTGCTTATGAACAATATTAAACCCTATTGGTAAAAATTCATTAGCCCAAATTTTCACCTGATGTTCTTTTTTCCAATATTTAGATTTCCCTTCATTGTATTTTTTTAAATTTGAATCTCTGAAGTTTGGATGTCCAAAGTCAATTGTTTGCACAGGAATATCTAGTTTCTTTAACATATTTGCTACGTCAATTACAAATTGCCAATTTCCAGGTATTTCAATATAAACTCTATGATGTCCAACTTCACCAAAGGCTTTATTACTTTTACGAATATATCCTGTTACATCTGCAACACCTCTTAATAACTCTTTCTTTTCATCTGTTGTAATATTAAATAACTCATCATTCATTGTCATTGTAGAATGATGAATACCACTGCCAATAAATCTTAAGATTTCTCGTATTGTATAGTCTCCATTCGGCTTTGTAAAAGATATTACGGTAACTGTTTTATTTTGTGAAATTGACAAAGAGTGTCCTAATAATGGTTCAATAACTGTTCTAATATCTACTAAGCTACTTTTAACATATATTGACACTTCTAGTCCTTCATCGTCTCTTAAATTCTTATGAGGTATTTCTATTGTTACTGTTGTATCATTTGTATTTCTTTGAATTTCTCCATTTCCTAATATCATTCCTACTAAGTATGCCATTTGATTATTCATATTTCTTTAATCCTTTATTTATTTCTTAAATACATCTATAGATTTGATCTGCAATTGCTTTCGCCATAAGAGGAGGCACTGCATTACCTATTTGTGTTCTAATATCAACCTTATTGCCATAAAAAATAAAATTATCATCAAAAGATTGAATTCTTGCAGCTTCTCTGGGAGTAATTGACCTATTTAAAAAAGGATGATTATTTCTCCCATTTGATGCAGCATCAAATCTTGTATCTATTGTTGGTGAAGGCTTATCCCAAATAAGTCTCCCCCATGTTGAATTAAACTTTTGTTTTCCTAATAATTCATCAGGTAGATATTCTTTTCCTTTTTCAGGTGGTATCAAGCTTAACTTATGAATAGCAATATCAGAGTGGTTTGAAGCTTTATGATTATACAACTTACTACTATGTTCCCTCATACTTTTCTGATATTCAGATTTTGCTTCTGTAATATACTCCTGCTCAAAATCTCCCTCATTTGAATTTAAATAAGCTAAATCTTCAATTGCTTCTCGTACAGTTATAGGTTTACTAATTGTTGCTTTTGGTAAATCAATCTTTTTTTCTTTACTACACAGAAATATTACCCGTTCTCTATTTTGAGGAACACCATAATCACTTGCTCTTAGACTATTTACACTAACTTTATATCCCAATTTTTCTATTTCATTAATAATTTGTTTTTTAAACCATCCATTAGAAGTTGACATCAAACTTTTTACATTCTCAATTACAAATAAGTTCGGATCAAGTTCTTCTACTAAATACAAATATTCCATAAATAAGAAATTTCGAGGATCATCTAAACCTAACTTTTTACCTTTCAAAGAAAATCCTTGACAGGGTGGTCCTCCAATGATCATATTTACCTTATTCTTTTTTGATAGATTAATTATTTTTTCTTTAATCACTTTGTTCTGTATGTCTCCGACAATCAAATCAGCTTCATTAATATTATGTTGAAAAGTCTGCGCTACTTTTTTATTAATATCAAGTGCCACTTTAGTTATAAAATGATTATTTTTATGCATTCCATAAGACATACCACCTGCACCACAAAATAAATCTAAAATTCTAAATTCCATATTATTATTGTTTCTTTCGTTTTTTAATCAATATTCTTTTAAAAGTTTCTTTCCCATTTATTTTTGGTTTAAATAAATCATATTCATTATCTGAGCCATGGTTAGCTTCTCCTATTATTTCAAAGTCATTGTTATTATGATATTTCAAGTAAGTCAAGGGAACGCCCATAATTCCATTATAATCTAGTGGTATCTCTGCCACTTTAGCTATGTGTATAGCATCAAAATTATCATACTTTGAATATTTATTTTCATCATAAGTGTGCTCTAACTTTAACTTCATATTATCTTTTAAGACTACTAAATTAGTAAGCCACATTGCATTACCTAGGCTTCTCCACTTTTGACCATTTTCATCTATCCAAAATCTTGTTTTTCTTGGCTCAGTATCAGAGGGAACTTTAAAAGCCATATCTCCGAAATGATAGCCTGCAAATGCAAGATTATTTTTAATATAAGGAAAAATCTCTTTATATGTAATTGCATTTTGATTACTTATTAATAAGTATTGTTTCTTATATTTTGTAATTAAAGAAAATAATTCATTAAATTTTGAAAAAGGTGGATTAGTTATAATAATATCAGTATCTATTAAATATTCCAAACATTCTTTACTTCTAAAGTCACCATCTCCTTTAAGTTTACTTATACACTTATTTTCTTGTAAAAATCTCAATATTAATTCATCACTTGATTCATTATTAAATTCACTTGGCATATTCTCAATAACTAAAAGCAACCCTTTTTCATCTCTATCTTTATGCATAGCTGCCTTTGCATATGAGATGCAAACTAGTTTTTTTAATTTAAGTTTGTTAAAATTTTTTAGAAAATATTTCGCAAAAGCTGACTCACAAGGATCATCACAATTGCATAATATTTTTTTCCCATTAAGCTGAGATTCATAATGAATTACTTCTTTCTCTATTGTTTTATAATCTGTGTACCATTCATCCGTATTGTTGCTATACTTAGCTTTATTTAAAATAGAATTTCCTATTTGATACATTAATACTGTCATAACTTTCTCCTTAAATACATTCGTATAATAACAATAATTTTTTAATATTTACAAAAATCATTACATTTTGTAATATTTTTTCTCAAATATTCTAATTTGAGATTATATCTAAAAACTAATAATAACTTAGATTTCTACCAACTCTTGTTATAATACTAATTATCATTAAAAGAAATCAAAGCTTGATAAATACTCGACTTATTATAAATAAAAATAATGAGATACAATTATTTAACCAAATTCAATCTTTAAACTTAAGAAAAACTAATTCTAAAAAAGTTAATAGAGGTGAGTTATATCTATTTCATCTAATAAATGATTATTTCTTAGATTATAAGAAATCAAAAAATAAAGAAAAAGCTTTTAAATCTAATACATTAGAATCTTTAGAAAAAGGAATAACAATATAAAGAAGAGATTTGATAAAAATGAAAAAATCCAAAAAGACAAATCAAAAACAATAAAAGAGACTAACTACAAGTTATGAAAACATCATACTAGACTTATTCATAAAAAGAAAACTAGCTAACTTGATACTTGCATATACTTTTATCAATAAAGAAAGAAACTATCTTATTCAGAGAAATGTATTTTTAAAAACAAAACTATTTGAAACTATTTATGAAGCTCATAATGATGTACTTAAACTATTTGAATATACTTATATTTCAAGAACTATAATAGCTAACTCATGTTTTATGTGTGTATATACATACATGACAAAAGTTGCAAAACTTACGATAATATTACTTTTAAATTTACAGAGAAAATAAAAAAGCTTATATTTAAAGATTAATGTAAAAGTATTTGTATAGGAAAGGAACTTTTAAAACTAAAAATCTATAGCAAAAGGATAAAGATTAAAAGTCAAAAAATATGTCCTTAGTTTAGATGAACTTCTATTTAATATAGAGTTTCAAATGAACATAAATCATTTAGAATATATGAGATATTAAGTTTATAAGTAAGTTACATGAATATATATCCCTATAAAAACTTGGATTTTGGAACTTTTTTAAGATTTATCACACAAGTTTAGCAAAGGCATAAAACTAATTAGGTTATAATTATAAAATGGCACGCCTGGTAGGATTCGAACCCACAACCACCCGGGCCGAAACCGGGAGCTCTATCCAGTTGAGCCACAGACGCGTTTATGATAGCTTGGAATTTTATCAAAAGAAAACTTAAAATTATCTAGATATTAAGGCTTTTTTATTTTTATACATTAGTTCATCTGCTTTTAGAACTATTTTTTCTAATTGTTCCTCTTTTTTAAATAGTACTAATCCAAAAGAGAATGAAAATTGGATATTTTTAAATTTTGAGGTTTTTAGTTTTTGTCTTGCAAGTTTTTTTTGTGCATTTGTCATAAGTGTTTTAATATCAAACTGATTTATTGTATCTTGATTAAAAAGTACAATAAACTCATCTCCTGCATATCTTAAAACTTTTATCTCTTTATCTTTGAACTCTTTTTTCAAAAAATCTACAAGATATTTTAGTACTTGATCTCCTACTAAGTGTCCAAATGTATCATTTATATATTTAAACTTATTTAAATCTATAAATGCCAAAGCTCCATCTTCTGGAAAACTTTTATTTATTAAGTAGTAATCCATAAACCATTTTCTATTAAAAGCTTTTGTTAAACTATCTGAAAAAAGCTCTTTTTGTAAAAGATTTATTTTACTTTTCATTTTTGCTAGTTCACCATAAATATTTTGAAGGGATTTATCATCTTTATTTAAAATAGCAGTTCTTGCATCATCTGTTGATTGATATAAGATACTTAAGTTATCATTTGTTTGTCTTACTATTTTATCAATATTTACATTATCTTCATACAACTCTTTAAATAATACATTTTCATCTTCTATATTTATTTCTAAACTATTTGCATGATTTTCAAATACTTGGGTGTATTTACTTGGTAAAATTATATCTTGGTTTTTCAAGTCTTTAACAGTTAAAAATGTTACTTCTTTAAGTCTATTACTCATCATTTATCTTTATAAATTATCCAAAACTATTAATATAAAAAACACTATACCTAAGTAACCATTTACAGTAAAAAAAGCTTTATCAATTTTTCTAAAATCTTTATTTACTAAATAGTGCTCATAACTTAACATTAAAGCACTTACTAGTACTGCTATAAAAGCAAAAGTTGAACTATTTGATACAATTACAAATAGTAACCAAAACATTACTGTAAAAAGGTGAAATACTCTTGAAATTATCATAGTATTTTTAGCACCAAATTTGCTTGGAATTGAGTGAAGTCCTAACTCTTTATCCACATCAATATCTTGCAATGAATACAATAAATCAAATCCAGCAACCCAAAACATCACCCCAATACTCAACAAAATAGCCCATAAAGGTATAGTTTCACTAACTGCAACAACTCCAGCAATTGGAGCAAGTCCTAAAGAAACACCTAAAATTAAATGTGCTAAAAATGAGAACCTTTTAAAGTATGAGTATGAACCTATTACAATAAGAATAGGCACAGACATATAAAAAGCTAAATCATTTACAAAATATGCTACAATTATAAATCCAATTGCATTTAGTGCTACAAATGTTGCCATTTGTGTAGGTGATATTCTTCCATCTACATTTGGTCTGTTTACTGTTCTTGGGTTAAGAGCATCAATATCTCTATCAAGATATCTATTAAATCCCATAGCAAAATTTCTTGCTGTAAGTGCAGCTAAGATACCTAAAATACAAAGGCTAAACCCAAACCAACCATTTGCAGCAACTACCATTGCAATAAAAATAAAAGGCAGCGAGAAAATTGAGTGTTTGAACATTACTAGTTCATTGAAATCATTTAATAGTTTTGTTATTTTTTCCATAAAATCGATTCTATCTAATATTACATATAAAGTAATTTATATGATGTTTTTTCAACTGTTTTTTATTGGTATTTAATTAAAATTTCACAAAGGAATCAAATGAAATATATAAAAATATTATTATTAATTTTAATTACAACAACTTTTACAGCTTGTATTTCAACAAATCAAACAAGTATTCACAACTCAAATAATAAACAAATCTCTGAATTATTAGATGAGATTCATCAAAAAGACTTGAAGATTACAAAACTTGAAAAAAAATTATCAGAGTATGAGAAAAGATACAACTAAATGAAACAAATAGCAATTATAGGTTCAACTGCATCAGGAAAAACATCTTTAGCACTTGATATTGCAAAAAAAACAGACTCAATAATTTTATCTCTTGATTCTTTGTCTGTTTACAAACAAATAGATATTGCATCGGCAAAACCTACTGTACAAGAAAGAGGTGATATTATTCATTTTGGTATAGATGAAGTTTATGCTAATGAAACTTTTGATGTTATTCAATTTATTGATTGTTATCAAAGAGCAAAAAAATTTGCACAAAACAATAAGAAAAACCTAATCATTGTAGGAGGTACAGGATTTTATCTAAAAGCACTAGTTGAGGGAATTTCTACAGGAATTGATACAAAAAATAAATTAGATATCCCAAAAGAAGAAGCATACGATATCTTATACAATTTAGATAAAGAGTATATGGAAAAAATAGCTCCAAATGATACATATAGAATAGAAAAAGCTTATAGTATATACACACAAAGTGGTATGACTCCAACACAGTTTTTCAAAAAAAACAAAAAAATACCAATTATAGAAAATTTACAAATTTTTGAAATAGTTTGGCAAAGAGATGACTTAAGAAAAAGAATTGCTTTAAGAACAAAACAGATGTTAGAAGATGGACTTATTGATGAAGTTATATTTTTAGAAAAAACTTATACAAGAGAGCCAAACTGTATGAGTGCAATAGGAATTATTGAAACGTTAGAATATCTTGATGGAAAACTTACAAAAAAAGAACTTGAAGAAAAGATTTTAACAAATACAGCAAAATTAGCAAAAAGACAAAATACTTTTAATAAATCACAATTCGTAGAAAATAAAAGTTCAAATATTATAGAAAACTTAAATTCAGAGATTCTTAAGTTTTTTTCGCTATAATCCCTCTCCTAAAAGAGTTTATTAAAGGGCAACACATAAATTTGACCTTTTAGTAGACATTAGAAACCTTAAGGAAGTTAAAGTGAAAAAGAACATTCACCCAGATTATAAAGCTTGTACAGTTAGTTGTGCTTGTGGAAATACATTTGAAACAAAATCAAATGTTGAAACATTAAGAATTGACATTTGTTCAGCTTGTCATCCATTCTTTACTGGAGAGCAAAAAATTGTTGATGCTGCTGGTAGAGTTGAGAAGTTTAAAGCTAAATATAATTTAAATAAATAAGACTTTGTCTTGTTAATATTAGTTCCCACACCCATAGGAAATTTGGAGGATATCTCTAAAAGAGCTCTAGATGCCCTTATGGAAGCGGAACTAATCTTTTGTGAAGACACAAGAGTTACAAAAAAACTACTAAATTTACTATCAGAAAAATTTAATCTAAACTTTGAAAATAAACAGTTTCAATCTTATCACTCTCATAATGAAAATAAAGTTTTAAAAACTTTAGATAAAGAAACTTTTACTAAAAATGTTGTTTATGTAAGTGATGCAGGAATGCCATGCGTTAGTGACCCAGGAGCTACGCTTGTTGATTTTTGTATAAAAAATGATATTAAATATGATGTTATTCCAGGTGCAAATGCAATACTTACAGCTTATGCAATGAGTGGTTTTACACATACAACTTTTTCATTTCATGGTTTTTTAGCACATAAAGGAAGTGATAGAGCTTCAAAACTAAAAACAATAATGCAAAGTGACAAACTTGGTATCCTTTATGAGTCACCACATAGACTTTTAAAACTTTTAGAAGAGCTTAAAAATATAGATGAAAATAGAACAATATTTTTAGTAAAAGAAATAAGTAAATTACATCAAAAAAGCTTTAAAGATAGTGCTAAAAATATCTTTGAAATTTTTAAAGATATAAATATCAAAGGTGAATGGGTAGTAATTATTGAGCCAACTATTTTTGAGGGTCAAGCTTTAAATGTTGATGATATAAAAGATTTAGATTTAGCTCCAAAAGTAAAAGCAAAACTTCTTTCTAAACTTACAGGAAAGAAAACAAAAGATATTTATCAAGAACTAATGCAATAAATAAATTCACCTACTCACTTCTTTTAAATTATTTATTCTTAACTTTAAAGAGGTTTATCAAGATTTTTTCGATAAAATCTTATCTATGATAATATATGGAAAACAAATAGTACTACACGTACTTGATAAACATCCTCACTTAATTGAAGAGGTTCTATTTTCAAAAGAGATAGATAAAAAAATATTCTCAAAATTTTTAAAACTTGGTAAAAAAGTCATAAGACTTGATAATAAAAAAGCACAAGCCCTTGCGCAAGGTGGAAATCATCAAGGCTTTTTTTTAAGACTAAAAGAGTTTGAGTACAGTGATATCTCTGAAATAAAAGAAAAAAATTTTATTTTAGTTTTAGATGGACTAACAGATGTTGGTAATATTGGAGCAATTGCAAGATCTGCATACTCACTAGGTGTTGATGCAATAGTAGCTTCAAATGTAAAAACTCTTAATAATTCAGGTCTTATAAGAACAAGTTCTGGAGCTATGCTTGATATTCCTTTTGCCTTATATCCTAATACACTTGATTTAGCAAATGAACTAAAACAGTGTGCTTTTGCACTTATTGGTGCAACGATGGATGGTACTGACTTGAAAAAATATGGAAAAATAGACGAATCTGATAAGGTTGCACTATTTTTAGGAAGTGAAGGAAAAGGTCTTTCAAAAAAAGTTGAAAAAAAACTTGACTTGAAAGTATCTATTGGTATGCAACATGATTTCAACTCTTTAAATGTATCTGTTGCAGCAGGAATATTAATATATAATTTGAAAAAATAGAAGTAGGCCATGATAAAAAAAATATTTTTCTTAACAATTTTAGCTTTAACACTACAAGCTTCAACTATACTTGATAATAAAATATCAAATTTAATTGGAAAGTTTGACTACATTAAGCATAAAAATCTTATCAATTATATATTCAAAGATAAACACAATTATATAATTGGGGAAAATATTGATTATATTAAGGTGATTAAAAAACTTCAAAGCAATGGTCTTTTAAATCTATCATTAGATAGACCAAAAGATGTTTATATTAAATTCAATACAAATCATGACCCTATAAAATCTTTAAAAATTTTAAAAGACACTCTTAAATCTTTAGGCTTTTATTATTATTTTACAAAAACATTAAAATACGACAAAGAAAATCTAAATTGGGAAATCAAGCTGAAAACAGAAGCCGCCATTGACCCTCTCATTTTAGCAAATGAACTCTATAAACAAAACTGTAGAGTTGCTGATATAAAAAGAGAGGGAGATAATAAATGGGAATACAGCATTGATACAACATTTTCATCATTAAATAACTCAATTCAAATAACAGTAGATGAAAAAAAATATTTAAGAAAACCGCTTAAGCCTTATTTACTAAAAATCAAAGGTGATGCAAGCAAAATTACAGTTGTATCAAAAATACTAAATAACTGGTTCCCTAAAGTTGTATTTTATGATAAGAGTTTAAATATTTTAAAACTTATCAAAGAAGATAAGGTGCATGGAAAGTTAGTTCTTGAAGTGCCACAAAACACAAAATATATAAAAATAGATGACTTATACACGCTTATAAATATCAAGCGTGGATTAAGTATTATAATTAAGGAGTAGTAGTGTTTCCTGAAATTGAATTTGAAAGAATGAAAAGACTTCCAAACTATGTGTTTGCAGAAGTTAATGAAATAAAAATGGATGCAAGAAGAAGAGGCGAAGATATTATAGATTTCTCTATGGGTAATCCAGATGGTCCAGCTCCTCAGCATATCGTTGATAAACTAAAAGAAACAGCAGATAAACCAAAAAATCATGGATATAGTGCAAGTGCTGGTATTTATAAATTAAGACTAGCTATTTGTAACTGGTATAAAAGAAAATATGGGGTTGATTATCTTGATCCTAATAAACATGCTTGTGCTACAATGGGTAGTAAAGAGGGATATGTTCATCTTATTCAAGCTATTGTAAATGTTGGAGATGTTGCAGTTGTTCCAGACCCAACTTATCCAATACATTCATATGCATTTATGCTTGCAGGTGGAGCTATTCATAACTTTGAACTACCATTTGATGAGCAAAACTATAGAGTTGATGAAGATCTGTTTTTTGAAAGATTAAATAAAACATTAAGAGAATCTATTCCAAAAGTAAAATATGTTTTAGTAAACTTTCCACACAATCCAACTTGTGCAACAGTAAGACCTGAGTTTTACCAAAGATTAGTTGATTTAGCTAAAAAAGAGAGATTTTATATTATCTCTGATATTGCATATGCTGATATTACTTTTGATGGATATAAAACACCATCAATTTTCCAAGCAAAAGGTGCTATTGATGTAGCAGTTGAGTCATTTACTCTTTCAAAGTCATACAATATGGCAGGCTGGAGAGTTGGTTTTATAGTTGGAAATGAAAAGCTTGTAGGAGCTTTAAAAAGAATTAAATCTTGGCTTGATTATGGTATGTTCACACCTATCCAAGTTGCAGCTACTGTTGCACTTGATGGACCACAAGATTGTGTAGCTGAACATATTAAAAAATATAACTATAGAAGAGATGTTATGATAGAAGCATTTAAAGATGCGGGGTGGGAAATGGAAACACCAAATGCTTCTATGTTTATATGGGCAAAAATCCCAGAAAAAGCCATGCATCTTGGAAGTATGGAATTTTCTAAACAGCTTCTAACAGAAGCTAAAGTTGCAGTAAGTCCAGGTATTGGCTTTGGGCATTATGGTGATAAGTATGTAAGAATTGCCTTAATAGAAAATGAAAAAAGAATTAGACAAGCAGCAAAAAATATAAAAAAATATTTAAAAACTTTATAATTATTAGGATAGAAAATGTTAAAAATAGCAATTATTGGTGTAGGAACAGTAGGTTCAAGTGTAGCAAATATTTTAAAAGATAATAAAGAGATTATTACTGCAAGAGCTGGAAGGGAACTAATACCAACAATTGGAGTTGTAAATAATTTATCTAAAAAAAGAGATGTATCTATTGAATTAACTGATGATATAGATAAGGTTTTAAACGATGACTCAATTGATATTGTAGTTGAACTTATGGGTGGAGTTGAGAAGCCTTATGAAGTTGTAAAGAAAGCTTTAAAAAAAGGAAAATCAGTTGTAACTGCAAATAAAGCGCTATTAGCTTATCATAGATATGAGCTTGAAGAGTTTGCAAAAGATATTCCTTTTGAATATGAAGCAGCAGTTGCAGGTGGTATTCCTATTATTAATGCATTAAGAGAAGGATTAACTGCAAATAATATTCTTTCAATTCAAGGTATTATGAATGGTACTTGTAATTATATGCTTACAAAGATGATTGATGAGGGTGTAAAATATGAGGATATTCTTAAAGAAGCACAAGATTTAGGTTATGCAGAAGCTGATCCAACTTTTGATGTAGGTGGTTTTGATGCAGCACATAAACTACTAATTCTTGGTTCTATTGCTTATGGAATTGATGCAAAACCAGAAGATATCTTAATTGAAGGTATTGAAAATATCACAAGTTATGATATTGAATTTGCTAAAGAGTTTAATTACTCTATTAAACTTCTTGGTATTGCAAAAAGAGAAAATGACAATGTAGAACTTAGAGTTCATCCAGCATTTGTTCCAAAAGATCAAATGATTGCAAAAGTTGATGGAGTTATGAATGGTATTTCTGTAATTGGTGATAAAGTTGGTGAAACAATGTATTATGGGCCAGGTGCAGGTGGTGATGCAACTGCAAGTGCTGTTATTGCAAATATTGTTGATATAGCAAGACGAGGTAAAGGCTCTCCAATGCTTGGTTTTGAAAGAAATTATGGAAATAAACTTTCATTATTAAATAAAAACCAAACAAGAACAAAATATTATCTAAGATTAGAAGTTGCAGATAAAACAGGTGTTTTAGCAAAAGTAGCTTCAATCTTAGGAGATTGTGGTATTTCAATAGAAAAAATGCTACAAAAACCTTTAGGTAATCAAAAATCAAATCTTTTACTTTCAACACATAGTTCAGTTGAAAGAGATATTTTAAAAGCAATTGAAGAGTTAGAAAACACTAAAGTAGTAACTCAAAAACCAGCAATGATTAGAATAGAGGATTAATCTCCTCTTCTAATCTTTAAAACTTACTTTTTAGCTAATATCTACATTTATAACTTAATTAAGGTTAGCATTTGAAAACAGACTCACATTTACTTAAAGATGATATTCCAAGCTTACTTAAACAAATAACTATTCCTGCAAGTACGGGAATGTTTTTTAATACTATGTACAATGTTGTAGATACATTTTATGCTGGACTTATTTCTACACAAGCTATTTCTGCACTTTCATTATCTTTTATGATATTTTTTACAATTATTGGATTGGGATATGGATTTTCTTCTGCTATTACAGCACTTATTGGAAATGCAAGTGGTCGTTCTAAAAGTTTTTTAGCTTCAATATATGCCCATAAAGGTATTTTCTTTATGCAGCTGCTTGCAATAGTACTTACAATAATTGGATTTATAATCTCACCTTATTTATTTAAACTATTGGGTGCAAGTGGTGAATACTTACAAATGGCACTTGATTATATATATATAATTTTAGCTGGAACTATATTTTTCATGACTAATTTTGCACTTAATGCAATACTTGTATCAAAAGGAGATACTAAAGCTTATAGAAATACTTTAATATTTGGTTTTTTTGCAAACTTAGCATTAAATCCTTTATTTATATATGGATTTTTATTTATTCCTGCTATGGGTTTAAAAGGAATAGCACTTTCTACTATACTAATACAACTTTTAAATGCTTCATATCTTTTACTTAAAGTTATGGATACTAAGCTTGTACATTTTAATAAAATAAACTATTTTTTTCCCCATAAAAAGATATATAAAGACCTTATAAATCAAGGTATTCCCTCATCAATGAATATGCTTATTATGTCTATTGGTTCTTTGTTTTTAATGTACTTTGTATCACTTTACGGAGTAAAAGCAGTAGCAGGATATGGAGTAGGTTTTAGAGTTGAGCAAATTATGCTTCTTCCAGCACTTGGACTTAGTTCTGCTGTTCTTTCTATTGTTTCAAATAACTTTGGAGCAAGAAGATATGATAGAGTTATGGAAACTGTAAATAAAGCTTTAAAATATGGATTTATAATTGCTACTTTTGGAATAATATTTTTATATATTTTTGGTAAAACTATTATTTCTCAATTTGACTCAGATCCTATAGTTATAGGCTTTGGATATGACTATTTAGTTATTGAAGTTTTAGTTTTTTATGCTTATGTAATACTATTTATTTGTGTATCAACACTTCAAGGTATAAAAAGACCTAAGATGATTTTATATATAGCTTTATATCGCCAACTAATTGCTAAGTATGCTATTGCTTATGTTATAGTTATTTGGCTTGCTTTAGATTATATCTATCTTTGGGTTGGTGTTCTTATCATGATTTATAGTGCTGCGATTTTTGCATACTTTTATACACAAAAGCTTTTAAAAGAGGTTACGCTAAATAAACTTTCTAAAAAATAGAAAGTTTATTTAAAAAATTATACTTGCTTCCCAATACCTTTTGTTAAGTGAAGAACAAAAGCTAAGCCTTTTCTTGTCTCTTCATCTTTTAACAGTTTAAGTAAACCAAATAAAGATGGTACTTCATTTTTTTTCATTTCTCTATTTGCATATCTTACAGCATTTTCTGTTACAAAACCTGCAGTGGCAAGATTATCTACTGTACCTATCATTTTATCAACCATTGGAGCAGTTGTCATCTCAATATTATCTGATATAACAGCTAATAGATCTATTAGATTATCTATTCTACCAGTTTGTATTAGCATTGAGAACTTCTCTTCAAGTTTTTCCATCTCTTCTGTTTTTAAAACTTCTACTTTTTCACTCATTATTTTCTCCTATACCATTCCACGAGCTGCTGCCCAATAAATTCCCATATTAAAACCTTTTCTTACGAAACTCCCAAGTTTACTACAAGGAGTAGGTTTTACATCTTCGTCATAATCATACCAAAGTGGCATTCCGCAAGATAATCCCATCTGAGCAATTGCAATTACTTTACCATCATAAGTTTCTGTTGGATAGCCGTATCTAAGCTCTGAGGCAATATTATCAGCAACAACATCTGTTTGATTATGTATTGTTCCACCTGCTTTTGAAACTGGTAGATCAACTGTATCTCCTAAAGTATATATATTCTCATATCCTTTAACTTTTAAAGTTTTTTTATCAGTTGGTAACCATCCCTCATCATTAATAGCTTTTGATAATCCTGATTCTCTTATAAATTTTGTTGCAATAAAAGGAGGTGTTGACATCAAAATATCAAACTCAATTTCCTCACCCTCTTCTGAATAAGCAATTTTCTTATCAGGATCAACTTTGTTTAAAGTAAAACTTGTTTTATGCTTTACACCTATATCATCAAAAATAGAAGGTAAAACTTTAGAAGTAGGTCCTTGCATAAAAAGTCCATCTGTTATGCTTTGTGCAACTTTTGGATAAGTATATACAATTTCAACATCTTCTCTTACTCCATGTTCTTTTAAATGGTCATGCAACATAATCGTCGTTTCAACAGGTGCAATACCGCATTGATAAGGAACATTTGGAGTTTTTGGAAAACTAACAGTTACTAAAACTCTTCCTTTTTTTAACTGCCCAAGCTTTTTTGCTAGCTCTTTTGCTCCATCATATGAATAGAACCAATTTCCACCCTCTTTTAATCCAGGAATTCTATCTACTGCTACTTCACAACCTGTAGCAAGAACTACATAGTCATATTTATAAATAGTTCCACTCTCCCCTTTTACAAAATTTTCATTAGGTTTTATCTGTATTGCTTTATCTATTATAAAATTTATTTCTGGCATCAAAAGAGTTTTTTGTTCTCTTACAAATTCATGCCCTGATGCTTTATGAAAAGCAACATACATAGCACCAGGTCTATAATAATGATATTTTGAATCTGAAATCATTGTAATTTCTATTTCATCTTTATCAATTTCATGCATAAGTCTTCTTGCTAAATTATTTGCAGTCATTGTACCAGCAGTACCACCACCCACAATAAGAATTTTTTTCTTCATAGAAACTCCTTTTATAATTAATTCTAACAAAAGAACAAAAGGAAATAATAAGATTAGTGTAAGATTAATATAAGATTTAACTCATGCAAAGTTTATAACCAAAACCTTTAATATTTTGGATTGAGTTTTCATAAAGCTTTTTTCTAAGACTTGAAATCACCATTCTAATAGCTTCATTAGTTGTGGGTTCTTCCCAAATTGAATTTTCTATATACTCTAAACTTACAATTGTGTTTCTATTTTCATATAAAAGTTCAAATAGTAAGGACTCTTTTTTTGTTAAATTTATTTTTGAATTTTTATTTATTATCATCTTTTGTACAGAATCATATACATAGTTATTTTTTAGTTTGATTTTCTCAATAATTTTCTTTTGATTTTTTATACTTAAAGAAATAGAGACCAATAACTCATCTATATCTATTGGCTTTTTGAAATAAAAATCCACTTCTGCATCAATTGCCCTATTTAAATAAATATGATTATTAAAAGCTGTCATTACTATTCTGATACAACTTGGCTTAACACTTGCAATTTTTTGTAACAAATGCAAACCATCAACTTCTGGAATCTGAATATCCGCAACTATTACATCAATATCTTCTTTTCTAAATATTGCAAAGGCATCCATTGCATTATTTGCAACTTTTACATCTTTAAAATAAATTGAGAGTATTCTTTTTAACCATTTTAATGTACTCTCATCATCTTCAACAATTAATAAAGTTAATGCTTGTAGTTTTGTATGTAATTTTTCCATTAATTTTCATCTTTTGATTTTAAGGAAATAGTAAATACTGCACCCATTTGATTATTTTGCACAGTTAAATTTCCTTTCATATTATGTTCTATAATCACTTTTGACATATACAAACCTATTCCATTTCCTTGTTTTTTTGTAGTAACATAGGGTCTAAATATTTGTTCAATATTTTTCATACAAATACCTCCACCATTATCAGAGATATTAAGTTCTGTGAAGTTTCCATTTTGAATAATATCAATATTAATAAAACTATTTAACTGTTTTCTTAATATTAAAATATCTAAAGCATTTTGTATTATATTTAAAAGAGCTTGCCTAAACTCATTTTCTAAACTATAAAGTTCTAAGTTTACACCCTCTTCAATATTTACATTTATTTTTATATTTTCATTTTTTAATTGAACATCAATTAGTTTGATTGTATCTTTTACACTATTTAATATATTAAAATTCTTTTTTTCTTTGGAAATTTTAAAGAAATTACTAAAATCATCAATTGTTTCAGACATATAATTGATTTTTTCAATCATCTCTGTTTCCATTTCATTTAACAAATCAAAATCAAAATTTTCACTATTGTTTAAATGTTTTAAACCTTGAACAATAACTCCAAGACTATTTAAAGGTTGTCTCCATTGATGCGCAATTGATTCAATCATCTCTCCCATTGAAGCAAGTCTTGATTGATGACACATGATTTCATATTGTTTAGTTCTGCTTTGTACTTCTTTGTTTATTCTTCTTTTTAAATCTTCTTGATATTTTACATCAGAAGTAATATCAGAAGTAATCATCACAATTTCATTTGTACTTTTAATATAACTTAAAGACATACTAGCATTGATTTTTTTGCCTGATTTTGTAACACATATTTTCCTAAATCTTTCAACAATCCCTTCCTCAATTGCTCTTTGTACTGCACTTTTACTAGGCTGTGCATATTCAGGAGAGGATAAAGATATACAAGACTCATTGTATAACTCTTCCATTGAATACTCCATCATTGTTTGAAAAAATTTATTTGCATAAAGAAAAGTACCCTCTTCATTTAAAATAGAGATACCATTTCCTGCTAAATCAAAAACTGCATGAAGTTCTTCTTTTTTAGACCTTAAATCTCTAAGACTTTTTTTTAATTCTAAATATAAATTCCTATACTTTGTAACATCTTTGAAGTAATATGTATCATCAAAATATGAAACTTCATAATCTTTACTATTCCAATATATAGTCAAGTTATCTATATTTTTTGATTTTAATAATAAAAGTTTATTATAAGTTACTTTACTAAAATGTTCATATAATTTGCTATTATTAAACTTCTCTTTTATCTGCCCAAAGGAATCAATTATTGTGTCATTTTTTACTACTAGAATAATTATTTCAGGAAGATTATTTAAAATTGTTAAAAAATTATTGTTCTTTTGCATTATTTATAATATCTATTATTAAATTAAAGTTTTTATAAAAGACGAGTATATTATTTAGATTCAAAGATTCTATTATGAAATAACTCATTTAAAGGCTCAAACAAAACATCTTTTGCTTCTTGAAACTCTATATCATTTTCAAAACATAGTTCTAAAAGATGGCTTTGAATATTTTTAGTTTTATCTATTTTTCGTAAAAGATAAAATATCACTGGGTTTACTTGTCTATACTTAACCTCATCATCTTTAAAATCATAATAAATAATTGAAAAATTCTCTTCTTTTTTTTCTATATTTGCATTTAAAATATCATAGTTAAATTTCTTAAGTCTTGCACTATTTGAAAGTTTATAACTATTTTCATAATGAAACTCTTTTAATTCTTCTATTTTATACTCTTGCATAGCTAGTTCAATCTCTATCCAATCAAAATACAAAAGTTCATAAAGATATTTTCTATCATGAAATAGTCTGTTTTTCTTTACAAACTTTCTATAATCATTTGCAATTTGCCAAACAAACTCTGTAGTGCAAGGCTCTTTTAGAAACTTTTTTATTGAGTTTTCTAACTCTTTTTCACTAATATACTTTTTAAACTCTAAAAAACTATTTTTTATAATCTCTTCATATCTATAGTAAACTAACTTTTGATAAACTTTATATTTAGAAGAGATCTCTTTTTTATTATCTTTTGTAACAATATTAATAAAATCTTCTTGTATATCTCTTTCTAAATCAGCCATTTTGAACTTCTTTTACTATGTTTTTCATGTGAAGATACTCTTTTTCAAGCTCACTTAATGGTGGGATATTATTATCTCTTTCTATCATCACAGGGGCATTTATTTGCTTTAAAGTATACTCTAAAAGTTTCCAAACTCCACTACAAATTGGCATGCCATGAGAATCTATTCTAAGATTTGACTCCTCATCAAAATAGTGTCCTGCTATATGCATATATGCAATTTTACTTTTGTCAATTTGGTCTATAAAATCTCTTGCTTTAAAAGAGTGATTTACTGAATTTACAAATACATTATTTACATCAAGAAGCATTTTAGCACCTGATTTTTCCAATACTTCATTTATAAAGTCAACTTCACGCATATTTGCATAAGGTATTAAGTAATATGTAGCATTTTCTAAGATTAAATTTCTTTGAATTATATCCTCAACCTCTTTTACTCTATCACTTATAATATTTACCATTCTTTTTGTCATAGGCAAAGGCAAAAGCTCATATGTTTGCATATTATTTAATGATGAGAAACTAAGATGTTCAGAATAAAACTCAATATTATATCTATCTAAAAACTCTTTTATCTTTTTAACAAACTCTTTATTTAATTTATCAATAGAACCAATTGATAGTGATAATCCATGGGCAACGGTAGGTTTTGAAAATACTGCTTGCTCAAAGGCTTTTTCATAAACCCTTGGCATATGCATCCAATTTTCAGGAGTAACTTCCCACCAATCAGGTGAGAAATTGTTATGTTTTAAATCTAATAAAAAATCACTTCTTAGACCTAATCCACACCCCTTTAATTTAGTCATAAAAAACTCTTAGTTAGCTTCCACATTTACCAGCACCACAAGAACCAGTAACTTTTTTATCTTTTTTCATACTATTGTTGTGCATATCATTTTTCATGTCATTGCTTTTCATATCACCACCACATTTAGCAGAACCAGTAGAACCTTTCATCTCTTTTTGCATATCAGCTCCACATTTACCAGAACCGCATGAGCCTTTTTTCTCTACTTTCTTCATATCGCCACCACACTTGCCAGCGCCACAAGAACCACTACTTGCAGCAACTGCTGTTGTTGATGTAAGTGCAGCTCCTAGCATCATACCTGCTAGTTTTAATTTTGTATTACTTCTCATATTTTTTCCTTAAACTACTTTTCTACTGCTTGAACTTCAACTTCTAATTCTACTTTTTCACTAACAGCTACTCCACCAAACTCTAAAGCTTTATTCCATTTTAAATCAAAATCTGTACGATTAATCTCTCCCTCAAGTGAAAACCCTACTCTATTATTTCCCTCTAAGTCTTTGATTGTACCACCAATTTCAACTTCTAATTTAACCTCTTTTGTAATCCCTCTTATTGTCAAATCACCAATCATAACACCTTCGTCATCACTTTTTTTAATATAAGTTTTCATAACAAATTTAAGTTCTGGATACTTTTTTGCTAAAAAGAAGTCTGCACTTCTTAGGTGATTATCTCTTTTTTCAATACCTGTATCTATTGATTCTGTTTTTATTGTTGCGTTTAATGCTTTGAATACTTTTGTTTTGTAATCAAAATCTATATTCGCATCAAACTTCTTAAACTGACCATTTACTTTTGTAATCATAAGATGCTTAACTGAGAAACCAACTTCTGAGTGTGCTTTATCTAAAGAGTGAGGTGTTGCATTTAATAATCCCGCTGCTAAAAATAAACCTGCTAGTAATTTTGCTGTTAACTTCATATTGTCTCCTTCGTGTCATTTTTATACAAAAGCATTATAGAATACTTATGTGTATTGTTTGTGTAGAAATCTTATTTATTATTATGTTATACTTACCTTAACTTTTAGGATTAATTATGAATATACTATTATTAGAAGACGACCTTATATTAAATGAAATAATCACAGAATATCTTGAAAATAAAGATTTTGAAGTAACTTCAACTTATGATGGGGAAGACGCATTATCATATCTATTTTCAAATATCTATGATTTATTACTTTTAGATGTAAATGTACCAAATATAAATGGTTTTGAAATTTTAAAAAGATTAAGAGATGAGGGTATTACAACTCCATCTATTTTTATTACTTCACTAAATCAAATTGATGATTTGAAAAAAGGCTTTGATGTAGGTTGCAATGACTATATTAAAAAACCCTTTGAACTTGAGGAGTTAGGATTAAGAATTGAAAATATAAAAAAGACATTTAATATAAATGCAAATATTTTACAAATTGAAGATAATATTACTTTTAATACTCAAGATTTAATTTTAAATAATGATGGTATTGTTCATCATCTTCCACAAAAAGAGGCTAAAATACTTATTTATTTAGTAAATAATGCAAATAAAATAATACCCCATGAAGAGTTGATATCTAATGTTTGGGGATATGAAGATACTCCTAGTTCTTCAACACTTAGAACATATATAAAAAATCTTCGTAAAATTTTAAGTGATGAGTATATACAAACAAAAAAAGGAGTTGGTTATAGTTTTAACAAGAAGTGAAAAATCTGCACTTGTTAGATTTTTGAGCCTATATCTTGGTTCATCGTTTATTTTACTTACTATTATTGCTTGGCTTTTTTATAAAGTAGAGTCAAATTTATATTATGATTTGATAACTTCAAATATGAAAAGTGTTGCCTCTAAAATATCTTCAACCATAATCTATGCACATATGACAAATCAAAAAATAAATCCTGAAAAGATTAGAAAAAATATTGATTTTGATTTTGCACTTTATAATAACAAGCATGAAAAACTTGTAGGGAATATTGAAGATAAGATTGATTTTACAAAAAAGATAAATCAATATGGAAACAGTTTTATTTTAATTGATGATTCTGCATTGGGACATTTAGGAATAAATTATGTTGTTATTAAAGAGAATTTCTTTCATAAAAAAATACTTGAATTAAAAGAGAAGATTTTTATATCCTTTTTACTAATTTTTGCATTTTTATTTATAACTGGTTTTTATCTTGCAAAGATGTTTATTAAACCTATTACAAATGAAAGGCTAAAATTAAATAACTTTATAAAAGATACAACCCATGAATTAAACACCCCCATTACTGCTATTTTAATGTGTACAAGCAAAGGTTCATCGCTTAGTGAAAAAAACTTGCAAAGAATAAACCTAAGTGCAAAAAGAATTTCAGAAATATATAAAGACCTAATTTATCTATTTTTAGAAGAGAAGAAAAAAGAGTCGCCAAAGGTTCTAAGAATTGATGAAATTTTAAATGAACAAATAGAGTATTTTACAACTTTAGCTTCAAAAAAAAGAGTAGAAATCACAACAGATATTGAATCAACCTCTTTTTTTATAGACAAAGAGAGTTTTATTAGGCTAAGTAATAATCTTATTTCTAATGCAATAAAATATAATAAAATAGGTGGTTCAGTAGATATTATTTTGAAAAATAATCAGTTTATTGTAAGTGACACAGGTACAGGAATTGATAAAAAAAATTTAAAAGATATTTTCAAAAGATTTTATAGAGCAAATAGTGTTCAAGGGGGATTTGGGATAGGTCTAAACATAGTATACACAATATGTAAAGAGCACAATATTGATATAAATGTTGATTCTACACAAAATAAAGGCACAACTTTTACTTTAAATTTAAATTCCACGTTAATTGCACAGTAAAAATGTAAGAATTCCTTATAAAATAACAAAAAGGAGTTCTTATGAAAAGTTTTTTTAAACTTTTTTCTATTCTAATCTTAGCATTTGGTATTGCAAATGCAGAACCTATTTCACAATCTGGAAATAAAAATGGCTATGATGTAAAATTTACATCTGAAAAATCACTTGTTGTTGGACAAAATAGTTTCTTTGTTCAAATCTTTAAAGATGGCAAACAAATCACTAATGCAAAAACTAAAATAAAGTTTTATATGCCAGAGATGCCAGGTATGCCATATATGGAGTTTAAAGATAAAGGTAAGCTTATAGGAGATAAATATAAATTAGATGTAAATTTATCAATGAGTGGAACATGGCAATATCAACTAAAGTTTAAAACTTCTAATGGTGAAGTTCATACTTTAAGAGGAAGCGTGAACTTATAATGAAAAAGTTTTTATTTGTAATCACTCTTTTTATATCAACTCTAACAGCAAATAGCATTGATACTTTAGTAAATAGTGCTATTTTGAAAAATAGTGAACTTAAAAGTATAGAAAAATCTATTATGATTGCAAATGAGAATATCTTACTTGCAACAAAGTATTCAAATCCAACTTTGTCTTTAGGTTTAACAGATATTCATACAAATGAAAACTATAACAAAAGAGATTTAGAACCAATGCAAGCACAGTCTATAGGAATAACTCAAGCTATTCCTATAACTGATAAACTAGAGATTAATCAATCAATTCAAATCACAAATAAAACTATTTTGGCTCTTAGTTTAGAAGATAAAAAGCTATTATTAAAATCAAAAATTTATGAACTTGCATATAAAATAGCTATTTTAAAAGAAAAAAGAGATTTTATAATAAAACAAAAACAAAATTTAAAAAAAATTGAAAAACTACAAAACTATAAGTATCAAACTTCTAATATAGATGTAAAATCCTTATTTGATACAAAAATTGCAACTAAGAGTTTTGATATTGTATTAAATAATTTAGATACAAATATCCAAACTTTAAAGCTAAATCTTGAAGAAATAACATACAAAAATATAAATAATATAAAAATAAATACAAATATAGATAAAAAATATATTAATTTAAAGTTTGACAATCATCCAAAAATAAAAGCTTTACAACAACAATTAAAATTAAATAAACAGCAAGAAGCTTTTGAAGAGGCTTCTAAAACATCTGATATTAAATTAAATGCTACATATTTTAATAGAAGAGAGTTTCAAGATTATGTAAATATCTCTGTTTCTATTCCTTTGTCAATTTATAATACAGAAAATATAAAAGTAAAAAAAGCACAGCTAGAATATTTAAAAACCAAAGATGATTTACAAACTTTAAAACAAAACTTTATTATTTCAAACAAAATCTTACAAAAAGAGTTAGATAATAGCTATAAAAATCATGAGTTAATTTCAAAAGATATTATTTCATTACAAAAAGCTATTGAAAAAAGTTTGAATATAAACAATAGATTTAAAAATAATACTACAAAAATTATTCAAAATCTAAATAAAACAATTAGCTTAAAAATTGCAGCATTAGATGAAAAAACAAAATATTTCACAGCTTTATCAAAAGCTATTTATTATGAAGGAAAATAGATGAAGAAAATAGTACTTATATGTTTGCTTGGCTTAACTTTTATAAATGCAAAAATAATAGAAGTTGAACAACTATTTAATAAAAAAATTACCACTGTAAAAAAAGAAAAAGTATCATTTACCAAAGAGTTTTATGCAAATAGCTTAATAATAGAAGATAACGTTGTTGATATAGTAACAAGATTTGATGGCTTTATAACAAAACTAAATGCAAATAGATTATATATGGATGTAAAAAAGAATCAAGCACTTTTTTCTATCTATTCTGATGATATTTATAATATAACTAAAGAGTTAAAAATAGCAAAAGATTTAGATAAAAACCTTTATGAAAGTACACTTGATAAACTCGAAGTTCTAGCTATTAATAAAAAAGAGATAAATAGAATTCAAAATTCAAAAAAAGAGTTTAAAGATGTGACTTTTTACTCTCCTATAGATGCAATAATCTTACAAAAAAATATAAACTATAAATCTTTTGCAAAAAAAGGAAAACTTCTTTTACAACTTGCAAATATAGATAAACTTTGGGTTATTGCAAAAATATATGAAAGTGATTTAAAAGATATAAAAGTAGGTCAAAGAACAAAAATCTATTTTGATGGATTAGAACAAGCAGTTGAATCAAAAATAGATTTTATTTATCCAAACATAGACTCAACAAGCAAAACAGTTGATGTTAGAATGACCGTTGATAATAAAGATAAAAAAATATATCCAAATATGTTTGCAAAAGTAAAAATAGAGATTGCACATGAAACAATGCTTACTTTACCTAAAACAGCTGTTTTAAATAAAGCAAGCAAATATTATGTGTTTGAACCAATTTCAAAAAGTGAATTTGAACCAATTGAAGTAAAAGTAAAAAGAGTATCTTCAAATAAGTATCAAATCTTAAGCGGTCTTAGTGAAGGTCAAAAAGTAATAAATAACTCTCTATTCTTACTTGATAGTGATGCTGTTACAAATGGTCTTTATGACAATGATGACGATGATTGGTAGGAAATAAATTATGGTTGAAAATATAATCTCATATAGTATAAAAAACAAATTTTTAGTACTTTTTTCTATTATAGTATTAACATTAGGTTCATTTTGGGCAGTTAAAAATACTAGTTTAGATGCCTTGCCTGATTTATCTCCTCCTCAAGTAATTGTACAAGTAGAATGGGCAGGACAAAGTCCTAAGACAATTGAAGAGCAAGTTTCATATCCTCTAATATCAAACTTGATGAGTTTGCCAAATATTGAAACAGTAAGAGCTATGAGTTCTTTCTCAAATGCATTGATTTATATAATTTTTAAAGATAATACAGACCTTTATGAATCAAGAAACAGAATATTAGAGCAACTATCTCAACTTCAAGGGGAATTTCCCTCAAATGCAAAAATAACTATTGGTCCAGATGCAACTGGTGTTGGTTGGGCTTATGAGTATGCATTAAAATCTGATACAAAAAGTTTAGATGAGCTAAAAACATTACAAGATTATTACTATAAATTTGCACTTTTAGGTGTAGATGGAGTTAGTGAAATTGCTTCAATTGGTGGATTTATAAAAAATTATGAAATTACTTTAAATCAAAATAAAATGGTGCAATACAATATAGGTATTGATGAGATAAAAAAAGCCCTTGAAAAAAGCAATAATGACAAAGGTGGAAGAATAATCTTAGAGAATGGTTATGAGCACTTAATTACAGCAAAAGGCTATTTACAAAGTGTTTATGATATTGAAAATATCACTATAAAAACTCAAAATAATATCCCTTTAAAAGTGAAAGATATTGCAAGTGTTAATATAAGTTCAGCAAGTAGAAGAGGAATGGCTGATTTAAACGGTCAAGGTGAAACTGTTGGTGGTATTGTAGTTGTAAGGTATGGAGAGAATCCATATAAAGTAATTAAAAATGTGAAAAAAAAGCTTGAAACACTTAAAATTGATGGAGTTGAAGTAGTAGAGACATATGATAGAAGCTCACTAATTGATAAAGCCATTGATACTTTAAAATCTACATTAATAGAAGAGTCTATTATAGTAATGGTAGTTACTGCTTTATTTTTATTTCATGCAAGATCTGCATTAATTATAATAATTACTCTTCCTATTACTGTACTTTTAACTTTTTTGTTTATGAAGATATTTGGAATGGGTTCAAATATTATGAGTTTAGGTGGTATTGCAATAGCAATTGGAGCTATGGTTGATGCAACTATTGTAATGGTAGAAAATGCCCATAAACATTTACAAGGAAAAGAAGATATTTCAAATAAACAAAGGATTGAAATTATTATAAAATCAGCAAAACAAGTAGGTCGCCCTATTTTCTTTGCTTTAATTTTAGTTGTTGTATCTTTTTTACCAATCTTTGCATTAACAGGACAAGAGGGAAGATTATTTACTCCCCTTGCATTTACAAAAACTTTTGCGATGGTTAGTGGAGCTATTTTATCAATTACAGTGGTACCTATTTTAATGATATTTTTTATAAAAGGTAAGATTTTAAGTGAAGACAAAAATATACTAAATAGATTCTTTGTAAAGCTTTATTCACCTCTTTTAAAACTCTCACTTAGATTTAGATATGTAATTGTAGCCCTATTTTTAGCAACTATAATATTAGCATACCCTGTTTATAAAAAACAAAACTGGGAATTTATGCCAATGATGAATGAGCAAACTTTTATGTATATGCCTGTAACTCCTTATGGACTTGGAATTGATTTATCAAAAGAATTAACTCAAAAAACAGATAAAATTCTGAAATCTTTCCCTGAAGTTGAAACTGTATTTGGAAAAGCAGGAAGAGCAGACACAGCAACTGACCCTGCTCCACTTGCAATGATTGAAACAATTATAACTTTAAAGCCACAAGAGAAGTGGAGAGAAGGTATGACATATAAAAAACTTATGCAAGAAATGGATGAAAAACTAAGAATTGCTGGACTTACTAATTCATGGACTTATCCTATTAGAGGAAGAATAGATATGCTTTTAACAGGTATTAGAACTCCACTTGGAATAAAACTATATGGAAATGACCATGAAACATTGGAAAATGTTGCACTTAAAATTGAGCAAAAATTGAAAAAATATGATAAAACTCTTGCCGTATCATCTGATAAAATAAACTCTGGATATTATTTAAATATAAAAATCGATGACAAAATGTTATCAAGATACTCTATTACAAAAGATGATGTATTAAATACTATCTCTTTTGGTGTAAGTGGAGCAGAAGTTTCTACTTTTTATAAAGATTTAGAAAGATATCCTATTAGCTTAAGATATGAAACAACACAAAGAGAAGATATTGCAAGTTTAGAAAATCTTCAAATTAAAACAAAACTTGGATTTCAACCTTTAAAACTATTTGCAAAATTGAAATATGAAGAAGGGCCATCTGTTATAAAATCAGAAAAAGCTTTAAATGTAAACTTTATATATATTACACCTAAAAGTGGGGTTAGTGCGAAAGAGTATAAAGATGGTGCTAAAGAGCTTTTAGAAGAGATAAAGCTACCAAGTGGTTACTTTTTTGAATGGGCAGGTCAAAGTGAATATTTAGAATCTGCTATGCAAAGACTTACATATATTATTCCTTTTACTTTGATGATTATATTTATTTTAATCTATTTTGCATTAAGAAATATCACATATACACTAATTATCTTCTTTACACTTCCTTTTGCATTAACAGGAGGAGTATTTTATTTAGAGTATTTAAACTTCAATATTTCAATCGCAGTTATTGTAGGATTTCTTGCATTACTTGGAGTTGCAGCTGAAACTTCAATAGTTATGCTTGTATATTTACATGAAGCAATGCTTGAACTTAAAAATAAAGGTATAAAGTTTACAAAAGAGCATATCTTTCATGCAGTTTTTAAAGGTGCCGTTTTAAGATTAAGACCTAAACTTATGACTTTATTTGCTATTTTAGGTGGACTTATACCTATTATGTATATAAATGGTGTAGGAAGTGAAGTAATGCAAAGAATTGCTGCACCTATGATTGGAGGAATGATATCGTCAGCATTCTTAACACTTATAGTTATTCCAGCAATATTTTTTATATTAGCTCTTAAAAAAACAGATAAAATTTTAGAAACTAATATTTCTGTCTAAAAAGTCTTCTTAATTGAAGACTTTTAGTTTTTCCATATTCTTTCCATATTAAACTACTAAAATCATACTACAAATCAAGAAAAAGGATGTATGATGAAAAAACTTACAGTTACAATTTTAGGAACAGCTTTATTTACAAGCGCACTTTTTGCTTCAAATATGAGTCACCATGATATGCAAAGCATGAAAGGTGCAATGACAAAAGAGTTATGCATTAAGATGCATAAAAATTTTGCAAAAAAAGATTCTCAATCTAATATAAAACAAACAAATTATGATAGATTATTAGAAGATTTAAATAAAACAGCTAAATATTCTGGATAAAGACAGCTTTTATGCTGTCTTTAATTTATAACCAATACTTTTTATTGTCTCTATTGTCTCTTTTCCCACAATTTTTCTTAAATTTTTAATATATGTTCTAATTGTAGTATCAATTGGTATATCATCATAAACCCAGTTATTTAATCCTATTTCTTCTATTGATACTGCTCTATTTTTATTTTTATAAAGATACTCAAATACTTTTGCTTCCATCTTTGAAAGTTGATATTTCACCTCATCTTTTAAAATTATTCTATTGCTTCCATCATAACAAAGATTAGGTGCAATTTTTACAAAAGTTGAGTCAATACTATATAATCTTTTTAGATTTTTAATTCTTAAATTTAACTCATCTAAATCAAAAGGCTTTTTAATATAGTCATCACAACCAGCTTCAAAGCCCTCTTGCATATCATCTGCTTGATTTTTTGAAGTAATAAAGATTGTGGGTACATATATTGAGTTTTTTCTTAACTTTTTCAAAAGGGAAAATCCATTTAAATAAGGAACATTAACATCTAAAAGTAAAATATCAAAAAGATTATCATAGATTAACTCTAAAGCCTCTTGTGAGTTAGTAGTTGCCTTTACATCATATTTATTTTCAAGTAAATACTCTTCAATTATCTCATTTAAGATCATATCGTCTTCAAGTAATAATATTTTCATTTTTCAACCATTTTTATTTAAATATATATAAATAGTATGGATTTATCGTGTAAAATCTTACTTTTTAAAAATAATTTTTGATTTTAGTATATAATAAAAAACAGTTGCCATTCCTCCACTTGATATTGCCATTATCATAATCATGATTTGATATCTTACAGCAATTAAAGGATCAACTCCTGATAAAATTTGTCCTGTCATCATACCAGGTAAAGCCACTAAACCTACGGCTAAAAGTGAGTTTATTTGAGGAATCATAGAGGCTTTAAAACTTATTTTTCTTGCTTCTTCAAACTTTTCATTTCTACTTAACTCTTTTTCAAATCTTTCAATAGCTAAAGAAATAACATTCATAGAGTTTGCAAATATCATCCCAGCAATAGGAATAACATATCTTGGCTCATACAAACTATCTAAATCTAAAACCACTACAATAATTAAAAAAAGATGTATAAATGATGAAATAAAAATAGCTATAAATATATGCATATAGTTTTTAAGGCTCTTATCTTTGGTTACTCTTAAAATAATAAAAGTTGCAAATACAAGCATAAAAAGAAGAATAAAAGAGCCAATAAGTAAATCTTTTGTTTTAAATATAAAAATTAATATATAGCCTATTAATGTTAACTGTAAAACCATTCTTAAGCTTGCATAAGCTATCTCTTTTTTATCACTTGTATATCTATAATAGAAGAAACCTACAAAAGCTAGAGGTAAGAGCATTATTGATAAATTAAAAAAAGAGATAGTTACCATAAAAATTCTTTATATTATTTTTTATGTAAATTATACACAAAAACTCCTAATGTACACTACAAGTACCTTTTCCTACACTTTTTTCTAATTTATTTGATAAAAATAGTTTAATACTATCTTCGACAGTTTTACTTGTTTCATCAAAATATACATCTAGTCCTGCTTCTTTAAAACCCTCAGCTGGTTTTGTACCAATTCCACCTACTATTAGGGCATCTGGATTAAAACTTAGAATATTACTAATTGCATTACTACAAGCACCTGTTTCATGACCTGGGTTTTTCAAAGATTCTACATCTACTATTTTTTCATCTTCTAATGTAATTACTGTATAGAATTTTGCTTTGCCAAAATGGGCACCTCTTTTACTTAAATATCCTTGATTTTCATTTGTTGGAAAAATTAATCTCATCTTTACTCCTTAATTTTGTAATTTTAATTTATTATTTTTAAAAGCTTTATACGCTTCATCTATTGTCATATCAATAGCTCCAATATAGACTTTTATATCTGTTTGTTTTATGACATCTAAGGTTTTATATCCTATTGCATTTGCTATAATTATCATATCAGGATTTATTTTTAAAACTTTTTGTGCTGTTTGTAATCCAGCACCTTGACTCATGCCCTCACTTTCATCATTTGATATAAATTCTTTTGTTTTAGTATCTTCATCATATACTACTAATACACTTGCTCTACCAAATCTACTATCTATTAAGCTATCTTCACTTTTATTTATTGCTGTAAAAACTATTTTCATTATCTTGTCTTCTTATTGTCCATTTTATTTCATTCCAACTCTCATTTATAAGATTAGAGATTTCACAATCTTTATCAAACTCTATTAAACTTTGTGAATGAACTAATGCTTCAGAAAAAATCTCATTATAAGGTAGTTTTGAAACAACTTTTATTTTTTTTCTTTTTAAATATTGTTCTATTTTTTCTGATAATTCCTGATTTAAATCATACTTATTTATTATGCAAATTGCTTCAAGTTCAAATGATTTTACAAGTTCAACTACTCTTTGCAAATCATGAAAACCAGACTTACTAGCTTCTGTTACAATTACAACTAAATTTGCCCCACTTAAACTTGAAATAACAGAACATCCAATACCTGGACTTCCATCTGTAATGACAAACTCTTTATTTTGTTTTAAAGCTAAAACTTTTCCCTCTTTTTTCACCTTTGAGACAAGTTTTCCTGAATTTTCTGCCCCAAATCCAAGTTTTGCATGTACTAATTTTGAACCAGTTTTTATATTTGAAATATATAAATCACCAGCTTTTTGATCTTTCATACGAATAGCATCTGTTGGACAAATTTGACTACAATAGCCACAACCTTCACATAAAATTGCATCTACTATTAGTTTGTTATTTTCTTTTGTTATTGCTTCAAACTTACAACCTCTTAAACAAGCCCCACAACTAAGACACTCTTCATTATCAATTACTGCAAGTTTACCACTATAAAACTCTTCACTCTCTTCAAAATCTGCATCCAAAAGTAAATGTAAATTTGCTGCATCAACATCACAATCAGTTATAAGTGCATTACTCTTTTCTAAATACGCAAAAGATGCACTTATAGAACTTTTTCCTGTACCACCTTTTCCAGAAATTATTACAATTTCCCTCATTTTATACCTCCTATAAAAGAGCTTATTTCTTCTAATGATTCTTTAAAATGTTCAACTTTGTTATATATTATTTTTCCATTAGAATATAATTTTGCAACATTTTTATCATTTTTGATTTTTGTAATTATTTGTATTGATTCTTTATTACAATAATCCTCTACTTCACTATTTCCTATTCCATCTCTATTTATAATTACTGCAAACTCTTTTTTTATTACTTTTAAAGTTTCAACTGCCAGTTTTAAATCATTAAGACCAAAAGGTGTTGGCTCAGTAACTAAAAAAATAAAATCACTTTGTCTGCAAGCTTCCACAAAAGAACAACTAGTTCCAGGTGGAGCATCAAAAAGATTTAAACTTTTTTGAAATTTTTTGTTTGTATAAGAAATAGTTTGAGATATAACAGGTATAGCCATTTCTTGCCCTAAATCAAGGCATCCTTCTATGAAAACAAATTCATTAAAAAACTCTTTTATTCGACCTATTTTTGTAGGTTTCATCAATAAAGATGTAGTAGGGCATAATTCACTACAAGCAAAACAACTATGACAAAGTTCATTAAAAATCAAAACTTTTTTGTCTGTTGTTACTATTGCATTAAAATTACAAATTTCGGAACAATGTCCACATAAGGTGCAATTGTTTTCTTCCCATTGAGGAACAAACTTATTACAAAGATACTCATTTTTCAAATCACCTTTTAAAAACTGAGTAATATTTGGTTCTTCAACATCTAAATCTGTTAAAACAATATCTTCTTTTTTACTTTTTAGATACATTGCTAAATTAGTAGAAAGAGTTGTTTTTCCTGTACCACCCTTTCCACTAGCAATTGTAATTTTCATTAGAATTGATTTCTATTTTGAAATCTTCTAGTCATTGAAGATTCAAAACTATTTTCAATTTTATTTGAATTTCTACCTTCTTTTAATCCTTGAGCTCCTCTTCTTTGTCTTTTTCCTTGAGCTCTTCTTTTACCTTGTCCTAATCCTTGATTAGAACTTTTATTATTCAGTTTTCTACAATTTCTCATTTTTTATCCTTCAATTCTTGATTCTACACTTATGGCTTTTTGATTTAATAAAGCATCCGCAATTTTCTTTCTTGCACTTTCAATCAATCTTGAAAAAGTAGAACGAGATATATTCATCTTATTAGCACAATCTTGATGATACATTGATTCATAATCTGCTAGTCTAATTGATTCCATTTCATCTTCATAAATAATTACTGTTTCTAGTAATTTTCTTCTTATACCAGCTGGTTTAAATGCAATATTGCAATAATCAGCATTAATATTTCTACTCTTTCTTTTTCTGCCACAACAATTCATTTTTCTTCCTATATGCACATATGTTCAGAATTATAACGAACATATGTTCATAAGTCAAGATTAATATTAGCTAATTTTGAAATTTTATTTTTTATATTCTATAAATGAATAAAGATAAAAAATTGTATAAAGTACTATTTTGGGGGGGAGTTTATATAAAAAAAGCTACAAGTAAAAAATACTTGTAGCTTAATGAGTTTGTTTTAATTTATTTTGTATGAAAACTATTATAAAGTTTTCATCGTATTAATTAAAAAAGAACAAGCAGATTTGACTTGTTCTTTTTATATGTTTATACTATTGAAGGTTTTTCAAAAACTGATATATGTGGTGCTTCTTTAGTATATTTTTCAATTTGAACTAAAGCTGTGTTTGAGATATTTCCTTGTGCAAGTTTTGATGTACCTTTATCAATAGTAAGTTGATTTACATCACCATGTTTGCACATTGTTTTCTCTTCAGCTGGATTTTTTGGGTCATACCATCCACCCTCATCCATTTTAACAACACCTGGAAGAACATTCTTAGTTACAATTGCACCTGCAAGTGTAGAACCTCTTTTATTGTAAACTTTTACAATATCTCCATTTTTAATTCCTCTTTTTTTAGCATCTTTTGGATTTAACCAAATTGGCTCTCTTCCATTTACTTCATATAAGTCTCTTATCCAAGTATTAGATAACTGTGAGTGTAATCTATATTTTGGATGAGGAGATAATACATGCAATGGATACTCTTCTGATTCTTCTGAACCTAACCATTCAGCTGGTTCTATCCAACTTGGATAATGTAAGCAATCATCATAATTGAATTTTTTAATTACTCTTGAACTAATCTCAATTTTTCCGGATGGTGTTCCCAAAGGATTTAGCATTGGATTTTTTACATATTCTTCATATCTAGTAAAGTTTTTGTCTTCTTCTCTTACGTCAAATTTAACATATCCTTTTTCCCAGAATTCTTCAAATGTAGGCATTTTTATACCTTTATTTTCACCTTGAACTTTTGAGTTATTATAAAACTCTTTAATCCAATCCATTTGTGATTTTTTACCATCTGTAAACTCTTCTTCATATCCAAGTCTTTTACTAATTAATCTACAAATTTCATAATCATCTTTTGATTCTTTAACTGGGTCAATAGCTTTTTTCATAGCAATAATATGGCTACTATTATAGTCACCAATTATTTCAATATCATTTCTTTCAATTTCTGTTGTAGCTGGAAGAACTATGTCCGCCATTCTAGCTGTTGGTGTCCAAAAAGGTTCGTGCACAATAAATGTTTCTAGCTTTTTCCAAGCTTCAATCATTGTGTTTCTATCTTGGTGATGATGAAATGGGTTACCACTTGTCCAATATACCATTTTAATTTCTGGATACTCTATTTTTTTACCATTAAAGTCAATAACTTTACCAGGATTTGATATCATATCTACCATTCTTGCACAAGGAATATTAAATGGCTCATATTTTGTCCAAGGACCATTTTTACTACTATTAATGTTTGTAGAGATTCCACCTAAACCTGGTGCGTATGAACTTGGTGTTCCTCCATTTGAGTAGTGATAACTAAATCCAAATCCACACCCAGGTACTCCTACTTGACCTAACATACAAGCTAATGTAACTAAAGTCCAGTGAAATTGCTCTCCATGGTCAGCTCTTTGAACTCCCCATCCAGCCATTAACATACTTTTTTCATCTTTTAATTTTTGTGCAAAGTCTTTAATATCTTTTTCTTTTATTCCACAAATATTTGAAGCCCATGTCAATGTTTTTGGAGTGTTATCTACTTTTCCAAGTAAATACTCTTCAAAATCTTTAAATCCAACAGTATATTTTTTGATAAACTCTTTATCATATTGATTTGAAGTATGTAAATAATACATCATACCAAGCATCATTGCAACATCTGTATTAGGTTTTGGTTGTATCATTTTTGAATCAAAATACATTGCTGTATCATTTTTTACAGGATCAACAGAGAATACATCAACTTGACCTTTTTTATGTGCTTTTTTTAACTGTTCTAAATAAGGAAAAGCTCCATGTCCTGATACATCCCAATCAATTTGACAAGTAACAAGTGGATTTGCACCCCAAAAAACTACATTTTTAGCATGTTTTAAAACTAATGGCCAAGAAGTTTGTTGCTCATAAACTTCAATACTTCCTAAAACATGAGGTAAAATAATTTGTGCAGCTGCAGTTGAATAATCACCAATTCTTCCTACAAAACCACCTGATATTTTCATCATTCTATTCATTAATGTTTGAGGATTATGAAGTTTACCTGTACAATACCATCCATAACTTCCTGCATAAATACTTTTATATCCATATGACTTTTGAACTCTTTTAACTTCAGAAGCTACTAAATCAAGTGCCTTTTCCCAACTAACTCTTACAAATTTGTCAGAACCTCTTTTTGAAGTATCACTTTTATGTCCATGTTTTAAGAAACCTTCTCTTACCATTGGATATTCAACTCTTGTTTTTGCATATGTTCTACTTGGTAATGCATTAATCATAGGAGATGGGTTTGGGTCATCTTCAAAAGCTGTAACGCCAGTAAACTGTCCACCTTTTACATGAGCTCTAAATGCTCCAAAGTGAGAACCACTTAAAGATTTAGATTTATTTGCAACTGGACCACTAATTAAACTATTTGCTGATAAATCACTAAATAAAAGTGTACTAGCTGCTGCTGCACCACTTCCTTTTAGAAACTCTCTTCTTTTTATATTTCCCATAATGTCTCCTTATTTTCCATGTTTTTGAACAAATTTCACAACAAACTGCATATCTTCATCTGTTAAACCAGCTCTTGGTTTCATAGAGTTAATAATACTTGGCCATTGATTTACTGTATAGTGCTCTAATTCAGGTGCGGCATGACACGCTCCACATCTATTAGTAAATAGTTCTTTCCCTTTAGCATAAATACTATCTATATCTTTACTTAAAGAGTCTTTTTTTACCCAAAATGTATAAGATACATTTTTCCATACAGTATCATATGTATCAGTTTTTTCTCCTAGAACTTTTGGTTTTATAGTTTTGTTATCATCAAGTACTAAATAAAAAATTCTTTTCCCTGCATCTTTAAAAAGTACATTTTCAAAACCATAAGCAGCCCAACCACTTACTTTTACTTTTTTAAAGTTACCTTTTTCTTTTAAAACTTCCACTGGTGTAGCTGTGTCAATCTTTCCTATCTCTTTTTTTGCATTTGGAGTTATAAATACTTGCCCATCATTTTTCAAATAAGCATTTTGTCCTGCAAAAAGTAGTGAGTTTGAAAAAATTAAACCAATTAAGATTAAGCTTCTCTTTTTCATAGTTTTTCCTTAATTTTTTTACTTAAAGTTATTGTATAAGTAAAGTGTGAATAAACTATGAATTTTTTATTCTATTTAGATTTTAAGTAAGTATCCAATACCTTGGATATTTTCAATAAGTTCTTGATAAGTTTTTTTACGAAGTTTTTTTATGTATGCTCTTATAACCTCTTGAGTAGCACCTTTTTCTTGCCATACAAAGTTTTCAATCATTTCATATGTTACAACATGCGTTTTATTATGTACTAATACTTCTAAGAGTTTTTTTTCTAACTTTGTTAATGAAATTAATTCTTCTTTGTAAAATAATTCTTTATTTTTTACTGAATATGAGAAACCTTCACCTAATTCTATTATCTCTTCATTGATATTTTGTTGTCCCATAACCATTTGAATAGTTGTAAGTAGTTGTTTTTTCTCAAAAGGTTTTTTAAGTAAAAAACTATTTGTTAGATTTATTGCATCAAGAATATTTTCATCTGTATTATATGCAGTTAAAAAAATCACAGGAATAGTTGAGTTATATTCTCTTATTTTTTTCAACATCTTAAGCCCACTCATTTTTTGCATATTTATATCAGAAATTATCAAATCAATATCATGTGAAAGAAACTTTTCTAGACCCTCTGCCCCATCTTTTGCTTCAACTATACTATTTACATATTTATAAATGGAACGCTGAATTATAAACCTTAAATCCTCTTCATCTTCAACAAGTAAAACTTTTGTATTTTTTAGAATATTTTCAAGTTTTCTATTCATCTACTTTCCTTTAATTCAATTACAAAAGAAGTTGGATTTTTATTGCTTTCAAGAAAAATCTTTCCATCCATTTTATCTTCTATTAAAAGTTTACATAAATGCAAGCCTGTTCCTGTACCCTTATCACCTTTTGTTGTAAATGAAGAGTTAAAAATATCTGTTATTTTTGATGAATCCACTCCATTTCCATTATCTTCAAATCTTATTATGATACTATTATCATGTTTTTCTAAATAAATAGAGATTTGTGCTTTATCAAAATCACTATCATTAATCTTTTCTACAAGTGCATCTTTTGAATTAGATATTAAATTCAATATTACTTGCTTTAGGTATGTTGGATAACCATAAATTTTATAGTTATACTCTTTATTATAGTAAAAATTTATAGAAATTGAGTTCATTTTAATCAAAGCTGAACTAATATTTATTATTTCATCTATTGTTTGAACTAAATCAAACTCTTTTTGCTTTAGTTGTTCCTTATAAAAACTTCTAAAAGCATCCATAGTTTCACTCATTAATTCTATATTTGTTCTAGAACGAGAAATATATTCATCTATATCTTCAAAATCTTTTTCTTGAATCTTTTCATCAATATTATTTATTAGAAGAAGAAGTGAGCTTAAAGGTTGTTTCCATTGATGTGAAATTGCGCTAACCATTTCTCCTAAAGCAATCATCTTACTATTTTGTATAAATATCTTTTCTTGTTTTAGTTTATTTTTTTCTATTAATCTTTCATTTGTAATATTATTTACTGTTACAATAATTCCCTCAAAATAACGATTCGCTTTTAATAAAGGAGTAACTTGAAAATTATAGATTTGTTCATCTCCTATTTTATAAGTTGCTATATTTTCAGGATTTTGTTTTGCTAAATTAAAAAAGTGTGTATCTTTATCAAAATAGTTTTTTTGTCCTATTCTATGAGGTATCTTCAAGATATTTTTTTCATATAAAGATTTGTTTCCAAGTGAAAATATTTTTTCATAAAATTTATTTATAAAAACTATATGCCCTTCTTTATCAGTCATTAAAACTCCCCAACTAGAGCTTTTAGCAAATAGTTCCAATAAGTTTTTATTTCTTAAAAGTTTTCTTTGAATAGAAGATAGATAAATTACTACTAATATTCCAACTAACATTAAAAATGCAGCAATTAAAAGATTTTTGAATAATTCTTTATTTATATTTTGGAAAATTTTCTTTTCACTTAATACGGTGATAAATATCCAATCACTATTTTCTAAAGAGTCATAAGTGAATATATAATTCTCACCTTCTATTTTATATATATTCACTCCCGATGAATTTTGTGAGAAATCTTTGCTTATTTGTTTTAAAAATTTTTCATCAATATTAAAACTAAATTTTTTAGGTTGCAATACAACATCACCGTCATTTGACATCATAAAAGCAAAACCTTCTTTTACAGGTAATAAAGATAAAATATCATGTCTAAAATCATCGATTTTTATATCACTTGATAATACAGCATATAGTTTGTCATTTACAAATAATGGTGTTGCAATTGAAATAACACTTGAATCTAAATCTGAATCCAAATATGGTTTTGTAACAACTATAGATTTTGCTTGTTCTACTTGTTTGTACCATTTTCTTTTTGTTACTTTATACCAACTTGGTGCTATCCAATTAATACCTGTAATAAAATAATCATCATAATAACCTATATATACACTTCTAAAATCCCCATTTAAAATAGCTAAAGCTAATGTTTCTTTTATAAGAGTATAATTTTTTTCTCTATCTTTTTTCTTTATATAATTTGCAGTTGATTTTATAATTCTTTTTTTCTGTAAAAGTTTTTCATCAATTTTTGATTTATACGCTTTTACAAGTTTTATTTGATTTTGAGTGGTTGAGTTTAATAAAAACTCTTTATTGCTAGTATAATTTGAGTAAACAATATAAATATATACACATAAGCTTATGATAAATAAAAAGACTAAGATTAAATACTTTTTTGTATATAATTTTACATCACTCATTATTACTCTTTTAATCTTTTAATAAATCTTTTAAACTATCCTTTGGATTTTTACCCTCTAATATAGAGTAGACTTCATTTGCTATTGGCGTATAAATTTTATGCTTTTTATTTAAAGAATTAATTGCATAAGAAGTTTTAACGCCCTCTGCTACTTCTCCTAATTCTTCTAGTATTTCATCAAGTGTTTTATTATTTGCAAGTCCAAGCCCTACTCTAAAATTACGACTCAATTCACTACTCGCAGTTAAAAAAAGATCCCCTGCACCACTTAATCCAATAAATGTTTCCATTTTTGCACCAAAATGGCTACCAAATCTTTGCATTTCTACTAAGCCTCTTGAGATTAATGAAACCCTTGCATTATTTCCAAGATTCATTCCCTCACATATTCCACTTGCAATTGCAAGTACATTTTTATAAGCACCACATATTTCTGCACCTATAACATCATCACTATAATATGTTTTAATAAAATCAGGGAATAATTTTTCAAATTCAATAAAAATTTGTTTATTTAAACTATTTAAAACAAGAGCACATGGTAAGCCTTTTATTACCTCTGCTGCAAAAGAAGGTCCTGAAATAAAACCTAAGTTTTCACTAGGAATAAACTCTTCATATATTTCATTTAAGAACTTTCCTGTACTAGCTTCAATACCTTTTGAAGCTACAAGTATTTTTTGGCCTTTAAACTCAAAGTGTTCGTCTAACCATTGTCTAATTTGTTGTGCAGGAATAGCTATTATAAGATATTCACAACTCAGAGCTGTATTTAAATCTACAAAATTATTTATATCTCTTTTTGTTCTTGAAGTAATATAACACTTTTGTTTTTGACCAAGGGCAAAATGAAGTGCTTGTCCCCACTTCCCTGCTCCTATTACTGCTACTGAGTTTTTTTGCATTATGATAATCTTTGTTTTAAAAGTTCATTTACTTTTTGTGGATTTGCACTACCTTTAGATGCTTTCATTGTTTGACCAACAAAAAATCCAAATAGTTTATCTTTCCCACTTTTATATTGTTCTACTTTATCTTCATTGGCTGCTAGTATCTCATCAATAATTTCAAGTATTGCTCCATCATCAGATACTTGTTTTAATCCAAGTTCATCAATAACTGAATCTACTTGCATCTCAGGTTTTTCCATTAAGTAATCAAGTACTTCTTTAGCAGCTTTTCCTGAAATAGTTCCATTTTCAATTGCTTTTACAATAGAAGCTAATTTTTTAGCTTTCACAGGAGAGTTTTCTAAGCTTACACCCTCTCCAAATCTTGCTGGTAACTCAACAGTTAACCATGTTGCTGCATTTTTACCACTGATATTCTCTTCCATCATTTCATCAAAGAAGTTTGCAGTTTCTAATGAAGAAGTAATAACAGATGCATCATAATCTTTAATTTTGAAATCACTTACAAATCTAGCTTTTTTCTCATCTGGAAGTTCAGGAATTTTTGAATATTTTTCCATCATTTCATCTGTAATAATAACAGGCAAAAGATCTGGATCTGGGAAATATCTATAATCAGCAGCATCTTCTTTACCTCTCATAGATCTAGTTTCACCTTTTTCTGGATCAAATAGTCTTGTTTCTTGAACTACTTCTTTTTCATAAAAACCATCTTCCCAAGCTTCAATTTGTCTTTGAACTTCATATTTAATTGCTTTTTCAATAAACTTAAATGAGTTCATATTTTTAATTTCGCATCTTGTATAAAGCTTATCATCACCTTTTGGTCTAATAGATACATTTACATCACATCTGAAACTTCCCTCTTGCATATTAGCATCACTAATACCCAAGTATCTTACAATAGAATGAAGCTTTTTAAGATATAAAATAGCCTCTTCAGAGCTTCTCATATCAGGTTCTGAAACTATCTCAAGAAGTGGTGTTCCAGCTCTATTTAAATCCACATGAGAAACATCCCCTACATGGATACTTTTTCCTGCATCATTTTCTAAGTGAGCTCTTGTAACTCCAATTTTTTTATTTGTTCCATCTTCAAAGTCAATAACAAGTTCTCCAAGTCCTACAACAGGAACTTCAAACTGAGAGATTTGATAACCACTTGGTAAATCTGGATAAAAATAGTTTTTTCTATTAAAAATTGATTTTTTATTTATTTGTGATTTAAGTGCAGTTCCTAACATAATAGCTTTATGAACTGCTTCTTTATTTAATACAGGAAGTGCTCCTGGAAGTCCTAAACAAGTAGGACAAACATTTGTATTTGGTTCTTCACCAAAACTTGTCGCACAAGAACAAAATAGTTTACTATTTGTATTTAATTGAACATGTACTTCTAATCCTATAATAACTTCAAACATCTATTTCCTTTTATCTTACAACTTTTATATTAGCAGTTAGTTTTAATTTCTCAAAATACTCTTTTAAGAAGTTTTGTTCTCTTTTTTGCATTAATACTGTAAAAATCTTATCTTTTACATCTTCAAAAGCTAAAGTATTAACACCTTTCTTTTGTGTAACCAATAAAGTCACATATTGTTTATCTGCAGTGATAATTGGTGTAAATTGATTTATTTTAGTATCATTTAAAAGAAATCTCATTTGTGAATTTAACTTTTCTTGATCAAGTAAAATATTACTTTTTGATACTTCATTGTTTACAGTCAGAGGATTATTTTGAATTTCTAATAATGCTCTTTTATTATTTGAAGCATATTGAACCACATCAATCGTTTTTGCTGTAGTAAATTGATTTTTATTATTTTTATAATATATTTTTAAATCTTCTTGAGTGGCAATTTTTAGATTCCCTCTTACAAGTTGACCTATCAATTTCTCTCTTTGTATTCTTTTTCTTATTTCATTTTCATAAGCATCGTAGTTTTTATATTTTTGCTTAACAACTGATTTAAAAGTATATAAATCCATACCATTTGATGCTGCAATTTTTTCTAAATAGTTATTTACATCAAAGATATCTACATTGATATTTTTTTCTTGAAGTAATTGCTCATATAATGCTTCATCTATTAAAGAACTAACTGCCTCTTTTTTACTAACTTTTGATTCAACCATTCGCTTATCAATATCATAAAGTGTAATTGGTTCATCATTAACAACTAATGCAACTGCATCAACTAAACCTGCAAAACTTATAGTTGTTGATAATAAAAGTATACCTAATAGCTTTTTCATAATCTAATCCCTTTATCTTAAAAGTGATATTTTACCAAAAAAATAGTAAATATCACTTTTATAAAGAAATATTTAAGAAAATTACTTTTTATTTAGCCTTTGAACACTTATTTATTAAGTAAAAAATTGAATTATAATCAATCCCTGAATATTCACTAAGTCCTATCTCACAAGTTTTAGAAGTTGAAAAGGCATATTTTGCATCTTTTACACTTTTTGGAAGATTTCTTAATGCACTTTGATTTAGTTCTGGATAACTAAAACCTCTATCTCCTGCAAATCCACAGCATGTAACATCTGAGGGAACTATAACTTTTGATGAACACATATTTGCAAGTTTAATAAACTTTTCATTTAATCCCATTTTTCTTGAAGAACAAGTTGTATGAATAGTAATTGCCTCATCAATTTTTTCAAGCTCTAATTTATCAACTAAATGTTCTAATGCAAACTCAATTGGTTCATATAAATCTAAATTTGAGTTAAAACTCTCCATCATTTTTTTAGTACAAGGACTAGTATCACAAAGAATTGGATATTGGCCATTATTACTAGCTTCATTTAGTGCTGTTTCTAATTCATCTGATTTTATTTTTGCTTGTTTTGTAAAACCTTTTGATGAAAAAGGCATACCACAGCATAAATTATCAATTTGTTTTGGAAATATAATTTCAAAACCTGCTTTTTGAAGTAGTTCTACTGTTGTATCAAAAAGTTCTTTTTCTTCTTTACTTGCACTACTTAATCCCATAGTTCTGTTAATACATGATGGGAAATATACAACTTTTAAACTATTTGCTTTTTGCTCAATTCTTGTATTTATTGAGATACCTTTTGGTAAATGTTCACTCCATCTTGGAATTTTATCACTTGATATTTTTCTAAGTCCTGATGTTAAGCCACTCATTAAACTTGTACCTAAAATAGTGTGTGTTAAATTTGCTGCTTTTAAACCAAACTTCATTCCTGTTAATGTAGCTGAAAAATTGTTTGTAATAACATTTGCAACTTTATTTTGAGTACTGCTTACTTGTTCATGTCTTAAGTACTTTGTTAAACTTCCTGTATCAATTCCAACAGGACAGGCAGTTGAGCATAAACTACATGTAGCACATGTTTCTATTCCATCATATTGATATAGTTGTTTTAACTCTTTTGCTTTTTTTAGATTGTGTTCTTCATCTTCAAGTCTTGAAATTTCTCTATTTATAACTATTCTTTGTCTTGGAGTTAATGTTAAAACATTTGATGGACATACAGGTTCACAAAAACCACACTCAATACATTTATCAACTAAATCATTTGTTTTTGGAAGTGGTTTTAGATTTTTTATGTGGGCTTTTTTATCATCATTAATGATTACCCCTGGATTTAAAATATTATTTGGATCAAATAAGCTTTTAATTTTTTTCATCATTTCATAAGCTGTATTACCCCACTCTAATTCAACAAAAGCAGCCATATTTCTACCTGTTCCATGCTCTGCTTTTAAACTTCCTTGGTATTGCACAGCAACAAGTTGTGTAACATCATACATAAAATCATCATATCTTTGAATCTCTTCTTGTGTTGAAAAATCTTGTGTAAAAACAAAGTGTAAATTACCCTCTAAAGCATGTCCAAAAATTAAAGCTTCATTGTATTTATGTTGCTTAAATAATCCTTGAAGTTTTAATGTTCCTTCTGCTAAATACTCAATAGGAAATGCAATATCTTCAATAATAACAGTTGTACCTATTTTTCTTACTGCTCCAACTGCTGGAAAAAGTCCTTTTCTAATCTTCCAATATTGAGTATACTCTTCAACATCTTTTGTAAAATAAAGCTCTTTTGCTAAAGAAAATTCTTTTAAACTATCTTCAATTTGCTTAATTTGAGTATCTAACTCTTTATCACTTTTTGCTCTTGTTTCAATTAATAAAGCTGTAACATTTTCATCAAACTCTTTTATATATGAAGGCATTTTAGGATCATCTTCAATACTTGCAAGACCTGCTCTATCCATAAGTTCAACTGCATCAACACTTATTATATTTTTCTGTTTTTCAAGTTTTAATTTTGTTACTGCTTTACAGGCTTCATTTACATCTTTAAAATATACTAATGCACTTGCTTTATCTTTATAATCTTCAACTGTATAATATGTTACTTCTTTAATAAAAGCTAATGTTCCCTCACTTCCAATAATTAAATGTTGTAAAATCTCAAATTCATCTTCAAAATCAACAAGGGCATTTAAACTATATCCTGTTGTATTTTTCATTTTAAATTTTTTTCTAATTTTTGCACTTAGCTCTTCATCATCTTTTATATTTTTTGCATACATTTTTAAACTTTGCAAAAACTCTTTATGAGTTTTTGCAAACTCTGCTTTGCTATCTTCACTTCCTGTATCTAATTGTGTTCCATCACTAAAAACTAGCTTCATTGATTTTAATGTTTTGTATGAATTTTGAGCAACACCACAGCACATTCCAGAAGCATTATTAGCAGCAATCCCACCAATCATTGCAGAATTAATACTAGCTGGATCTGGTCCAATTTTTTTACTAAATGGTGCTAAAATATTATTTGCTTGTGCTCCTGTTAAAGAAGGTGATAATGACACATGTGATTTATCTTCAGCAATTTTAAAATCTGTCCAATTTCTTGAAGTAATAACTAAAATTGAATCACTAATTGCTTGTCCAGAAAGCGAGGTACCAGCTGCTCTGAATGTAACACTTAATTTCATATTACAAGCTAATTGCAAAATATCTTTCACTTGTTTTGAGTTTTCAACTTTTATAACCAATTTAGGAATAAGTCTGTAAAAAGAAGCATCTGTTCCATACGCTAAAGTATGTAAATCATCTGTATATATTATTTCTTGGGGTATTTTGTTTATTATTTGATTATAGAAATCTTGGTATTTTCCAGCTAACATTTGAAGTCCTTAATTATATTTTATATTTTTATATGAAAATTAAGAAAGTACTATTCAAGCCTTGGCACAGTATATATTCTTTGTTGTGGGTCATCAATAAAGAAAAACATTTTATCACAACATTTAAAGATAAGGTTTTTAATAAGTTTTATAATATCTTTTTTACACACAATCTTTATCCTAAAATATTATTAGAATAAGAGATTCCTCTTATTCTAAAGACTTGGATTTATTCCAAAAAACTCTGGGAATACAGCCAATAATCCTAAAACTATTATTTGAATTAGAATAAAAGGAAGTACTCCTTTGTATATTTGCATCGTTCTAACACTTGAGGGGACAACTCCTTTTAGATAAAAAAGAGAGAATCCAAATGGTGGTGTTAAAAATGATGTTTGTAAATTCATTGCTATTAGTATAGCAAACCAAACTGGATTTATATCTAAATTTGCAGCAATTGGAACTAAAATTGGAACAATAATATATGAGATTTCAACAAAATCAATAAAAAATCCTAAGATTAAAATAGCAATCATTGTAAATAAAATAAATGTCCATTTTTGATCACCTGGTAAACTTAACATAAAGTGTTCAACAAGTTCATCTCCACCTGTGTAAGTAAATACCATAGAAAAAGCTGTTGCACCAATTAAGATTGCAAATACCATTGATGTAATCTTTACTGATTCTAAAGCTGCTTCTTTTACCATACCAAGAGAAAAACTTTTATATAAAAAACTTAAAGCAATTGCACCTAAACATCCAACAGCTGATGATTCTGTAGGTGTTGCAACACCTGCAAAAATTGAACCTAAAACTAGAATTATTAATGTAAGTGAAGGAATAATATCAATCAATGCTCTTACTACTTGTTTTGATTTTTTTCCTCTACTTGGGTCTGCTGGAATTGCAGGAGCCATATCTTTTTTTACAAAAGCTACAATTAATATAAAAAGAATATAAGAAGCAACCAAAGTAAGACCAGGCCAAATAGCAGCTTTAAATAAATCACCAACAGGAACTTGAAAAACATCTCCTAAGATAATCAATACAATTGATGGAGGAATTATTTGTCCTAAAGTACCAGAAGCACAAATCGTTCCAGCTGCTAATTCTGTATTATATTTATATTTTAGCATCACAGGAAGTGAAATAACTCCCATAGCAACAACAGATGCACCAACAACACCAGTTGATGCTGCAAGTAATGACCCAACTAATACAGTTGAAATTGCAACTCCACCTCTAATTTCTCCAAATAAAAATCCCATAGATTCTAAAAGTCTTTCTGCAAGTCCTGTTTTTTGAAGAACAATTCCCATAAAAATAAACATTGGTACTGCCATTAAAATAGTATTATTCATAATAGACCAAATTCTATGTGGCATAAAATCAAACATATACATGCCCTCAGTTAAACCTTCTGATATAATTGCAGTAATTCCCATACTAGCATCAGCATATGTATATATTTCAACAATTCCAGCAATTAATCCAAATAAAACTGAAACAGCACCAAAAGTAAAAGCAACAGGAAAACCAATTAACAGCATAAATAGTGCTGTAAAAAACATTATTATACCAATCATTATTTATCTCCTGTTTTTCTTGTTATCTCTTCTTTATATTTTTGAGCTTCATGGGCGATTGAATGGTCTTCATACTCATGTAAACCTAAATATATATTCAAATTTCTAATAAAAAATCCCACTGATGTTATAATCAAAAGAGAAAATGATATTGGAATCATAGCTTTGATTATCCACCTATGAGTTAATCCACCTGGATCACCTGAAATTTCATTGAATTCATAAGCTTCTTGCGCAAAACCTATTGATGAAAAAATAACTAAAAGTGTAATAGGTAAAATAAATGTTATTACTCCAATCATATTAATAATTGCTTTTTTCTTTGGTTTTAATCTATCATAAATCAAATCAACTCTTACATGTCCATCTTCTTTTAATGTATAAGAAACTCCAAATAATATTACAACAGAAAAAAGATGCCACTCCATTTCTTGCATTGCAATATCTCCTGTATTAAATAAATACCTCATAATTGCATCATAAAATACATTTAATATCATAAGTACCAATACAATTGCAGTAAAGCCACCTATGATATTTGCGAACTTGTCAAAACCTCTCTCTAGTTTTAAAAGCATCATATTATCCTTTTTTTCTCTCTCAAATGAGTTAAATAAATGCAAATTTTACACTTATTAAATTCATCACTTATTTTAAATTTTATCTAATATATAAACTAAAAATACGTAGTTTAGAAAAACTACGTATTTTATTTGTGCAGTTTGTAAATCTTATAAGTTATCTTCTAGATATTTATAGTCTGACATTTTTGTCCATTCTCTAGCTTTTTCTAGATACTCTTTTTGAGATTTTAAAACCTCTTTTACTAAAGGACTCTCTTTTGCCTTTTCTATAAGTAGTTCATTATTTGCTTTTTTCATTGCATTGATTACATTTTTTGGTAATGTTTTGATTTTTACATTTGGATAGTCTGTTGAAATTTTTGACCATGCAACAGCATTCATATGATAATTTTGAATATACATATCATAAGCAGCAACTTTCATAGCAGTTATTAAGATTTTTTGTAAATCTTTTGGTAATCTTTTAAATTGTCTTTCATTTACTAAAAACTGTAATTCAGTTGCTGGCTCATGCCATCCAGTATAATAATATGGAGCAATTTTATGAAAACCCATTTTTACATCCATTGATGGACTTACCCACTCTAATGCATCAATAGTTCCTCTTTCTAAAGAAGTATAAAGTTCACCAGGAGCAATATTTGTAACAGTAACACCAAGTTTAGCTAAAACTTCTCCTGCAAAGCCTGGAATTCTCATCTTAAGACCTTTTAGATCTTCAAGTGAATTAATCTCTTTTTTAAACCATCCACCCATTTGATTTCCTGAATTTCCTCCAGGGAATGATAATACTTTATGTCTTTTATATGCTTTTTGCATTAGTTCTAATCCACCACCATAATAAAACCATGCATACTGTTCAGGTGCTGTCATACCAAATGGCATTGTAGTAAATGGTAAAGTATTTATATCTTTACCTTTCCAATAATATGAAGCAGAATGACCCATTTCGTATTGACCACCTTTTACCATATCTAAAATACCTAAAGGTGCTTTATGCTTATTTGCAGCATCAACTCTAATATCTAATCTACCATTAGACATCTCTTTTGCTAATTTTGCCATATTTGTTGGAGCATCAATAAATGGAGATAAAGTTGAACCCCAAGTAGTTGCCAATTTCCACTTATAAACTTTATCTTTTGCAAATGCTGCTGTGCTTAGTCCCGCAACTAAAGCAGAAGCAACAAGTAATTTTGTTGTCGTTTTTAACATCTTAACATCCCCTTTTATGTTGTATTGACACAAATTGTAACTACTTGATATGATAATAATATGATATTTTGGAATTATTATGTAATTTTTATGTAGTTTTAAAAATATACCCCGTATCAACTACAGTTTCTATATATTTGTTAGAAAGTACTTTTCTTAGACGTCTAATAAGACTTCGAATAGATTCTAATGAAGCAAAGCTACCCTCCCAAACATAATTTTGTATTGTGTCATATGATAAAACTTGATTTCGTTTTGTTAAAAATAGATTTAATAAAAGTCTCTCTTTTTTTGTTAAACGTTGAGGTTGATTCTCTAAGTAAACAACTGATGATTTATAATCAAAATAGCAGCTTTCATCAAAATATATTAAATCATTCTTTATTTTACAAAGTCTTTCAACTTTAATTTCAAGCTCATCTATAAAAAATGGTTTTTTTAAATAATCACTACAGCCAAAATTATATGACTCTTTAATTACTTCTAATTCAATTGATGCACTAATAATTATAACTGGAACCTCATCATAAAATTCTCTAATTTTTTTAAGTATTTTTATTCCATCAATATTTGGTACATTAATATCTAAAATAAAACAGCTAAATCCTTCTGTTATGTTATTATATGCTTCATTTCCATCTATATATGAATCAACTTTATATCCTTTGAGTTTCAATCTCTTACTTATTATTTGATTTAGCTTTTTATTATCTTCTAGAAGTAATATATTCATATTCTAATCCTTTTTAAAAGGTACTTTAATTGTAAATACCACTTTATTGTCTATATTCTTTACTTTTATCTTACCTTGCATTTTATCTTCAACTATTACTTTTGCCATGTAAAGTCCTATTCCTGTTCCATCTTTTTTTGTAGTAAAATATGGTTCAAATATTGAAGATATTATTTTTTCATCAATTTTTCCACCATCATCAATTATCTCTATTTTATTATACTCCTTTGACTTAGAGATATTTATAATAATATTTCCTTTAGTATTTTCTTTCAATAAATTTTCAAGTATTTTTGTTTTTGCATTATTAATCAAGTTTAATAATACTTGTTTAAACTCATTTTCATATCCATAAACAACTAAATCTTCACCATTTATATAGTTAAATTTCATATTTATATTTGAGTAAAATACCTGTTTTCCTATTATTTCATTTATTTCATCAAGAGCTTTTTTTATAGGAAAAGTTACTTTTTTAGTTGAAGGTTTTAAAAAGTTTCTAAAATCATTTAATGTTGTTGACATATATTTTATTTGAACCATTGAATCATTTACAAACTCTTTTACTTGGCAATCTTTTAATTCATCTAATAAATATGAAGTTTGTATATCTTGTATTTGAGCAGACAGTTCAACTAAAGGTTCATTCCATTGATGAGCAATTGCTGCAACCATATCTCCCATTTCTGCTAATTTACTTTGTTGAATTAGAAATTGTTTTTGCTGTACTCTTTCTGTAATATCATCCATTATACAAACTATTCCACCTATTCTTCCATCTATATTTTTATATACTGCTTTATTTAAAATGAAATATTTTATTTTTTGATTACTAAAATGAAGTGCCATTTCAGAAGTGTCTGTTTTTAGAGTTTTTAAAAGTTTATCATCAATCTTTGTATTCTTAACTGCAATATCATGTGGAAAAAAATCAAAAGCTGTTTTACCAATTACACTACTTTTTGAAAGTTCCATCAAATTTGCAAAAGCTAAATTTGAGCCTATAAACTTACCATCAACATTTTTATAATAGATTGCATTTGGAATGGTATCTAGTAATACTTTATCAAATTCTAATCTATTTGATAAATCCCTTTGAAGTTTTTTTCTTCTATTTATATTTGCTTTCATTAAGATTATTAAAATTACAAAAATAAGCATTGTTGCAATAGTTATATTAACAAGTAGTTTATATTTTCGATAAAAAGAAAAAGGTTTATTTACAATAACAAAATCATCAACATAGTCTTCTATTTTTATATCAAATTTTTTCAATTCATTAAAATCAAAAATATACTCATTGGGTGACTTTCTTAAAATTGGTATTTCTGTTATTTTCTTTCCATTTAAAACTTCTAATACCATTTTTGAAACTGCATCACCTTGAGCTTGTGCAGAAGTTAAAAGCCCTCCAATTACTCCATAATTTAAATAAAAATCCCAAAGACCATATATTGGGACATGAGAAAAACTTTTTATATGTTCTAAACTCTCTTTATATGTAAAAAACTTTCCTGTTTTATCTTTAAATAGAAGCACAAAAAGTAAAGCTGTATTATTATTTGTATTAGATACATATTTTTTTAAATCATTCATTTGCATATCATCAATATATTCAACTTCAAATTTATTGTTGAACTTAGGAATAATTTTTTTTAAGTCATCTTTCATGATAAGTCCTGTTTTTGACTTATCATTTATTATTATTAATTTATCTAGTTTTGGATGAATCTTTGAAATTAATTCAAAATTCTTTTTTAAATCAACTTGTTCAATTACTCCACTTATATATTTTCTCATTCCATTTTTTTCAATAAATTTTTCATCAAAATAGTTTATTCCAGAAAATAAAATTGGTGTTTTTGGAAATAGTTTTTTTTGATATTCAACTAAAAACTCCAAAGCAGAATTATCACTTGCAATTATTACATCAAATTTTCTATTTTTAAACTGCTCTTTATAAAGTTCATATAGTTTTTGGAAATAGTTATCATTAGATACTTTTTTAGTATCCATATATATTGTTGTTAGATTTATATTTGAGTATTTTTCAAAGTTTTTTTCAATTGCTTTTGAAATATCATCAGTCCACTTATAACCTTTATGATATGAATGAAGTAGTAAAACTTCTTTTGAAGGCTTTTGTGCAAATAAATATACACTAAGTAATAGGCTTAAAACTAATATCTTTTTCAAAATATAATCCTTTAAACCTATATTATATCATTATGAAATAAAAATTACATATCCTGACTTTGGTCCATGTGCTCCAATTACTAAAGATTGTTCAATATCAGCAGTTTTTGAAGGTCCACTTACAAATACTCCATAACCAGCTTTATCAAAAGATATTTTTTCATATGCTTCATGCATATTATTTAAAATATCCTCTTTTTTAACTACAATTACAATATTTTCAGAAATAAAATATAGACCTCTATGTCTATTCTCTTCATTTTTTAGCCAAACCGCACCATTTTCAGCTACTGCAAAATTTCCATTTACAACACATAATTCAATATCTTTTAAATTATGTATATCATCTTGGGCATTTGAATCAAATGTTCCTAAAGAACACTCTTTAACATTTGTTGCAACTATTTTTAATTCTGGATAAAGCTTTTTAATTGTTTCATCTAACTCTTCTTTTTTTATATCTAAAGCTTTACCACCTACATTTTCAAGCATTTTTGAAAACATTGAAAATTTATCATCAAATGTAATTCCAAAATTATCATATGATGGTAAAGCTGTATCATTAACTACATTATTTTGTCTAATTTGTGATAGGATTTGCTCTTTACTTGTCATCTTCTAATCCTTTTTTATATAGTTCTTTGAAGCTATTTTTTGGCATTTGTGGTAAGTCTCTTTGTTTTCCCCAAACATTTGCTTTATTATAAATAAATGATTTTGGAAGTATTGGAACTACTTTTCTTGCTACTTTTCCTGCAATATCAAATAAAGTTGGATGAGACATCAACCAAGATGTAGCTTTCATAGCAAATTTTTTCTTAGAATCAATAATATCTTGTGCTGTTAAATCTTGTCTATGATTATATAATTGTGAATCTAAATCAATTTTTACTGGACAAACATGAGAACAAGAACCACAAAGCGTACAAGCAAAAGATAGTGTTTTATGCTTTTTAGGGTCTCTAAATGTTGCTAAAGTTGATCCAATCGGTCCAGGAATAACATACTCATAAGAGTGCCCTCCACTTCTTCTGTATATAGGACAAGTATTCATACATGCACCACATCTAATACAATTTAATGCTTTTTGATACTTTTGTGATTGTAAAAAAGGTATTCTTTTATTATCAACAATTATTATATGCATCTGTCCACCCTCAACTGCCCCAGCAAAGTGTGATGTATATGAAGTAATTGCTTGACCTGTTGCACTTCTTGCAAGTAATCTTGTAAATACGCCTAAATCTTCTAATCTTGGAATAACTTTTTCAATTCCCATAGAAGCAATATGAAGTTTTGGTAAATTTGCACCCATATCTGCATTACCTTCATTTGTGCAAACAACAATTGCGCCTGTATTTGCAATTGCAAAATTAACCCCTGTTATTCCAGCATCTGCATCTAAAAACTTTTGTCTTAAATCAGCCCTTGCAGCTCTTGTTAAATAAGTAGGGTCATAATTTCCTTTTTCTGTTCCCATTTTTTCATGAAATGTATCAGAAACATCTTGCTTTTTTAAATGAATGGCAGGAAGTACAATATGTGATGGTGGTTCTTTTCTTAATTGAACAATTCTTTCACCTAAATCTGTATCAACTACTTCAAACCCTTTACTTTCTAAATAAGGATTTAAGTGGCACTCTTCTGTTAACATAGATTTTGACTTTACAACTTTTTTAACACTGTTTTGGCTCAAAATTTTTTCTACTATTTCATTATGTTCTTTTGCATCTTTTGCCCAATGAACAGTAATTCCTTTAGCTGTTGCATTTTTTTCAAACTCTAAAAGATATTTATCAAGATTTGCCATTGTATGAGTTTTTATATTATTTCCATGCTCTCTTAATTGTTCCCATTCAGGAATTGTTTTAGTAGCTACATCTCTTTTTTCTCTTACAAACCATAATGCTTGGTCATGCCAATGCATTCTTTCATCATTTGCAACGAACTCTTTTGCATTTTGAGGGTGTTTATTACTCATATTTAACTCCTGCAAGTATTTCTACTATATGCATAACTTTAATATTTTCATTATCTCTATTAATGATTCCATCCATATGCATTAAACATGACATATCTGCTCCTGTTATTACTTGGGCATGAGAATCAAGATGATCTTTAATTCTATCTTTTCCCATAGAAACTGATATATCTTCTTCTGTTACACAAAAAGTTCCACCAAAACCACAGCACTCATCATCTCTTTTTAAACTTACAATTTCTATATCTTTTACTAATGATAATAGATTTTTCAATTTTGATTGATAAGGTATATTTAATTCACTAGCACTTCCAAGTTTAAGCATTCTATGTCCATGACATGAATTATGAATACCTACTTTATGAGGAAAACTCACATCAAACTTTTCAATTTTTATTATATCATGCAAGAATTCACAAATTTCATATATTGAAGTTTTAACTTTGTCATAATCACTATTATTCTCAAAAAATGGTGCATAGTGTTCTTTTACCATTGAAACACATGATCCACTTGGAGCAACAATGTAATCATAATCTTTGAAATTTTCTACAAACTGTTTTGCTAGTGTTTCTACATCTTTTGAACAGCCTGAATTAGCCATTGGTTGACCACAGCATGTTTGACTCATAGGGTAATCAACATCTAAGCCTTGATCTTTTAAAATTTTAAGTGTTGCCATACATATATCTGGATATAGCTCATTCATAAAACATGGGATAAATAATCCAATTTTCATGCAAACTCCTTTTAATTATGAGAAATTTTACACTAGATATATGAAAAACTTATGATATTTTCTTTCTTTAAGACATCTATGCTATTTTTCAAGGTATATGGTACAATCATTGTGTAAATATGTATCTTCAATCTTTATTTTAGTAGTAATTGCTTTACAAAAACTTAAAATTTCTTTTTGACTTACATAAGTAAAGTTATCCTCTTTTAAAAAATTAAAAACAAAACCTTTTTTACTTGAATCAAAACATTTTTGTATAAATATTTGCATATCATTGAATTCTAATAAATTCATAGCTCCACTACAAACAAAATAATCAGCTTGTGGTAATCTGTTTTTTAATACATTAAGAAGTAAAAACTCATAATCATTAAATCTTTTTTTACTTATTTGTATCATATGTTTTTCACAATCAATGCCAGTATATTTTTTAAAATCTATTTTTTTTCTTTTTAAAAAGTTCAAATATTCAGCAAATCCGCAACCTATATCAATAATAGTTGAATCTTCTAAATTATTTAAATACTTAGTAAGTACTTCAAATCTTAGATATTGAGAAAATTTTGAGTTCCAATGAACACCTCTTGCTGTTACTCCATATTTTAATGTTGACTTTTTATAAAAGGTATGATTGTCTAGTTTCATTTAGCTATTTGTTCTATTATTACGCCATTATCTTTTATAAATTTTGTTACAACATCAGAGTTTGTATGCTCATAAGCTTTATCATAAACTATTCTTTTAATACCACTTGCTATTAAATTTTTTGAACAATCTGCACAAGGTTCTAAAGTTACATAAATAGTGGCACTTTCAATACTTATTCCATTTCTTGCTGCCCAAATTATTGCATTCATTTCTGCATGAATTTCATAAGTTCTTGACCATTCATGATGGTCTTTTGTATATGCACCATCCCAATGTTCGCAACAATTTACATATCCTGCTGGTGTTCCATTATATCCTGTTGAAAGAATTCTTCCATCTTTTACTATTACTGCACCTACTTGTTTTGACACGCACTTAGATGCACTTGCTATCTCATGAGCTATATTTATAAAATTTCTATCACTTAACACTTAAACTCCATTAATTAAATTGGTTTATAATCATTTTTTTGCTACATTATAGCAAAAATTAATAAAAAAGGTACGTCATGGATTTTAAAGAGATAAAAGAATTAATTAAAGTATTTGACAAAAGTGAACTTAATAAACTAAAAATAAAAGAGAGTGATTTTGAAATTTCAATGGGTAAAGGATTTGACGGAGACATTCAAGTTTCTTCTGCACCTGTAGCACAACAAGTTGCTGCTCCTGCTCCAAGCGTAAGTGCTCCAATTGAGACATCTTGCACTACTGAAAAAAGTACTCAAACTTGTTCAGATACTATTAATTCACCAATGGTTGGAACGTTTTATACTGCACCATCACCTGATTCTTCTGCATTTGTTAAACCAGGAGATACAGTTAGAAAAGGTGATACTTTATGTATTTTAGAGGCTATGAAAATAATGAATGAAGTTGAGGCTGAGTGTGATTGTAAAATTTTAGATGTATTAGTTAACGATGCTGATCCAGTAGAATTTGATATGCCACTGTTTACAATTGAAAAACTTTAGGAAAGAGCTAGTATGGCTGAAATAAAGAAAATTTTAATTGCTAATAGAGGTGAAATTGTTCAAAGAGCAATTAGAACAATTAGAGAAATGGGAAAAAAGTCTGTTGTAATTTATAGTGCAGGTGATAAAAATGCATCTTACTTAAAACACGCAGATGAAGCAGTTTGTATTGGTCCAGCAAGATCTAATGAATCATATTTAAATATTCCAGCAATTATCACAGCAGCTGAGATGACTGGAAGTGATGCAATTTTCCCAGGTTATGGTTTCTTATCAGAAAACCAAGATTTTGTTGAAATTTGTAGATTACATGGTATTAAATTTATTGGTCCATCTGTTGAAGTAATGGAAAAAATGGCTGATAAATCAAAAGCTAAAGATGAAATGGTAAGAGCAGGGGTTCCTGTTGTACCAGGTAGTAAAGGCGCTATTCATTCACTAGAAGAGGGTAAAAAAGTTGCAAAAGAAATAGGTTATCCTATCATGGCTAAAGCTGCTGCTGGTGGCGGTGGTAGAGGAATGAGACTTATAAATGAAGAGTCTGAATTTGATCAACTATTTATGGCAGCTTCATCAGAAGCACTTGCTGCCTTTGGTGATGGAACAATGTATTTAGAAAGATTTATCAACAACCCAAGACATATTGAAGTTCAAGTTGTTGGAGATTCTCATGGAAATGCAATTCATATTGGTGAAAGAGATTGTTCATTACAAAGAAGACACCAAAAAGTTATTGAAGAATCACCTGCTATTTTATTAAATGATGAAACAAGAAGACAACTTCATGAAGTTGCAGTAAAAGCTACAAAATACTTAGAGTATGAGGGAGCAGGAACATTTGAATTCTTAGCAGATGATAAACAAAACTTTTACTTTATGGAAATGAATACAAGACTTCAAGTAGAACATCCTGTTTCAGAAATGGTTTCTGGAATTGATATAGTTGAACTAATGATTAGAGTTGCAGAGGGTGAAAAAGTTCCTCCACAAGAAGAAGTTAAATTTAGAGGTCATGCAATTGAGTGTAGAATTACAGCAGAAGATCCTATTTCTTTCTTACCTTGTCCTGGAAAAGTAAAACAATGGATGGTTCCTGGTGGAAGAAATGTAAGAGTTGATTCTCACGTTTATACAAACTATGATGTTCCTCCATATTATGACTCAATGATTGGGAAACTAATTGTTTGGGGAAGAGATAGAGATAAAGCTATAAATATTATGAAAAGAGCATTAAATGAGTTTGAAGTTGAAGGTATTAAAACTACTATTCCATTTCATATGAAGATGATGCAAAACGAAGACTTTAAAAACAACAACTACGATACAAAATACTTAGAAAACTACAAAGGCTAAAAGTAGGGCATTAAGCCTTACTTTTACTCTAAAGCTTAAATTTATATAAATTTAGCTATAATCAGACAATTATACACAGTTATATACCTATTTTACTTTGATTTCAACTCAGAGATTTTAAATTATTGACATCCAATTATTTATCATAGATTTTTTTAAAAAGAACAAAAGAAGTTATATAAAGTGTATTTTAAATTCAAATATACGAAGGTAAGAAGTGACTTTTCAAGAGTTCAATTTCAAAACAAATTTACAAAAATCAATTGATGATGCAGGCTTTAAAGAGCCAAGTCCAATTCAAAAAGATGCAATTCCAGTTATTTTAGAAGGTAAAGACATAGTTGGTCAAGCCCACACAGGTACAGGAAAAACAGCAGCATTTGGACTACCAATTTTAAATATGATGAAATGTAACAAAGAAGTAGAAGCTGTAGTAATCGTTCCAACAAGAGAACTTGCAATGCAAGTTTCAGATGAATTATTTAAGTTTGGAAAATATTTAGATATAAATACAGCAACAGTTTATGGTGGACAATCTTATAGCAGACAACTAAAGCATATCTCTAATGCATCAATTTTAGTTGCAACACCAGGAAGATTTTTAGATTTACTAAGAGATAAAAAAATCAATATTAAACCAAATTATGTAATCCTTGATGAAGCAGATGAAATGCTTGATATGGGGTTCTTAGATGATATTAAAGAAATCTTTACTTATATGCCTAAGCAAAGACAAACATTAATGTTTTCAGCAACTATGCCAAATGCAATTAAACAATTAGCAAAAACAATCTTAAATGAACCAGAGTTTATTACAGTTACAACAAGTGAAATAACAAACTCAAAAATTAAACAAGCATTTTATGTTGTTGATGAATATGAAAGAGATGATGCACTTATTAGATTGTATGATTATAAAAATCCTGATAAATCAATTATTTTTTGTAGAACAAAAAAAGAAGTAGATAGACTTTCTACATTTTTAGTATCTCAAGGTTTTGGTGCTAAAGGTCTTCATGGAGATATGGAGCAAAGACAAAGAGAAGAAGCAATTAATGCCTTTAAAAAAGGTAGACTTGATGTTTTAATTGCTACAGATGTAGCTGCTCGTGGACTTGATGTAAATGATGTAACACATGTATTTAATTATCATTTACCTTTTGATTCTGAAAGTTATGTTCATAGAATTGGAAGAACAGGTCGTGCAGGAAAAGAAGGTGTTGCTGTTTCTATTGTAACTCCACATGAATTTAGAATGCTTCAAAAGATTCAAAAATCTACTGGTGGAAGATTAGAAGCTAAGACGATTCCAAATATTAAATCTGTAAAAGATAAAAAAACAAATTCACTTGTTGAAAAAATCAAAGCACACAAAGTTGATGATTCAGCATTATTAATTATTGAAAACTTAAAAGAAGAGTATGATATTTCTACAATTGCATTTAAACTAGCTTCAATGCTTACAAGTGCTACTTCTGTAAAAGGAAGCAATACAATTGGTAAATCTCATAAAGATATTGAAAAGTTAATTGAAAGTGCTGTTAGAAATAGTAGTAGAAATAATGATAAAAGAGGCGGACAAAGAAGAAGAGGTCCAAGAAGTGGAGGATTTAAAAATAATAGAAATAAATCTTCTAGTTCATCTTCATCTTCAAATAGAAGACGAAGAAGCTAAATAAATAAAGAAGATTTTCTTCTTTATTTATTATAATATTTAATAACAGCTCTTTTTGCTCTTTTATAAGCAGCTTTTGTATCTCTACCAAAACCTCTAAATACCCCATCTTTATTGAAAAATTCTACCATTTCAAGTTTACCTTTTTTAGTATCAACAACTCTAAAGATATTGAAATCTTGTTTCATTTTTTCAATTTTAGGAATATCGTTGTTTGTCAAAATTCTTATGCTTAACATAACTACTCCTTTATGTGTTTTGTCTATATTTTATTGGCATTATATATATAAAATCTTAAAGAAAGATTAATTTCTTATTCTGTAATATTGTTTAAAATGGAGTAAATTTTCAAATTATAAAAGAATAATATATAGACAACTTGAATATTATAAATATTTTATCCATATAATTTTTAAGCTTATTTAAAGGTTATGTAAAGAATTATCCATTACAATACTAAACAAATTAAATTACAAAATGGTTACGTAAAGGGTTACATTGGACTTTGAAACTATCAATAAGATGGATAAAGCTACAGACAAGACACTTCCGGGCTTTGCTAAACTATCACTAGGACTTCTATTTATAGTTGTTGTCTTTTTATGGAGTTATACCTCACATGGTAATGTTCCTAATAATTCATTTTTGATTATTGGAGCTGTTTTTGGAGCCTATATGGCTATGAATATTGGTGCAAATGATGTTGCTAATAATGTAGGTCCAGCAGTTGGTTCAAAAGCAATAACAATGTTTTGGGCAATTGTTATTGCAGCAATTTTTGAAGCAGCAGGTGCATTAATTGCTGGAGGAGAAGTTGTAAAAACAATAAAAAAAGGAATTATTGATCCAGCTTTAATTTCTGATCCTGAAATATTTATTTGGGCAATGACAGCAGCACTACTTTCAGCTGCACTTTGGTTAAACTTTGCAACTTCTGTTGGTGCTCCTGTATCAACAACACACTCAATTGTAGGTGGTGTTATGGGTGCAGGAATTGCAGCAGCTGGTTTTGCCATAGTTTCTTGGGGAACCATGGCTAAAATTGCAGCTTCTTGGATAATCTCCCCAGTTTTTGGTGGAGTGGTTGCGGCACTGTTTTTATTATTTATTAAAAAAAATATTATGTTTCAAAAAGATATGGTAAGCTCAGCTAAAAAGTTTGTTCCATATTTAATTGCCATTATGTCTTGGGCCTTTTCTACATATTTAATCGTAAAGGGAATAAAACATTTAATTAAAGTTAATTTTTTGACAGCTTCTTTAGTAGGATTAATAATTGCCCTAATAGTCTTCTTTGTAGTAAGACCACTAATTGAAAAATCTGCACAAAAAATTGACAATACAAGACTTGGCATTAACTCACTATTTACAATACCATTGATTTTCTCAGCAGCACTTTTATCTTTTGCTCATGGTGCAAATGATGTTGCGAATGCAATTGGTCCACTTGCTGCTATAAATGATGCAATTATTAAATCATCTGTTTCTTCACAAGTAGGAATTCCTTTTTGGGTTATGGCTGTAGGTGCATTAGGTATTGCAATAGGTTTAGCTCTTTATGGACCAAGAATCATCAAAACAGTTGGCTCAGAAATTACAGAATTAGATCAAGTAAGAGCATTTTCAATTGCAATGGCAGCAGCTATTACTGTTATTATTGCTAGTCAATTAGGACTACCTGTATCTTCAACACATATTGCAGTAGGTGGAGTATTTGGAGTAGGGTTCTTAAGAGAGTTTTTAGATTCAAGTGAATCAAAAATATTAAGTGATATTAGAAAAAAATTAAAAAAAGACAAAAAAATTCTTGATAAATATGAAGCGGAATTAATTGACTTAGAAGATAAAAATAAAAAAAGCAAATCTGAATATATTAGAGTGGTTGAACTTTATAAACTAATTGAAGAAAAAATAGAGCAAGTAAGAATTGAAAAAAGAGATTTTAAAGCTAAAAAAAGAGTTAAGTATGTAAAAAGAGATGCAATCAAAAAAATTGTTGCTGCATGGTTAATAACAGTTCCTGCAGCTGGACTTTTATCTGCATCAATATTCTTTATGATAAAAGGTATTATGTCGTAAATTTACGACATAATATCTAAATCCTAATACTTCTAAGACTAAATTATATTTTTTACTTCTTTATGATAAAATAAAATTTATTATATTATAAAGGTAACTTCATTCAAACTTTAATTTCAGTACTTCCTGTTTATTCTTTTATTGTAATTGGACTAATTTTAAAAAAAAGTTTTAAAGAAAAAATCGATGAAAAAAGCTATGTAATTTTATCTTTTTATTTTTTACAACCAATTTTAATATTTTGGGGACTAACTAAATCTCCTATTGATTATGCATTTGTAATGTCACCAATTATTTATTTATATGCAGTTTTAAGTGTTGTATTCTTTTTAATAATATTCTCAAAAAAAATATTTACTGATTCAAAAGATAGAACTATATTTATCGCTGTGTCATTAGTGGGTAATACTGGAAATATTGGTGTTCCATTAGGGATTGCTTTATTTGGTGAACAATCTGTTCCTTACACAAGTATTATAAATATTGCAAATATGTTTTTTATTTATATTTTTAGTATATATTTCTTTGCAAAAGACTCTTTTACATTAAAAAAGTCAATCTATTCAATTTTAAAACTTCCTGGACTTTGGGTTGCTTTTTTTGCTATTGCTATAAACTATTTTAATGTTCCTATTCATAAAGATATTTCAAGAACTCTTGAAATGGGAGCATATGCTTCAATGGTTATTCAATTAGTAATCTTTGGTGTATATTTAAGTGAAGTTAAAATAAGAACGATGAATTGGAAGTTATCACTTAACATTTCTTTGGTAAAACACTTTATACTTCCTGCTGTTGGAATCTTTTTTGTTTTACAAAGCGATTTAAGCTCATATGTAGCCTCTGTAGTCTTAATGCAACTAATGATACCTCTTGCAGTAAACAATGTTAATTTAGCTGCTTTATATAACTGTAAACCCTATGATGTAACTGCAAGCATATTAATCTCCACAATTACCTTTTCCTTGCTTTTATATTTTTATATTTTTATAATCAAATATTTTATAGGAGATTTTTAATGTGTGGAATATTAGGTGCAAATTTTACAAACGATAAATTCAAAAATGCAATCAAATATATAGAAAACAGAGGACCTGATTTTCAAGCTATTAAATCATTTAATAACAATACTTTTGCCCATACAAGACTTTCAATTATTGATTTGGACAATGAAGCAAACCAACCTATGGTTTTTGATGAGATTGTAATAGTTTTTAATGGTGAAATTTATAATTATCAAGAGTTAATAAAAGAGCATGATTTAAAATGTAAAACCAAATCTGATACAGAAGTTATTATAAGGCTTTATCAAAAATATGAAAAAGATTTTTTAAACTACCTAAATGGAATGTTTAGTTTTTGTATTTATAATATAAAGCAAAATAGCTTTTTTTGCGCAAGGGATAGATATGGCAAAAAACCTTTTTTCTACTACTTTGCAAATAATAAGTTTATTTTCTCTTCTTCAATAAAAGCTATCTTAGAACTTTTAGATAAAAAACCAAAATTAAATAAAGTTGCTTTATCACAATATATGCAATATTTCGTAAGTTTAGATGATAATACTTTTTATCAAGATATTAAAAAACTTGAAGCATCAAGTTATCTTTTACTAAAAGAGAATAACTTACAAATTAAGAAGTATTATAAGATTAATACATATAAAAAAATAAAAGATGAACAAACAGCTTTAAAAGATATAGAAGAGCTTTTATTTAAGAGTGTTGAGGCTAGACTAACATCAGATGTAGAAGTTGGCTCACTTTTAAGTGGAGGTATTGACAGTTCACTTATTTCTGCACTATATACTAAAATTTCTGGTAAAAAAATAAATACCTTTAGTGTGGGTTATGATGAATACAAAAATTATAGCGAATTAGAGTATGCAAATATCACTGCAAAGCACATAGGCTCAAATCATCACCCTTTAATTATCTCTCAAAAAGATTTTATAAATAGCTTTGAAGATACATTAGAAGCTTTAGAAGAACCTCACGCAGATAGCGCAGCAATTCCTTTGTATATATTAACAAAAAAAATTAAACAAATGGGAATAAAAACTGTTTTAAGCGGTGAGGGCAGTGATGAGATATTTTTAGGTTATGATAATTATGCAAAATTTTTAAAATATTATGAGTTTGAAAAGACATTAGATAAAAATCAAACACAATTTTTAAATAGTATAATCTCTGCTTTACAAAATAATACAAAAGAGAGTGAGTACTTAAGAAGAATTATAAAAAAAGAGAATGTTTATAATGGTTTTGGAGAAGTATTTACATCTATTCAGAAAAAAAAGCTATTTAAAAAAGTACCAACTTTTAAAAGTGAAACAGCAAAAAAAGATCCAGTTGACTGGATGAGTTATACAGATTTAAAAGTTTGGCTAGGGCAGGGTTTACTAAGTAAAGTTGATAAAATTTCCATGGCTAATTCTTTAGAAGTTAGAACTCCCTTTTTAGACTTTAATTTAGTAAACTATTTATTTAGTGTGGATTCAAATATAAAAGTAGGAGACACAAACAAATATTTACTTAAGAAAATTGCTTCAAAATATATACCACAAACAATCATAAATAGAACAAAAAAAGGATTTAATTCACCCTTTAATGAGTGGATTCAAAATGAGTATAAAGATGAAGTTTTAAATCTAATTTTAAGAGTGAATAAACAAACAGAACTTTTTAATGATGAGTATATAAAACAAATTTATAATTTAGCAAAAAATAGAAAATTCAAACAACATTTATGGTCTTTATTTATATTTTCTAAATGGTTTGAAAAAGAATACTTATAAATCATATATTTTTAAATCATTATTAGATATCATTTTAGAAGCTAAAATATGCGAGGGAAAAAATGAATATACTAATTCCAGTAGACTGCAACAGAAGACATGAAGCTATTATAAGTGCTATTGAAGAGTCTAATTATTGGGCTTATATTGATCTTGATGAAGGTAGAATAGTAAATTGTGACTTTTTTAAAAATAGAAAAGAAGCAAATTGCTGGATTGATCACATTATTGTAATAAATGAGACTGATTATTTAATTGATTTTAAACAAAAAAATATTTCTGTTTTAAGCGTAGATACTCAAAAAAGTATTGATGAAATTATTGAATCTTTTTTACTTGATAAATTAAAACCTATTAAATATTAATGTTAAGGTTTAATAAAAAAGATTTAAACACTTTAAATAAGATTATTAGTTCAAGAAGAGATATAAGAGGTAATAATTTTATAAATAAAAAAGTATCTAAAAAAAAGTTGAATATTATTTTAGAATCTGCTTTAAAAGCACCATCTGTTGGCTATTCACAGCCTTGGCATTTTAAAATCATTGAAGATAAAAACCTTAAAGATAAAGTATATAATCAATTTGAAATAAGTTATAAAAAGAGCTTTAAAAAGTTTGAAAATAGACCACTTTATAAAAAATTAAAACTTGAGGGAATAAAAGAATCACCTATAAATATTGCAGTTTTTTATAAAAAACCAAAAAAAGAGATTCTTGGACAAACATATATGAAAAAAAGTGGAGAATACTCTGTTGTTTGTGCTATATGCAATATGTGGTTAACAGCTAGAGCTTTAAACTTAGGTCTTGGGTGGGTATCTATCGTAAAACCAAAAAAAATAAGAAAAATACTAAATGTTTCAAAAGAGTATAAATTAATTGGATATTTATGTATTGGATATACAAAGGATTTTTTAAAAGAGCCAGAACTTAAAACAATAGGATGGGAAAAGAAGAAAAGCTTAAAAGAGTCTATTCTAAAATAATTTTTTTTAAGGGAGAAAAATGAAAAAATTAATTGGAAAACTAGGAGTAATATCTGTTTTACTTATAGCTATGAGTATGACAGTGTTTGCAAATCAAAGAGTTTATAAACTTAAAATGGCTACTACTTGGGGTAAAACTGCAAGTCCTTTAATTGATACTTCAATAAAAATGGCTAATTTAGCAAAAGTTATGTCAAATGGTCAACTGATTATTAGAGTTGATAGTGCTAGCAAACATAAAGCACCTTTAGGTATTTTAGATATGGTTAAAGCAGGACAATATGATATTGGACATAGTGCTTCATACTATTGGAAAGGCAAAGATATAAATACTTTACCTTTTACTTCAATGCCATTTGGAATGACAGCTGCTGAACAGTATGCTTGGTTTTACCATGGTGGTGGATTAGAACTAATGCAAAAAACTTATAAGATTCATAAAGTATTATCTTTTCCAGGAGGGAATACTGGTGTTCAAATGGGAGGTTGGTTTAAAAAAGAGATTAAATCTGTAGAAGATTTAAAAGGTCTTAAAATCCGAATTCCAGGCTTTGCAGGTGAAATAATGGCAAAAGCAGGAGCATTAGTTACAAATATTGCCCCAGGTGAACTTTATACTGCTTTTGAAAGAAATACAATTGATGCCTTAGAGTGGGTTGGCCCATCAATGGATATTAATATGGGCTTTCACAAAGTTGCAAAATACTACTATACAGGATGGCATGAACCAGCTTCAGAATTGCAATTTATTGTTAATAAAAGATCTTATAAAAAGCTTCCAAAAAATCTACAAGAGATTTTAGTCTTGGCATTTAGATTAGCAGCTTATGATATGTATATTCAGAATTATGATATGAATGCAAAAGCTTGGCAAAAAATGAAAAAAGAGCATCCTCAAATAAAAGTTAAAAGCTTTCCAGAAGATGTAAAAAAACTGTTAAAAGATTCAAATAAAAAGCTAAGAGAGAGTATGGCTGCAAAATCACCACTTTTAAAAGAGATTTTTAAATCACAAGAAGATTATATGCAAAGTATTAGAGAGTGGACAATTATTTCTGATTATCAATACATAAAAGATAATTTATAAGTTATCAAAGCCCAATTTAATATTGGGCTTTGATATAAAATTTACTTTTAACATAAGACTTCATTTTTACCTATAAACTTTTTATTATTTGATTCATAGACTATTGTAGTTGCTAATTTCTCAGAAGAAAGTGCTATTTCTTGTACTTGTGAGGCTATAGTTGCATTTTTTTGTGTCTTTTTATCAAGTTCATTTATTGCATTATTTATTTGAACAATACCTTTTTCTTGTTCATTACTTGAAGTAGAAACATACTCAATAATATTTAAAGTTTGCTCAATATTGTCATTTAAACTCTCATATCCATTTATCATATTATTTGAAATCTCTTTTCCATCATTTGCTTTAATTGTTGCATGTTCGACTAACTCTTTTATCTCTTTTGCTGCTTGTGCTGATCTAGTTGCTAAGTTTCTAACTTCACCTGCAACTACTGCAAAGCCTTTACCTAAGTCTCCAGCAGTTGCTGCTTCTACTGCTGCATTTAATGATAATATATTTGTTTGAAAAGCTATTTGGTCAATTACTGTAATTGAGTTATTTATTAAATTAACTTGCTCATTAATTTCATCCATTGATGAACTTGTTTTTAAAGCAAGTTCTTTACCCTCTTTAGTAGAAGAGCTTACCTTACTAGCTAAGCTTGTCATTTCATTCATTTTTAATGTACTATTTTTTACATTAGATGTTATTTGCTCTAAAGCAGCAGTTGTTTCTTCAAGATTTGTTGCTGTTTGTATTGAACTTTCATTTAATACATCTACATTTTTAAGTAATGTATCTGAGCTACTTTTTAATTCAACTCCTCTTCTTGTACTTTCAAGTAGCATCTTTGAAATAGATTCTCCCAATGAATCAATACCATTTAATAAGTTTTGAATTTCACCTTGTGCATTAATTGATGTTTTTTGAGTAAAATCTTCATGTTTATATTTATCAAGTGTTTTAGATGCGTGTTCTACGATATCAGCTAAAGTATCAAGCATGCTATTTAATGCATTTACTAACTCTTTTACAGATTTATTTGAACTAGTTTTTGTAACTCTCGTGCTTAAATTACCTTTTTTTATCTCATTTACTACATAATTTACATCTTTTATAACTAATGTATCTTCAAGATGATCTTTTTCTATTTTACTAATATATTCATTAAAATATTTTGCAATTTGGGCTGTTTCATCTTCTGTTTTTATCTGTATTTTAATATCTTTGTTAGATGAATCTGTAAGCTTTTTCATAGCATCTTTTAATATTTTTAGTGGAGATATAATACTTTTTGAAAGAAGAATATTAAATATAAGTATTACTACAGAAAAAATTGACATTAATGCAATAACAGTGATTATTGATTGTTTTATTGTATTATGAAAATTTTTTTGCGCCATATCTGAATTTTTTTTGATTATTTTTAATATATCAATAATAGTAAACTTCAGGTTCCTCCATGCCTTAAGCGATTTTTTCATATCATCTTTTTCTAATACTTTTTTATTAATTACTTTTTTATTTAAATCATTTGATATAAGTAAAAAATCAATTACTTTTTGTTCAAACTCCATGTACAATGAATTATTTATTTTTTTAAATTTATTTGCAGCTTTTTGCGTATTATTAATTGCATTTTGCATAGTATTTTTTGCTTTTTTCGAGTTTGAATTTTGAAAAACTACGCCAGAAGATGAGTTATATAAAAGTCCATTGATATATATTGCATTTAATGTTTCATTTTGTTTTGCAATAGCTAATGAATTTATATACTCCCTTGATAAAGAGTTCAATATGTTATAAATAATAACACCTGCTATTAATAAACTAAATATTATTAGTGCACTATTTAGTTTAAGTTTTAGCATTATTGAAAGTTTATTTAACATGACTATCCTTATAGCTTAATATAAGTATTTATAATACTAAAATTATACTTCAAATATAATTTTATATTATTATTTTAATCTAAGCCTTTTAATAAACTTTCAATTTTTTTATTTAATCCCAAAAATCTTTTAGTGATTCATCGTTTTTCTCAATTGGTCGCTCTTCAATATAAACTTCATCAAGTACCTCTTGAGCATCATTATCCAAAGAACTGCTAAAGTTTATGTTATCAATATCTTCAAATGCTTTTTTTAGTTCATTTTCATCAATTTCTTCTATAGATGTTTTAGGATTATTTGTTATTTTATGAATTTTAGTTTCAGAAGGAGTTATAGTTTCACTATTACTTTTTACTTCTTTATCAACTTTAGGCATAATTTTTTCTTTGCTTGTAGTTTTCAACTGCATATACTCTTGCATTAACTTTTCATAGGTTTCAAAATCTAATAACATAAAACTTGGCTTTCCATCTCTTAATATAATTGCCTTTTCAATTTCATGTTTATTTATTTTTTCAAATATCATTTTACTTTTTCTGATTAACTCAGTTGAAGAGAACATCTCTTTAGATGTATATTGTAAATAATTCATTTATACTCCAATACAAATTACAATATGTATTATTTTACATATTCTGATATGTTATTAATTATCATATCAACAAGTCTTTTTCTAGCTTCAATTGATGCCCATCCAATATGAGGAGTTAATGCTAATCTGTTTTTATTTTCTACTTTTAATAAGGCTGAATTTTCTTCAATTGGTTCTTTTGATACTACATCAATCCCACAATATAGTTCTTTTCTATCAATTATATTTGCAAGATCATCTTCATTTATTATTCCACCTCTACCTAAATTCATAAGTATTGCTCCATCTTTAATCAAATTTAAATTTGATTTATTAAGCAAATTAGTAGTTGTATCATTTAAAGGACAATGAATAGAAATTATATCTGATTCTTTAAGTAATTTATCAAGACTTTTACTTTCATAGTTTGTATTATTATTCTTACCACTTGTTGAATAATAACTTACATTACAAGCAAAAGATTTTGCTATTTTTGCAACATTTTCTCCAATATTTCCCAATCCTATTATTCCCCAATTTTTGTCTTTTAATTCATAGAATGGTTTGTCTATATGTGTGAAGATATCTGACTTTTCCCAATTTCCTTCATTTACATATGAAGTATAATAATTTAACTGTTGAATAAAATGAAATACATAAGAAAATGTTAATTGTGTTACACTATCAGTTGAATATCCTGCAACATTTTTAACTTGAATTCCTTTAACTTTAGCGTATTCTAGGTCAACATTGTTCATTCCAGTTGCAGCAATACAAACTAATTTAAGATTTGAGTTGTCCATTATTTCTTTGTTTATTACAACTTTATTTGTAATAACAATATCCGCATCTTTTACTCTAGTTAGTGTTTCAGTTGGTTTTGTAATATCATAGATTACTACTTCCCCAAACTTATTAAACCCATCTAATGATATGTCAAAACCTAATGTAGCTCTATCTAAAAATACTATTTTCATTGTGTACACCTTTACATATTTTATTATGTAAAGGTATCTAAATATTGCTAAATTTAATTTAAAATGATTTATTTGTGTTTAGAGCTAAAAATTTGTTCAGCCCATTCAGTAATTGGACCTCGTAGAACTTTTTCTAATTTTATGGCAAAAGGTTTTACCAAATCGTTTTCATTTTTAGTAGATTTTAAAAGAGTTGTAAGTGCATTTGTATGCTTATTTACATAAAAGTTATCAATTTGTTTATTACTCCCTAAGATTACAACTTTGCAGCTATTATCAACTCTTGAAAGCACCATTTGCATAGTTTTATTTGACATATTTTGTGCTTCATCAATTATAACAAATGCATTTGATAGTGTTCTTCCTCTCATTTCACCTACCCACATTGTTTCAATGTTATAATTTTGAATAAGTTGTTCTATTCGAGCATTTACTTCTACATCATCAAGCTCATCATATTGAAAATTCTTTTTATTTGACTTCTTTTTATGCTCAGTTCTTACAATATAATCTAAGCTATCCATTAAAGGGTGGTTATATATTTTAAATTTCTCTTCAAAACCTGGTAAATAGCCAATATCTTCACCCTTATCTAGTGATTCAATAGAGTTTCTAATATATATTATTCTTTGAAAATATTTTTGTCTAACTAGCTTTAATGCACCACTTAATGCTAACAAAGTTTTACCACTTCCTGCTTTTGCTTCAACTATTAAAACATTAAAAAAATGTTTTAAAATTGCATTTGAAAAAAACAATTGTTCTTTATTTAAAGGTGTAATTATTTGATTTCTTATCTCTGATTCATCAAGTACAATAATTTTTTTATTTTGAACACAAGCTAATAATACTTGGTCTGAACCTTTCACCTTAAAACAATAAGCAAAATTATAAGCTTTATGTTCTTCATCATATTCAAAAATAGAAGAGTTATTGATTGTTTCTAACTGTTCAAATTGTATTGTAATAGTTTTTATAAATTCATAATCAAACTCTTTTTCACTAGTTCCAAGCAAAGAGTCAGTTTTGATATCCATAGAGACTGCTCTTGTTCTTGCCATAATATCTAAAGATAAAAAATTAGACTCACATTTATAATGACCTTCAACAAACTTAGCAACTTCAAGGATTTTTCTATCATTTATGATATTTGGTGCAACATTTTTTATATTAATTAAGTACTCTTCTTTTGAAATAACATCAATTGTTGCTTCAAATATATCAAAAACTTTAATTGTAACAATTTTAAAATCTGCTACTTTTTTACTTTGGATAATTTGTGAATTTTCTAAAATTCTTGCAAACTCTCTTGCTTGAAAGTTAATCTCATCAAAGCCTGTTTTTTTAGAATCAATCTCATCTAAAACTGTTTCAGGTAGAACTATTAGATTTTTATTTTCATCACTTAGATTGAAAATATTTTTTGCATCTTCAAGTAATATATTTGTATCTAATGTATAAACTTTCTCAAACATCATGCTTCATCTTTTGGTTTTTGTCTTAATACTTTATAGATAATAAAAGCACCAAAAAGTAGGGTAATAAAAGTAAATAATAATGAGAAAGTTTTTACAACTACATATCCTACTATTAAAATAGAAAGTACTGTTGGAACTTCATTATATGCTCTAAAAAAATTCCCACTTTTTGGATATATTCCTTTTTCTAATCTTTTTCTAAAATATTCCATTGAAAAAGAGTAAGCTACTAAAAGCCCAGCAAAAAATAGTTTTGCAAAAAGCCATGGGTCACTTAAATTAAGCATTTCAGGTCTTAAATAAATCATAAGTAAACCACTTATTACTGTTGCCCACATAGCAGGAAGACCAATATACTTATACATTTTATACTCTTGCATTTTTACAACTTCTACAAAATCCGGTTTATTTTTGTGTTCTGTATGATATACATATAATCTTGGCTGGTAAAAAAGCATTGCCATCCATGACATCATAGCCATAATATGAAATATTACTATCCATAAATAGTATTGCATTAGGTCCATTACTCTATTCCTTTTATTTTTTTTAACCATTCGTTTAAAGTTTTTTCATATCCAATCTTACTTGAATTATAATAACTTACTGGCTCATTTAAATACTCTTGATTTACCCATCCTCCAAAATCATGGGGATATTTATATCCTTTATGAAAAGAGTCAATGTGTTTTGGTATTTCTAAAATTCTACCATCTTTTATATCAGCCAATGCTTTATTAATAGCATTATAAGCACTATTTGATTTTGGACATGATGCTAAATAAACAGCGCATTGTCCTAATATTATTCTAGCTTCAGGATATCCTATTTTATTACAAGCATGCATTGTACTTACTGCAAGATTTAAAGCATTTGGATTTGCATTTCCTATATCTTCACTTGCAAAAATAACCATTCTTCTAGTTATAAAATCGACGCTTTCACCACCATTTATTAATCTTCCTAAATAGTATAGTGCTGCATCTACATCTGAACCTCTTAGAGATTTTATCATTGCACTTGCAAGATCATAGTGACTATTACTTGAACTAACTCCATCACCAATTACATTTGATCGTAACTCTTTTAAAGTTTCAAAGCTAATATTATTCTCTATTTTAGAAGCAAAATTAAGCAAATTAAGCATCGCCCTTGCATCTCCACTACTTGAAGCAATTAGGTACTCTCTAGCCTCTTTACTTAACGTTATATTACTATTATTTAATGCTGTTTGAATTATTCCATCTAATTCAGTATTTGTTAATGGTTTAAACTCATATAAAAATGATCTAGAACGAATAGCAGAGGTTAGGGTGAAAAACGGATTTTCTGTACTTGCACCAATAATTATGGCTTGATAACTCTCCATTATTGGTAATAACACCTCTTGTTGATTTTTTGATAATCTATGTACTTCATCTATAAATACAATGGGTTTAATTAATGAATTTTTATATTTGTCAAAAACTTTTCTTAATTCATCTATTTTTATAGTAGTGGCGTTAAAATAGTAGTAGTCACTATTAATGTTTTTAGCAATTATTTTTGCAAGAGTAGTTTTTCCAGTTCCTGGCTTCCCATAAAAAAATAGGTGAGGAATCTCTTTTTTTATCAAAAGCTTATATAAGGCTTTGTCCTTACCTATAATGTGAGATTGACCAACAAAGCTTTCTAAGCTTGTTGGTCTTAGTTGGTTTGATAAATCAATCATCATCACTATTTAAATATTTTCTTAGATTTCTATACTCTTCTTTATTTAAGTATCTGCTTTTTCCTGTTGGCAAGTTATTTAATGAAATTCCACCAAACTCTAATCTTTTTAAATCCATTACATTTAGTCCAAAGTGTCCAAAAAATCTTCTTAATTCTCTGTTTTTACCCTCACTAATAACAACTTTTAGTTTTGAAAAGTTGTTATTTGCAGAAAGAACTTGATATGCAACAAAGGGTGCAAAAGTCATAGATTTTATCTTTGATTTTTCATGGGCACCCTCACTAGCATCATCTAATTCTAAGCCATCTAGCATAGCTTTTTCTACTTTGTGGTCAACTTCACCATCAACTTTAAGTTTATATATTCTTTCTAAATTTGAATGCATTAATTTATTTACTACATCTACACTATCAGAAAGTAAAATTACACCCTCACTAGCATAATCTAATCTTCCAATTGGTAAGAAGTGTTTATATTTTTTACCTAATGTATCATAAATAGTTTTTCTTCCTTGAGGATCACTTTTTGTTACTAGTTCACCTTTTGGTTTATTATAAACTATAACTGTATACATTCTATTTTTATCAGCTTTAATCACTTTTTTGTCAATCTTAACAAGATCATCTTCTGATACTTTAGTTGCTAGGTTTGTTACAACTTTTCCATCAATTGATACTCTTCCTTCTTCAATAATTTTGTCTGCTTCTCTTCTTGAGTATGTACTATTATGAGAAAGAAATTTATTTAATCTTACTAAATCTTCTCTCTGTTTTGTGATATTTTTTTCATTAGCCATGGTTTTCCTTATTTTATACCTGCTTCAATTAAATCATGAATATGTAAAACTCCAACTAGTTTCTCTTTATCATCAACTACTATTAGAAGTTGTATCTTATAATCTTCTATTATTTGTAAAGCATCACTTGCTAAAATGTTCTTATCATTTATAACTTTTGGGTTCATTGTTGCAACTTTTTCTATTGCACAATCAATTGAGAAATCTTTATTCATAAGAGCTCTTCTTAAATCTCCATCACTTAGAAGTGCTATTACTTTTTCATTTTCATCAACTATAATTACACTTCCAATTCTTCCCTCACTCATAGTTACAATTGCATCTTTTAATTTTGTTTCACGTGAAACTACAGGTAAATTCTCTTTTCTTAATAAGTCATCAACTTTTATAAAAAGTTTTTTTCCTAAACTTCCGCCAGGATGAAATGAAGCAAAGTCTTCTTTTTTAAACTCTCTTTTTTTCATAAGACAAACTGCCAAAACATCTCCCATTGCCATTGTTAAAGTAGTAGAAGAGGTTGGGGCTGTATCTAAGGGACAGGCTTCTTTAGTAACATTTATATTTAAAAAGAAATCTGCATATTTTCCAAGCGTTGAATTTTTGTTTTTTGCCATTGCTATTAAAGGAATATCAAATCTTTTTAAATGAGGAAGAATTTGAATTAATTCTTCACTCTCTCCACTATATGAAATCCCTAAAACAATATCATCTTTTCCTATCATTCCTAAATCGCCATGCATTGCTTCTGTTGGATGCAGGAAAAATGAACTAGTTCCAGTACTAGCTAATGTTGCAGCTATTTTAGTTCCCACTAATCCAGATTTACCTACACCTGTTACTATTAACTTTCCTTTTGAATTAACAATCAAATCAACTAATTTTTCAAAATCAAAATCAAGGTTTTTTGCAGCTAATTCTAACTCTTTTGCTTCTGTTAATAATACTTCTTTTGCAAGCTCTTTATAATTCATTTCTTATCCTTACTGAACGATTAATGTAGGTACAATCATTGGATATTTTTTATATTTTCTAAAACAATGTTTTCTTACTACTTTTCTAATTTCATCTTCTAAAATTTTGTTATTTTTAAATATTCCAGGTTTTGCATTTTTAAGAGCAATTAATAAAATATCTTCAATCTCTTTTGCAAAAAATCTATCTTGTTTATTTGGAACTAATCCAAATGATGTAACTCTTGGTTTTTGAGCTAATGTTCTATCATCTTCATTTACTTGTGCAACAATCATAACAACACCTTCATTTGCCATTGTTTGTCTGTCAATCACAATATCATCTGCAATTTTATTATTTAATTGATTATCAATATATACTTTACCAGTTTTTACAGTTTTAACTTTTTTAAGATATTTTGGAGTAACTTCAACTTGTTCTCCATCACTCATAATATATAAGTTTCTTTCTAAAACTCCACAGTCTACACCCGTTTCACCATGTTTTAATGCATGATTATATTCACCATGTACAGGCATAAAGAATTTTGGTTTAATAAGTCTTAACATAAGTTTTTGTTCTTCTTGTGCTGCATGACCAGAAACATGAATATCACTAAAATCTTTATATGCAACTTTAGCTCCAGCTTTTAATAAATGATTCATAATACCTGATACACTAGCTTCGTTCCCAGGAATAGCTTTTGCTGATAAAATAACTTGATCTGTAGGTTTTATTTTAATATGTCTGTGTTCATGAATAGACATTCTATACAATGCACTCATTGGTTCACCTTGACTTCCTGTTGTAACAATAAGAACTTCATTATCATTGTATTTATTTACTTCATGTGGATCAATAAAAGCTTCTTTAGGAAATTTTATATAACCTAATGTCATTGCTAAATCAAGGTTTTTCTCCATTGATCTTCCAATAATACAAATCTTTCTATTATGTTTAATTCCTCTATCAATTGCTTGAGATATTCTATGAACATTTGATGAGAATGTTGACATAATAACTCTACCTTTAGCAGTTGCGAAAATTTTATCAAAAGTAGGGCCAACTGTTTTTTCAGATTTTGTAAAACCAGGAGAGTGTGAATTTGTTGAATCACTAGTAAGAAGTAAAACTCCTTGCTCTCCATAATGTGCTAATCTATGTAAGTCAGTTGGATATCCATCAATTGGTGTATGGTCAATTTTAAAATCACCTGTATGAATAATAGTTCCAGCTTCTGTTTTTACAGCAATTGATGATGAATCAATAATAGAGTGAGTAATATGCATCCATTCAACTTCAAACTCACCAATTTTTATAGGAGTTCTTTTTTGTATAGCTCTAAAGAATTTTCTATGTTCTCTCATTTTATGTTCATCAAATTTTGAACCAATCATCTCTAATGGTAATGATGTTCCATAAACAGGAAACTGCATCTCTTTAAATAAATATGGCATTGCACCAATATGATCTTCATGACCATGAGTAATTACTATTCCTGCGATTTTATTTTTTATTTCTCTAATATAAGTAAAATCTGGAATTAAAATATCAACTCCGTGCATATCATCATCAGGGAAACTCATACCAACATCAACAATAATTGCACAGTTTTCAGTTTCAATTACCATCATATTTCCACCAATTTCACCTAATCCACCAAGTGGAGTGATTCTTACTTTGGCATTTGTATTTAAATTTAATTTATAGTGTGGATTTAATCTATCTCTATGAATCTTTTCATTAATTAAGTGTGCTTTTTTAAGATCACTTATCCAACCATCACCTTTTTGGAATTTTGGTCTTGGTTTTCTTTTTCTTTGATTGTTATTGTTTATATTCTTTTTGTTATCTTCTGTAGAAGTACTTGTTTTTTCTGTATTATTTGTAGTTGTTGAAGTAGGTTTATTATTACTTCTTGGCCTTGTATTCGTTGAACTCTTTTGTTGTTTAGGATTTTGCTGTTCGGCCTTATCCTCTTGAACTTTTTTCTCTTCCATTTTTAACCTTTGTATACATTTGGCTATACAAAGATGCGCTAACTTCATGAGGTCTTTTATTGTCATTTATATCAAGTTCATTGAAAATCTGAGAAATTTCTGACTTTTCTAAAATAGAGGATAGATTTTTTGAAAGTTTTTTTCTTGGCTGTGAAAAACAGGCTTTTAAAAACTTTTTAAAATCACCACTTAAAGAATTTGTCATGTTTTTTCTCAAATACAAAATAGAAGAAACAACCTTTGGAGCAGGGTTGAATGATTCTGGAGATACATCAAAAAGTATCTTTGAATCGCTTGTTAATAATTGAGAAATAATACCCAAAGAAGAGTACTCTTTATCATTTACTTTTGCAGTAAATTTTACTGCTACTTCTTTTTGTATCATTACTATTATATGCTCACAATTAGCATCTTCTAACGCTCTTAATATAATGTTTGTTGCGATATAGTAGGGTAAATTTGCTATTAAATCATATTTACCCTCATGTAACGTCTTTTGGCTCTCCCAAGTTCTTAATACATCTGTATGTATTAATTCAAGTTTGTTACTATCTATTTCGTCTTTAAATTTAGACCTTAAAACACTAACTAAATCAGTGTCTACTTCATAAGCAGTCATATCTTTGTACTTGACTAATTTTTCTGTCAAATCACCTAAGCCAGGCCCAATCTCAACAAGATAGTTTTCATTGTTGGGCATCGCTTGGATGATTCCATTTAAAACAGCATTATCGATTAAAAAGTTTTGTCCGTATTTTTTTTTAGCTTTAATATTTTCCATAAGCAGATATTATATCTAATTTTAACTTACAATTAGATAATATTTTTCAATATTAAAATTAAGGAAAGAATATTGAGTAACTTTGCAAAAAGAATTATACCTTGTTTAGATGTAAAAGATGGAAGAGTAGTGAAAGGGGTAAATTTTGTTGGATTGAAAGATGCTGGTGATCCCGTAGAAGTTGCAAAACGATATAATAATGAAGGTGCAGATGAAATAACTTTCCTTGACATAACTGCAAGCCATGAAAATAGAGATACAATTGTGGATATTGTAAAAGATGTAGCAAAAGAAGTTTTTATTCCTTTAACAGTTGGTGGAGGTATTAGAAAACTTGAAGATATATATAAACTACTAAATGTAGGTTGTGATAAAGTATCAATTAATTCATCAGCAGTTAACAATCCTAACTTTATAAATGAAAGTGCAAAAAGATTTGGTACACAATGTATTGTTGTTGCAATAGATGTTAAAAAAGTTCAAGATGGGACATACCATGTTTTTGTAAAAGGGGGAAGAGAGGATACAGGACTTGATGCAGTTGAATGGGCAAAAGAAGTTTATAATAGAGGTGCAGGAGAAATACTTCTAACCTCTATGGATACAGATGGAGCTAAAACTGGATTTGAACTTAATATTACAAAAAAAATCTCTTCTTTAGTTGATATTCCAGTTATAGCAAGTGGTGGAGCTGGAACAATGGAGCATATTAAAGATGCATTTAATTGTGGTGCTAGTGCAGCATTAGCTGCTTCTATATTTCATTATAAAGAGATAGATATAATGGATTTAAAACACTACTTAAAAGAAAATAACATTCCCGTAAGGATATAAAATGAATAAAATTTTAAAATGTGCAGTATTATCTTCTGTACTTCCGTTATCACTTTTATCATATGAAATTGATTTTTCAAAAACTTTTACAAAAAAATTAACACCTGATATTTTAAATTCAGATATTAAATTAGTTGTTGAATTAGATAGTGAGAAAAATGTCTCTTCAAAGCTTGAAAAGTTTGATAATTATATTAAAGATATGAATTATGTAGAAAAAAAACTTGGTACTTTTAATATAAGACCTAGATATAAATACAAAAGTAATACTCCACATATAGATGGTTATATTGGAGAGATAAAATATGGTATTGAATCAAATGACCCAAAAAAAATCAGTAGGTTTATTAATGGATTAATTGATTTAAAAAATCATAGAGATACTTCTATTATTGTTTCAAACTTATCATGGAAGGTTAAAGATACTACAGCAAATATCGCTATTGATCTTTTAAGATATGAATCAATAACTTGGATAGAAAAATATGCAAAAAACTTATCAAATGATTTAAAAAAGAAGTGTGAAATTAAAAATATAAATATACACTCTTTACAAAATTCTTATTACAGAGGAAGTGAAGTTATGTATAGTGCAAAATCATCATCAAATGCTTCAATTTCTGTACCACAACAAACAACAAAAAATATAAAAATGAATGTTAACTACAAATTGGAGTGCAAATGATAATTTGTGCTGGTAGAAATGAAACTTTTAAGTTTGCTGAATCTATGGGTGTAGGATTAATTGAGACATCAATTAATCTTACAAGAAAATGCCTTTTTGATAAACCAGATTTTATACTTTTTGTTGGAAGTGCAGGTTCATATGGAGAACATAATATTTTTGATATTATAGAGTCAAAAAGAGCAGCAAATATTGAATTGTCTTTTTTGCAGAATAATTCATATACTCCATTAGATAATGTATTAGAATCAGAAAATAAGTTTGTAAAAAATGATACAATTGTAAATAGCTCCAACTATATTTCTTCAAATTTTTCTTTAAGTAAGAAGTTCAATGCCTATGGTATTGGAGTTGAAAATATGGAATTTTTTGCAGTTTTACAAGTTGCAAAAGAGTTTGAGATTCCAGTTGGTGGAATATTTGTCGTTACAAATTATACAAATGAAACTGCACATGAAGATTTTCTAAAAAATCATAAAGAAGCTATGTCTAAATTGACTAATTCACTACTAGAGAAAAATATTATTAAGTAATTGTAGTTAAAATAACTACAATTATCTTCAATTTTTTAAAACTATTTGCATTTCATTACTTATTTCCCTAGCTTCATGGCTGCATGCTTGCAAACCATTACGCTTTCAACATCTAAAAATGCAAAACTATTTGCATTTCATTACGATGTTTCACGTGAAACATATTTTTCTAATTAGTATAAAATATATAAATAATAATAAACTAAAATAATCATACAATTATACAATAATTTATTTTTTATATAATTATATTTATTTAGACTTTATCATACTAGTACTATTACTTAGTACTTATTTAATAATCTTTATTTAACTTTATAGTTTTATATCAATACTTTATTAAAGACAAAAATAGGGTTTCATTTCAGTGTTTCACGTGAAACACTTATTAAGTTTCTTAACATATAGATAAAATATTAGCCTAAACAATTTATCTTATTAAAAGCAGAAATAGAGTAGAAAAAGAGTATAATTAAACCTAAGAATAGATGTAATGAAAGGTAATAATGCAATCAATATATGACTTTACATTAGACGAGTTAAAAGAAGAGTTGAAACCTTCGTTTAGAGCAAAACAAGTTTATAACTGGATATATAAAAAATATGCATCATCGTATGATGAAATGAAAAATATTCCAAATGATTTAAAAGAACAATTAAAAGAAAATTATGCTTTGGATATTATGAAAATAGTTAAAAAAGAGCAAAGTTTAGATGGAAGTATAAAATATCTTTTTCAACTACATGATGGATTAACAGTTGAAGCTGTTCTACTTTTGATGAAAAAGAAAAAAATTAGTGAAGATGGAAAAATAGAAAGAAGTGAGAAATATACTGTTTGTATTTCTTCACAAGTTGGATGCAAAGTAGGGTGTACATTCTGCCTAACAGCAAAAGGTGGTTTTGTAAGAAATTTAACAGTTGGCGAATATATAGCACAAATTGTAAATATCAAAAGAGATAACAATATAGCTGAAAATAAATCACTTAATATTGTTTATATGGGAATGGGTGAACCACTTGATAATTATAAGAATTTTGTAAAAGCAGTTAAAGTTTTTAGTGAACTTGATGGACTTGCAATAAGCAGAAGAAGACAAACAGTTTCTACTTCTGGAATCAGTAGTAAAATAGAAAAACTAGGAAAAGAGGATTTAGGAATTCAACTAGCAATTTCTTTACATGCAGTTGATGACAAATTAAGAAGTGAACTAATCCCAATGAACAAAGCATATAATATTGAAAGTATTATTAACGCTGTGAGAAATTTTCCAGTTGATACAAGAAAAAAAGTTATGTTTGAATATCTTGTAATTAAAGATAAAAATGATGATATAAAATCTGCTGATAAATTATTGAAACTATTAAATGGTATCAAAGCAAAAGTAAATTTAATCTACTTTAATCCATATCCTGGCACACCATATCAAAGACCAGAAAGTAAAGATATGGTAAAATTTCAAGAATATTTAATAAATAAAGGATTGCTTTGTACTATTAGAGAATCAAAAGGTCTTGATATCTCAGCAGCATGTGGGCAGTTAAAAGAAAAGGAATCAAATGGAAATTCTTGATATTGTAATGATAGTATTTATATGTATAGTTGCAATAGTCTCAGCAATTGGATTTTTTAGAAGTTATAAAAATAAGGATGGAAAATAATGGCAATTACAAGATTTGCACCAAGCCCAACAGGATATCTACATATTGGTGGATTAAGAACAGCTTTATATAATTATTTATGGGCAAGAAAAACAAATGGTGAATTTAGATTACGAATAGAAGATACAGATACACAAAGAAATAATGACGAAGCTATGGAAGCAATACTTGAAGCTTTTAAGTGGGTTGGATTAAGTTATGATGGAGAAGTAGAGTATCAATCAAAAAGAATGGATATTTATAAAAAATATATTCAACAGCTTTTAGATGAAGGAAAAGCTTATTATTGTTATATGAGTAAAGATGAGCTTGAAGCTTTAAGAGAAGAGCAAATGGCTAATAAGCAAACTCCAAGATATGATGGAAGATACAGAGACTTTACAGGAACACCTCCAAGTGGCATTGAGCCAGTAGTAAGAATCAAAGCTCCACTTGAGGGAAAAATCACTTTTGTTGATGGTGTAAAGTCAATCATGAATATAAACTGCAATGAAGTAGATGATTTTATTATTGCAAGAAGTAATGGTAATCCAACTTATAACTTTGTTGTTGCAATTGATGATGCACTAATGGGTATGACTGATGTAATTAGAGGGGATGATCATTTAACAAATACAGCAAAACAGATTATTATATATGAAGCTTTAGGTTTTGATATTCCAAAATTTTTCCATGTTCCTATGATAAATAATCCTCAAGGGAAAAAACTTTCTAAAAGAGATGGTGCCTTGGATGTAATGGAATATAAAAGACAAGGATATTTACCAGAAGCACTACTAAACTTTTTAGTAAGACTTGGATGGTCAAATAAAGATCAAGAAATATTTTTAATGGAAGAGATGCTTGAGCTTTTTGATCCTTCAAATATAAATAAGTCTGCATCATCATATAATCAAGAGAAACTTTTATGGTTAAATTCACACTACATCAAAAATGTATCAAATGATAGATTAGCAAAAGAGTTAGAATTTTTTGATTGTCACTTACAAGGACATGATAAAAAAGAGATGATATTAGACTTATCAAAAGAGAGAGCCCAAACATTAATAGAATTAAAAAATGCAATAAATATTATAATAAATAGACCAACTCAATATGAAGAAAAAGGTGTAAGAAAATTTATAAAAGAAGATACTTCAAAATTTATGGATGCATACTTAAAAACTTTAGAAGAGAAACAAGAATCATTGCATTTAGCTTGTGATTACGAAGATATTACTAAACCTTTTATAAAAGAGTTTGAACTAAAATTTCCACAATTATTCCAACCAATTAGAATAGCACTTACAGGTGGAACACAAGCTCCTTCTGTTTATGATATCATGGCTATACTTGGATATAATGAAGTAAACTTAAGAATTAGAACAGCACTAGATAAAAACTTTAATAAAGAAGCTTAATAAAGAAAGAATAAAGAGTTTATTTTATATCTCTTTATTCTTTTTATGCTTTTCTCCCCAAAAATACAACTGCTTTAAAATTGGTTTTAAACTCTTTCCATAATCACTTAAAGAGTACTCAACTTTTGGAGGTACTTCTGGATAAACAACTCTATTAATTATTCCATCTAATTCTAATTCTTTTAATTTTTGTGATAACATTTTTTGTGTAATCTTTGGCATTTGTTTTTGCAATTCATTAAATCTTTTTGTATCTCTTCTTAAATACCAAAGTATTAAAATTTTCCATTTTCCATCAATCACATCCAAAGCTGTTTCAACTGGACATTTTTCATTTTCTTTATCTATTATTAGATCAATATCTTTATTCATAAAACCTCATTAGTATCTTTTTTGAAACTATATATCTTTTGTGTAAGCTCTTGTGCTTCTTATTTATTTTAGCTAAACTTTTTTAAACTATTAAGAAAAAGGAAAACTAATGAGAGCATTTGTAGTAGAAAAAATAGAGGATAAAAAGTTTATTAGTTCTATAAAAGATATTGATATTCCCAAAATAGAAAAAGATGAAGTATTAGTAAAAGCATTATACTCTTCTTTAAACTTCAAAGATGCATTAAGTTCTATTGGAAATAAAGGAGTTACAAAAGTTTTTCCTCATATAACAGGTATAGATGTATCAGGTGAAGTTGTAGAATCAAATAATTCAAATTTTAAAAAAGGTGATAAAGTAGTTGCCACTGGATATGATTTAGGTATGAATACAGATGGAGGGCATCAAGAATATGTAAAAATACCAGCTTCATGGCTTATTAAAATCCCTAAAGGTCTTGATGAAAAAGAGATAATGACATTTGGTACTGCTGGATTAACAGCAGCACTTAGCATTAATGAACTTCAAGAAAATTCAATAACTAATGGTAAAGTATTAGTTACAGGTGCAACAGGTGGAGTAGGAAGTATTGCAGTGACGATATTAGCAAAACTTGGATATGAAGTAGTTACTATCACAGGTAAAAAAGATAAAATAGAGTATTTAAAATCTTTAGGAGCTAATGAAGTAATATTAAGAGAAGATTTTGATATTTCAAATAAAAAACCAATGTTAAGTGAAGTTTATGATGCAGTAGTTGATACAGTAGGAGGGGAATATTTAGCCCATGCACTAAAACAAATAAAACATAGTGGAGTTGCAACTTGTTGTGGATTAACTTCATCACATGAGTTAAATACAAATGTATTTCCTTTTATATTAAGAGGAGTAAGACTTATAGGAATTGATTCAGTTGAAATACCTTTAGAGAAAAAAGAAAAAATCTGGGAAAAGATAGCAAAAGAGTATAAAAATTCTAATTTAGAAAAACTTACAAGCCAAATTACTCTAGATGAAATTAAAGATGCATATGAGAAAATATTAACATCAAAAGCTACTGGAAGATATCTAGTAAAAATAGATTAAACTTAAAAGTTTAATCTATTACACAATTTGCATCTTCATCAAATCTTAATCCTATCTCATTATCAACAGCATACTCTTTACCCCAATCATGTAAATCATATAAAATAGGAATCAATTTCTCACCAGCTTTTGTTAACTTATACTCAACCTTAGGAGGTACTTGAGGATAAACAATCCTTTGTACAATTCCTACTTCTTCTAATTCTCTTAATTGTTGTGTTAACATTTTTTGAGAAATATTTGGAATTAATCTTTTTAATTCTCCATTTCTCTTAACATCTTTTTTTAAAGCCCAAAGAACCATACCTTTCCATTTTCCACCAATAATATCAGTTGCTAATTGAAAAAAACAGTTGTATTTTTTGTTGTTAGATTCCATAAAAAGCCTTTATAGTTTTTATAAGTTTACAAAGATTAATTTTAATAGTTACTTAAAGGTTACTATAAAACTAAAAAGTGCATACTTGACAAATAGTATCTAAACAGATAAAATTTCACCAAATTGACAAATACAAAATAATAAGGAAAAAAATATGGGAAAATATATTGAATTAACACAAGAGAATTTTGAGAGCACAGTAGCAAATGGTGTATCATTAGTAGATTTCTGGGCACCATGGTGTGGA
>ASRN01000012.1_pt1 | contig 75147 bp, 83 predicted proteins | sample 693258 | NCBI WGS metagenome assembly ASRN01 (sample SAMN02169243, study PRJNA158439) | bioreactor metagenome | isolation source: day 82 sample from continuous culture bioreactor inoculated with sediment... | place: Germany: Bremen
CAAAGAACTTGAAGCTCTTGCTTCTAATTTTGTTATTTATTCTCAATCTACTTACTAATAGTTTCTTGTACTTATTTAAGGTTTAAGTGGTATACTTTCCACTTAAACCATTTTTTATAAGATATAAGATGAGCGAAGATAAACTATATTTACAAAATGAAAACTACAATAAAATCGTAAAAGCAATAAAATTTATTGATGAAAACTTTAAAGAACAACCAAGTATTGATACAATTGCTGAATATATTGATATGAGCAAATATCACTTTATTAGAGTATTTAAAGAGTACGTTGGTGTTACACCTATTCAATTTTTACAATCAATTACATTAAATTATGCAAAAGAACACTTAAAAGAATCAACATCTATTTTAGAAAGTTCATTGGATTTAGGACTATCAAGTCCAAGTAGATTGCATGATTTGTTTGTTAATGTAATTGGGGTTACACCAAAAGAGTATAAACAGTTAGGTCAAAATGTTCAAATAACATATGGTTATGGATATACACCTTTTGGAAATGCCTTAATTGCACTAACAAAAAGAGGAATATGCTTCTTAGGTTTTTATGATACAAATAAAGAAGATGTACATAAAAGATTTAAACAAATATGGGCAAAAGCTGATTTAATTCAAGATGATAAAAAGGCAACTGAGGTTTTAGATAGTATATTTATAAAAAAAGATAAAAAATTTAGTCTTTATTTAAAAGGAACAAACTTTCAAATAAATGTATGGAAAGCTTTGATTAATATTCCAGATGGTTCAATTACTACATATCAAGAGGTTGCAAAATATTTAGAGAATCCAAAAGCAGTAAGAGCAGTTGCAAATGCAATAGGATCAAATCCTATTGGATATTTAATACCTTGTCATAGAGTTTTAGGAAAATCTGGTGCTATGACTGGATATAGATGGGGAATTGAAAGAAAAAAAATATTAGTTGCATATGAAGCTTTAAAGAAAAAATAGAACAATACTTATAAATTTTTATAAGCTTATAATATAGCTTTTAAAAGCTTTTTTCAATAGTTATTATAAACTCTAAGCCTTTCTTCAAAGGCTTAGCTTCAATAGTTCCTTTAAAACTATCTTCTATAATAGTCTTAACTAAATAAAGTCCAATACCAAAGCCATCTTCTTTTGTAGTAAAATAAGGTTTAAAAAGTTTAGGTAGCTCTTTTTTAGAAATTCCTGCTCCATTATCACTTATTTTAACTATTAAGCTTGAGTGATTTGAGTAGACATCAATATCAATTTTGGGATACTCTTGGTTTGATAAAGCCTCAATACTATTTTTTATCAAGGTTAATATAACTTGAGAGAATTCATTTGAAATACCATAGATTTTTGATACTTCACTTGTATGAAAAGTAAGAGTTAAATCCACTCTTTGTTGTTTTAAACTTGCATTTAAAATAGTCAAAGCTTTATTTATAGACTCTTTTACTAAAAAATCCTCTTTATTCTTTGCTGGTGTATAAAAGTCTTTAAAATCATCAATTGTTTTTGACATAAACTGCAATTGTTCATTTGCTTGCATAAACTTTTTATCAAAATAGTCTTGTTTTAGTTTACCATTTTCAAATCTTGTTTTTATATTCATAAAAATATATGACAAGTTATTTAAAGGTTGTCTCCATTGATGAGCAATATTACCTATCATAGCTCCTGATTTTGCTAATCTGCTTTGATGTAATAACATATTTTCATAGTTTATATTTTGATTTTTTAACTCTTTTTGCTTGTTTGCTAGACTAAAAGTAAATAAAATTGCTTCAATAGCAAATGCAACAAGAACTAAATCAACATAACCACTTCTTACATAAAGAGTTTTAAACTGAATAATATATAAAAATAAGCATACAAAAGACCAACCTACAACATAAATCAATGTAGGTTTTACACCATCTTTTATATTAAAAATTACTGATAAAAATAGTAAAAAATAGACAACAGAATAAGGTAAATACTCAAATAACATATAATGATAAAAAACTGTTGCTAAAACAAAAATCAAAAAAGCAGTAAAAATCATTAGTTCTTTTATGCTTTTAAATATTGGAATAAATTCAACTTTAAAAAAAGCAAATGCAAAGATTATTGCAAAGATTGTTGCAAAACCTAGTGATATCTCTTTAAAAATTGGTGGAATCTCAAAAAATTGACTATATATAACTATGTATGCAAGGGAAAAAATCTGCATTAAGCAATATGCTAAATAAAATAGCTCTTTTAAATAAACATATCTAATTGCAGTAAATAAAATACTCATCAAAAGTATTCCAAAAGTTACTCCATATGCTAAAACTATATTTATATCAAACATCAATTTTGTAGCCAACCCCTGAAAGATTTGAAATGCTATTGCAACAAAAATGGGCTTTTAATCTTCTTACTAAAGTTTTTAAAGCATCTTTACTCATAATATCATCTGCCCAAACATAATTTTCTATTTCTTGATAAGTCACATATCTATTTTGATTTTTTATTAATAGCTCTAAAAGTAGTATCTCTTTTGCTCTTAACTTTACAAGCTCTTTATCTTTTGTCAAAGTTTTATTAAAAGTATCAAAACTAATATTATCGCAGATTTGTATAATATTTGAATTGTTACTTTTTAAAGTATCAATACAATCTTGTAAAGATTGTAAAAGTTCATCATGTTTTATTGGTTTTATTAAGTACTTTACTAAATGAAGTTCAACAGCTTTTAGTAAATACTCTTTTGTACTATATGCACTTGTAATAATAGCTTGTGTTTTTGTATCTTCTTTTCTAATGCGACTAATTAATTCTAAGCCATCAATCTTTGGCATTTGGATATCTGTTATTATTATATCAGGATTATATTTTTTATATAAACTTAGTGCTTCAAGACCATCACTTGCTTCATAAATAGTATCAAAATGGTTTTGTAAAAACTCAATCCCATTTTCTCTTGCTAGTTCATCATCTTCTACATATAAAACTTTTATATTATTTATTTTTATCATCTTTTTTACTTGGTATTGTTATTGTAAATAAAGCACCTGTGTACTCTTTATCTTTATACATATAAGTGCTATTATTAACTTCTATTGTACCATAGAAATGTTTTGAAATTATTTCATAAGTCATATATAAACCAATACCTGTTCCTTGACTTTTATGTTTTGTAGTAAAATATGGTTCAAAAATTTTATCAATAATTTCATCATCAATACCTTTAGCATTATCTTTTATTTTTATTACTACATTTTCATTATCATCATAAACATCTAGAAAGATAAATTTTTCATCATCTTTATCAAGATTTTTAGCAATTGCATCTTGAGAATTATTAAAAAGATTTACTAAAGATTGAATAAGTTCATGCTCTAAACCTTCAATATTTAACTCTTTAATATTTGAAACAAACTCTACTTTATTTTCATTGAATTTATATCCAATCAAATCAAGTACTTTATTAACAGTATTTTTTATATTAAAAAGTGTATTTTCATGGTTTGTCTTAAAAAATGTTTTAAAACTATCTATTGTTTTTGATAAATACAATGTATTATCAACTATTGAATCAATCAGTTCATAAAAAGTTTTATCATCTAAAGAATCAAACTCTTTATTCAATCTCATTCCACTTGCTGCTGTTGATATAGTAGAAAGGGGTTGTCTCCATTGATGAGCAATACTATCAAGCATTTCATGAAGTGCTATCATTTTTGATTGTTGTGATAATAAGTGTTCTTTTTCTTTAAGCTCTTTTTCTATGTTTTTTTCTTTTGTAACATCAAGTTTAATAGCTAAAAACTCAATAATTTTACCTTTTTCATCAAAAATAGGAGAAATAGAGGTTTTTTCATAACTTAACTTACCATCTTTTATTTTATTTACAAACTCACCATACCATCTTTTACCACTATAAATAGTTTTGTTTAAGTCTTTATAAAATTTCTTACTATTAAGTCCTGATTTTAAAATAGAAGCTCTTTTACCAATAACATCTTTATAGGTATATCCAGTATGTCTAATAAAGTTTTCATTTACATATTTTATTTTTTGATGATAATCAGTTGTCATAATAATATTATCACTGTTTTCAACTGCTTGTTTAAATCTATTTAATTGAATTTTTTGATAAGCTATTTTTGTATAATAAAATAAAAACAGTACTAAACTACTTGATAAAAGTATAATAATACTCCATAAAACAGTTTTTATATCTTCTATGAATACATTTGAGTAGTCATTGAAGTTTTTTTCAAACTTATCTAACTTTTTATTTAATCTTAAAATTTCTATCTCTTGCTTTTGTTTTTGGAATTTTTCAAAATATTGCAAAATATTTTTTGCATGAACAAGAAATATTTTTTCAGTATTGTCTTTAGTTTTAAAACTATTTACTTGATTTTGAAGTTTTTTAATATCAATTTCACTATTAAACTCTAAGCCTATAATTCGTGTATAAATTGTATTAAAAACTTTATTATCAAGCTTTTCATAAATTGTTTGTATATATCTATATGAATTATTTAAAACAGCACTAGTAGATTTTAGTTTTTCAATAGTTTTTATCTTTTTCTTAAATAAATCACTAATTTGTAAAAAATCATCATTAAAAGTAAATAATTCTTCATCAAAATAATTACTTTTTTTTATTTGAGATAATATATCTTTTATTTTGAATATATCTTTTTGAATAACATCAAAATTATTGTAAGAAATACTGCTTGACATAAAAATATCAAAATTTTTATTTGTAGAAATCAAATATGAAATATTTTCTTGCATTTTAAAAAAATCTTCTATTTTCTTGTTTGAATGATCAGTTGTATAAACCAATGAAAAAATAAGAGAAATAAATATAAATATAATAATTAAAACTTTTTTCATTTTTTATCCAATATTTCTGGTCTTTTTCCATCTAATGTTTTTAGAAATTTTATTATTTTTTCTATTTCTTGTTTATTTGCTTTCATACCTAATTGGTACTCCATCATTATTGAAACTGCATCATGTAAAGTTTTTGCAGAAGCATCATGAAAATAAGGAGATGTTTTATTTATATTTCTTAATGTTGGAACTTTAAAATAACTTTTATCTTCAATATCTTTAGTAACTTCATACCTTCCTAAGTTTCCTACTTTTGATTTATACTCTTTTAAAATACCCATTTTTTGAAATAAATTACCACCAATATTTATTCCATTATGACATGAAATACAACCATTTTTTTTAAATAATTTATATCCTTCAATTTCATCTTCATTTAAAGCAGACTTATCGCCTTTTAGATATAAATCAAATTTTGAATCAGGAGTTACTAATGCACTTTCAAACTCAGAAATTGCATCAACTAAATTCTCTTTTGTAAAACCATTTTTATATATTAAGGCAAATTGTTTTTTATAATATTTGTCATTTTGTAATTTTTTTATTATTTCTTCTAAAGATGTTCCCATTTCTACTGGGTTATGTATTGGTCCACTAACTTGTTCTTTTAGGTTTTTTGCTCTTCCATCCCAAAATTGTGTAAAATTATATCGTGTATTAAAAACTGTAGGAGAGTTTATCTTACCTTTTTTATTATCAACTCCAATAGAAAAATCTCTATTATCGTCTCCACCATTATCAAGATCATGACAAGAAGCACAAGAAATTGTATTATCTTTACTTAATCTTTTATCAAAAAAGAGCTTTTTACCTAAAAGTGCTTTTTGTAAATCATAAGCTATTCCAGATTTTATAGGTAAAATCAATTCCTTACAGTTTAACAATAAAAAAGGCATCATAATTAAAAATAATATTTTCATTTTTTTATTTTACCATAATTATGTTGATAGATAGCTATCACTTAAGTGTCACTATCTTTGAGAAAGTGCTAGTTTTACCCCTAAACTTACTAATACAAATGAGGTTAAGATATTCATATATTTTACTATTTTTGGATTATTTAATAATTTTTCACTTAAAAGATTTCCTGCAATTCCTATCAAAGAGAATAAAATAATAGTTAAACCCATGAAAATTAATCCCAAAATAATCATTTGTAAAGGTACATTTCCATTTTGAACACTTACAAATTGAGGCAAAAATGCTAAGAAAAATATTGATACTTTTGGATTTAAAATGTTCATTAAAAAACCTTTAAAATATAAAGCTTTCAAATCTTTCTTTGAAGCTTTTGTATCAAGATTTAATGGTTCATTTCTATGTTTATATACTTGATATGCAATATAAAGTAAATATATTACTCCTAGATACTTTACAATATCAAAAGCTATTTGTGAAGTCTTAAAAATCATAGAGATTCCAAAAGCTGCTGCACTTGTATGAATAATAAGTCCTGTACAAAGCCCTAGTGTTGTAATAATTGCTGCTTTTTTTGATTTTGTCATACCTTGTGTTAATACATAAATATTATCAGGTCCTGGGGCAATACATAATAAAAATGAGGTAATTATAAACATATATAAATTACTTAATTCAATCATATTTTTCTCCTTAAAAGAAAAATTATATCAAAATTAAAGTTAGTACTCTTAAAGCTTCAAACGATATAATAATAAAAAAATTGTAGTAAGGGTCTTTATGATTAAAAAGTCTATTTTTAGAGAGTATGATATTAGAGGAATAATTGATGAAGAACTAAATGAACAAAGTGTTAAACTAATTGCTTATTATTTAGGTTTAGAAATTATTAAAAAAACAGTTAAAACTCCATATGTTGTGGTTGGTTATGATGCAAGAACACATTCTCCAAGACTATTTGAATACCTTACAAGTGGATTTAATAAAGCTGGCGTTAAAGTTCTTGGCATGGGGATGGTAGCAACTGGAGTTAACTATTTTGCATCTTATCAGACATTTAATGGCATAAAACCAAATGCTTCTGTTATGATTACAGGAAGTCACAATCCAAGCGAATATAATGGCTTTAAAATCTCAGTAAATAATACTCCATTTTTTGCAGAAGACATATATACATTAGGTGATGAAATCATCAGAAATCAAAACATAAAAATAGAAGACAATAAACAGTTTGAAAAAATTAATGCAAAAGCTATGTATATAGATTATATGTTAAAAGAGTTCTCATTTTTAAAAGGTTTTGACATTCCTTTTGCAATTGACTGTGGTAATGGTGTAGCAAATACTGTTTTATGTGAGATTTTAGATAGATTAGAACTAAATTACAAAGGCTTATATTGTGATCCTGATGGAACATTTCCAAATCATCATCCAGACCCAAGTGAAGAAAAAAATCTACACGATTTAAAAGAGCTTTTAAAAGGTGATGCTTTATATGGATTTGCATATGATGGTGATGCAGATAGAATTGCATTTTTAACTAAAAAATATAATGTCAAAGGTGATATTTTAGCACTTCTTTTTGCAAAAACGATGAAAGACCCAATTGTAGTTGGAGAAGTTAAATGCACTCAAGTTATGTATGATATTATAAATAAGACTGGAAAAGCTATTATGTATAAAACAGGACATAGCAATTTAAAAGTAAAACTAAAAGAAGTAAATGCTCATTTAGCAGCTGAAGTTTCAGGGCATATTTTCTTTAATGATAGATATTATGGTTTTGATGATGCAGTTTATGCTACATTTAGAATCTTAGAGTTAATTCATAATGGAATGTATATTGATAAACAAATAGAAAAACTTCCAAAAACATACTCAACAGAAGAGATTAAAATAAAAACAACAGAAGATGAAAAGTTTTTATTAATAGACAAAATAAAAGAGCTTCTTAAAAATCCTCCAAAGAATTTTCCTAAAATAGTTGATATAATCGATGTTGATGGGGTTAGAATAAACTTTAGACATGGATGGGGATTGGTTAGAGCTTCAAATACTACTCCTGTATTAGTTACTAGATTTGAATCGACAAATGAACAAACTGCAAAAGAGTATGAAGAAGAAGTTAATAAACTAATTTTATTGGCAAAAGATGAACTTAGTAACTCTTCAAACTAATTACACAAAAGATTTAGAACAAAATCTTAATTATTTAGAAAACCTAATAAATTCGTGCGAGAATGATTCTTTAATTCTTGCACCTGAACTTGCACTATCTGGTTACTCTTATGATAATATACACAAAGTTGCAGAGTTTTCAAAAAAAGCCATAAAAAAATTAAAAAAGTTATCAAAAAATAAGGCTATAGCTCTTACACTAACCATTTTTAAAGATGGTAACTACTACAATAGATTTTATATGTTTTATCAAAAACAAATTATTCATACCCAAGATAAATATAGACTTTTTAAACTTGGAAATGAACAAAAATACTTTTCTAAACCCAAAAATGATAAAAAAATAAAATTTTTTAAAATAGGGCAACTTAAGGTTGCAACTTTAATATGTTTTGAACTTAGATTTACAAAATATTGGAATAGGTTAAAAGGTGCAGATATAATACTTGTACCTGCTATGTGGGGAAAAGGTAGAAAAGAACACTTTGAGACTTTAGTAAAAGCACTTGCAATTTCAAATCAATGTTTTGTTATAGCGTCAAATAGTGCAGATGACAACTGTTGTAAATCAAGTAGCATAATAAATCCTTTTGGAGAAGTTATACTTGATGATTCAAAAGAGTTACTACAAGTTGTATTTGATAAAAAACAAATAAGAAAAATAAGAAAATTTTTAGATGTAGGAATAGATTATGAGTAAAATTAAATCAATTATTTTTGTATGCTTAGGAAATATTTGTAGGTCTCCTATTGCACAAGGTATTGCCCAAAAATATATAAAAGATAATCAATTAGATATAAAAGTTGATAGTGCAGGAACAGGAAGTTGGCATATAGGAGAGAGTCCTTGCGAACACTCTATTAGTATTGCAAAAGAAAATGGCATTGATATATCAAGACAAATAGCAAGACAAGTAAACTTAGAAGATTTTCAAACTTATGATTTAGTTGTTGGTTTAGATGAGAGAAATATGCAAGATTTGAAAAAATTAGGTTGTAAAGATGCAATTAAATTGGGTAATTTTGGTTTTGAGGGACAAGATGTACCTGACCCTTTCTTCTTTGAGGGTTTTGAGGGCTTTGACAAAGTTTATAGCATGATTGAAAAATGCGTAATAGAACTTATTAAACAAAAGTCTTAAACTTTTGTTTATAAGATTCTATATCTTTGTAGTAAAAAAATCGTTGATAATCCTGCTAAGTGAAAACTAGCTGTTGCCATATATAATAAAGAATATTCCGTAATCATAATCTAACTCCTTTTATATTTAAGTAGTTAAATTATAACACTAGTTGATTCCAATATGATTACAAATTAAGTATAAAAACTATACAAGAGGTTTAGTAAAGCCTTTTGCTTGTTCTACCCAATTTTCTTCTTTTATTTTTTCTTCTATTTCCAAATAATTTTCTATCCAATCAGAATTTTTATCACTCCAATTTGCAATTTGATCAAAGTGAAAAATTCCAAGATGATTTAATTGTGCTTCAATTAAAGAATCAATTCCTTCTATTTGTTTTAAATCATCTTTACCAGCTGGTCGTGGACAACTAAATATAACTGGCTTATTATAAACATTCCCTACATTTTTAGTAGGTTTTTGTGGCATTGGCGCATACTCTTGTTTTCTTGTAGCTCTACCTAGTATGTAACCTATTAAAAATCCAATAATTGTTGCTAATACTAAACATAATACTATTTTCGAAGCTATTTCTATCACAATTATTCTCCTATGATATTAAATTCTATTCTATTGAAAATCTTGATTTCATCTTGAATTAAAGGTATCTTATCTCCATATCCTCTTCCTTTCATTCTTGTATTTTTTATGCCCATAGATATAAGTTTTTTCTTTATATTTGCAGCTCTCATTACTGAAATATATCTATTGTACTTATCATCTCCTGGTCTAATACTTACATGGCCAGCAATTTCAAAACTCAAGTTATCATTATTTTCCATAATTTTATAGATTTTATTTAAAAGCTCGTCATTTTTACTTAAATAATCAATACCTGCTTTTGAAAATTCAAAAGATTCATCTCTCATAATCGAATATAATTCATCTTGAATTGCTTTTGATTTTTTAGATAAGTCTTTATAAGAAAGTTCGCTGTTTGATCTTCTATAACCCTCATCAACTCTTTTTAAAATAATTGCTTCAGGTTTTTTTATCTCTTCTTCAATTTTAATTATTTTTTCTGTTACTGAATCATGAGTCTCTTTTAATTGTAAATCAACTGGTTCTAACTCAACTTCTACTACATCACTATTATTATTTTCTTGTAATTGAACTTCTTTATCTTCAACAACAGAAGCTGTACTATTCATAAACTCATTGGCATGTTTATATACACAAGAAACTATTAACAACAGTAACAACAGGGATAATAAAAAAATTTTTTTACCTACTTGCATCTAACTTACTCTTTATTGAAAATTTAATTATTATATCTTAAAAATTATAAGAAGAGATAAAAATATGGCTAAAATTAATAAATTACTTTATTATCTTATTTAAAATTACAGCTTTAATAGATTTTTTATAGGTACAAAAACAAGAAATTTATCTATTATTTTTCAAATTTATCATATACTTATCATTTAATTTATATAAAATTTTTAAACTAAGTTTAATTTAAAAGGTGAAAAATGCAACATATTATTAATTCTGCACAGACATGTTTGGACTGTAAAAAACCAAAATGTCAAAAAGGATGCCCTGTAAATACTCCTATTGCTGAGATGATTAGATTATTTTTAGCAGGAGATATAAAAATTGCAGGAGAAAAAATATTTGAAAATAATCCTTTATCAATTATTTGTTCATTAGTTTGTCCCCATGAAAAACATTGTGAGGGACACTGTGTACTAAATAAAAAATATACACCTGTAAATGTTGGAGGAATAGAAAACTATATTTCAACATACTATATGAATTATAAAGAGTTTGAAAAACCTAAATCAAATGGTCATAGTATTGCTATTATTGGAAGTGGACCAGCAGGAATAAGTCTTGCTATGATTCTTGCATTAAAAGGTTATGAAATCACAATGTATGAAGGTCATGATAAAATTGGAGGTGTTTTAAGATATGGAATACCTGATTTTAGACTTGATAAATCAATACTTGATGAATTGCTATTAAAACTAAAAAATATTGGTGTTAAGATTAGACCAAATACATTAATTGGAAAAAACATTACAATTGATGAATTATTTAGAGATGGTTACAAAGCAGTATTTATAGGAACAGGTGTTTGGACACCTAAAAAACTAGGTTTAAAAGGTGAATCATTAGGAAATGTACACTTTGCAATTGATTATTTAAAAAGTCCAAAAGCCTACAATCTTGGTAAAAAAGTAGTAATTGTTGGTGCTGGAAATGTAGCCATGGATGTAGCAAGAACTGCTATTAGAAATGGTTCAAGAGAAGTTTCTATTATGTATAGAAAAGGTTTTGAGCAAATGAGTGCAGAAAAATTAGAAATTGAATATGCAAAAATTGATGGAGTAAAATTCAATCTTTATAAGTTGCCACTTGAATTTACTCCAAAAGGTATAAAATATCTAAATACAAATGAAGAAAAAGAAAATATTGAAGGCTTTGAAGAAGCAGATTCTATTTTAGTATCAATTAGCCAACAACCAAGAGATTTAATTGTTTCTAATACAAAAGGAATTAATGTTGGTGGAGATGGATTAGTAGTTACAAATGAAAATGGAGAAACTACAAGAGAGGGTGTATTTGCATCAGGAGATGTAGTAACAGGTGCTAGAACAGTTGTAGAAGCTGTTGCTTTATCAAAAAGAGTTGCTATTGCTATAGAAAATTATATAGCAAACTTGAAAGAACAAGAAGCCTGTTAATCTTTATATTGATATTAATCAATGAAACAACTTATTAAAATCCTTATAATTAACAAAAAATATTAAGGATTATTTAATGAGTATGTTTTGTTATCAATGTGAAATGAGTCAAAAAGATGGTTGTGGTAGTAGTGGTGCTAGTGTTGGAACATGTGGAAAAGATGAAAACCTTTCAAGAGTTCAAGATATTATGATATTTGGATTAAAAGGGCTTAGTGCTTATAGAGAACATTTAAATGAATTAGATTCAACCTTAACAAAAGAGATTGATGATGTTATGAGTGAAACTTTATACTTTACATTAACAAATGTAAATTTCAATTTTGATGACCATATAAATCAATTAATGAAAGTAGGCAATGCTGGAGTTAAAGTTATGGATAGACTTTCAAACTCTCACACTTCAAAGTTTGGTATTCCAACTCCTGTAAAAGTTACTCAAAACAAAGTTGAAGGTAAAGCTATACTTGTTAGTGGGCATAATCTTGAAATGCTAGAAAAACTTTTAATAGCTACAAAAGATAAAGGTATAAATATATATACTCACTCTGAGATGTTACCAGCACATGGTTACCCAGAACTTAGAAAGTATCCACATTTAAAAGGAAATGTAGGTAAAGCTTGGTTCGATCAAGCAAAACTTATGGAAAAATTTACTGGAACTTTTGTAGTTAATACAAACTGTATTGTGCCTCCAAAGAAAAACTGTACATACCTTGATAGACTATTTACTTACAAAATAGTTGGAGTTGAGGGAGCTACACAAATTGAAGATGATAACTTTGATGAACTTATAAAAAGAACTTTAGAGTGCGAAGATGCAAATGGAGTTGATTTAAACGAAGATACAACACTTGTAACAGGGCACCATTATAAAACTATATTAACATTAGCACCACAAATTTTAGATGCAATAAAAGATGGAAAAATTAAACAATTCTTTGTTGTTGCAGGATGTGATGCACCAGGAAAAGGTGGAGAATATTATAGAGAATTAGCTCAAACTCTTCCAAAAGATACAGTTATTTTAACTTCAAGCTGTGGTAAATTTAGATTTAATGATATTGATTTTGGAGAGATTGAAGGAACAGGTATTCCAAGATATTTAGACTTAGGACAATGCAATGATAGTAATGGCGCTGTTGAGATTGCAAAAGCACTAAGCCAAGCCTTAGATACACCAATTAATGACCTTCCTGTATCAATTGTACTATCTTGGATGGAACAAAAAGCAGTAATTATTTTACTTGCTCTTTTTTCTTTAGGAGTAAAAAATATCTATTTAGGACCAAAACCTCCACAATTTGTAAATGAAGATATATTTAACTTTTTAAGCGAAACTTTTAATCTTACACTTACAACTAATGCAAAAGATGATTTAAAAAAACTTCTTATTGCATAAAAGAGCCTTTAGGCTCTTTTAATGGTAATTTAATTGTAAACTCCACACCTTTATACTCTGTTTGTTCATAAGTAAAAGTACTATTTTTTACTTGAATTTGACCATCTATTTTATCAATAATAAGTTTACTCATATATAGACCTATTCCTGTACCATTTTCATCTTTTGTAGAAAACTTATACTCAAAAATTTTTGAAATAATTGCACTAGGTATTCCTCCAGCATTATCACAAAATTTTATAACAACAAACTCTTTTTCGTATCTTGTAGAAAAATATATAACTTTTGTATCTAAATCAAACTCATCAAAGGCATCTATACTATTACTTAATAGATTCATAAATACTTGAATTATCTCATTTTTATTTCCATATATTGTTCCACTATCAAAAGAAGTAATTATATGTATATCTCTCTTTTCTAGTTTTGAAGCTATTAAAGTTTTTGATTTATTAAAGGCTTCTTCTAATACATATTGTTGTTTTAGACTATCATTTTTAAAGAAATCTTTAAAATCATCAATTGTTTGTGATAAATAGTTTGCAGATTTTTCTATATTTGTTAATGCATTTTGTAAATAATCATCTGTTAACTCATTAAACTCACTTTCCATTTTTACTCCTGTTGAGCTAAGAGTAATTATAGATAAGGGCTGTTTCCATTGGTGAGCAATATTTTCTATCATTTCTCCCATTGTTGCCATTTTTGATTGGGCAATTAAAGTTAAATCTTTTTTTCTAATATCTTCAACTTGAATATCTACTGTTTTTTGAAGTTGTGTTTGAAGTTGTGTTAATTCTGTAACATCAACTAAACTTACAACATAGTTTACATCATCAATTTTATCTTTTGATATGTTTATTTGAAAAATTTTATTATCTATTTTTATTTTTAAAATCTTATTTTTTAAAGCAAAAGCATTAAGTAACCAATCTTTACCACTTAAATAGTTTTCACCTTTAGTAAAAGTATCTGATAAAAATAAGAACTTCTGTTTTAAATGCTCTTGTGTTTTACATTTGAAAAATTCAAGTGCAGTTTTATTTGCTACTTTTAATCTTTTTCCATCAGTTATAAAGATTATCGCATTTTGTGAATCAAGTATATGATTTATATATTTACTTTTATTAAGTAGCTCTTTAAAAATAAAATAAAAAATAACCATCATAAATAAAATTGAAAAAAGAATAACAAAAGAAGAGAAGTTTATATTTACAAAAAGATGGTTTTGAAGAGTTTTATTTTTCTTTTCTATCTCGCTTAAAACTGAATCTAATCCTACTATATAACTTTGTTTTAGATTTTTGTACTCTAAAGAAAATAGTAAATTTTCAGCTTGTTTATAATTACCTTTTTTACTTAATTCTAAAGCTTTTTCTTCTAAAGAAATAAGTTTTTTATTTGTCTTTTCAATAGATTTAAATTTATCTTTTAAAGAAGGCATTAACTTTATAGCTTCATTTATACTATTTTCTAATGGATTGATATTTTCATAATATCTTTTTATCCAATAATCGTTTTGATTTAAAGTAGCAACTCTAGCACTCATAGTCAAAACTTCATCATAATATCTTATCTCTTCTGATATAGTTGAAATCTTTTTTATTTTATCAAACTCTTTTGTATCATCATTTATTTGAAGAACTGAAATAAATGCTACTATAAAGCTTGCTAAACCTATAAAAGTTAATATTAAAAGACTTGAGTTTAATATCTTATTACTTTGCATAAAGCAGGTTCCTTTTAAATTATTCTTTTAAAAGTTTAACTTAAAATAGTATCTTCATAGTATCTTTTTTATTTTTTAATTACTATCCTTAAAAATAAAGCCTTGATGTTCAAAAGTTTTTTTAATATCTCTAGTATAACTTTTTGTATAAAATCTTGCCATCTCTTCTTTATAAGACGTTTTGTAATTCATACCATTTGCTTTTCTAAAATCACTTAAAATAGTCTCATAAGCTTCAACACCATCTTTTGCTTTTTTATCATCGTATTTATCTTCAAATACAAAAGAATCAAAAGGTATTCTAGGTTTTAAAGGTGCTTGTAATGCTTCTTTTGTAGGTACACCAATAGTAGACCCTACAAGTGGATATGTATTTTTTGGTAAATCTAGTATTTCTATAAATTTTTCAACTGATAATCTAACAGCTCCAATAGCAGTTGTTCCATATCCCAATGATCTAGCAGCTGTTTGTAAAGTACTTAGCATAATACCTGCATCAACTGAACCTACAATAATTCCCTCAGCTGATTCTTGAATCATCTGCTTTTGATTTATTTTTTCAAGAGTATAAGCTGTTCTATTATAATCAATCACAAACATAACAAAAACTTCACAATTTTTAATATGCTCTTGACCTGCACATAACTCACTGATTTGTTTTAATTTTTCTTTATCTTTTGTATATACTATAGAAACTTGTTGTCCATTCACTGATGTTGGTGCTCTTTGTGCAGCTTCAAAAATAAGTTTTAAATCCTCATCTTTTACACTTTCACCTGTAAAGTTTCTTATTGATTTTCTATTTAATAACTCTTGTAATATTTCATTCATTTTAATCCTTTGTTAATAAATCTATCCAAAAATATTTATTTGCTACACCTTTTTCTACAGGTTTCCACCCATATGAAATTGAGTGCATATATAATGTATCATTTACTAGTTTAAATGTAAACTCTTTTTCTATTTTTTTTCCTAATGCTTCTGTAAAAACAATATGTATAAACTGGTCATCTTCTTCTACTTCATAAGAAAAATCATTTAAATCTAGTATCTGCTTTTTTATAAAACCTAATGCTTTATCTTTTAACATTGCCAATCCTTTTAAAATATGTGTTATTTTATGTATAAATAGCTTTTAAAGTGATTATTCTTAGAAATTAATGGTTTTGTTAAGGTGAGTGTTTAAATGGCTTATTTTAAGAGTAATGATACTTTTTTATTGAAAAAAGTATCCAAAAAGCAACCAGCTAATTGTTAAAGGCAAAGCTTCCCTCGTCATTTTAAATTTCTTTTCTATCTGCGGAACTCGTAAGCAAAAGTGCATTTAGCACTTTACTTACTCAAACAGTCCTCGACTTTTTCGAAAAAAATTTAAAACAACTCAGCTTTAACAAATGCTGGAAATTAATATTACTCTAGCTTTTATTTACATTGTCTCTTTTAACTGGGTTAGGATTAGCATAAATATACTAAATTCAATTATTTAATATTTATAATTTAAAAAACTTTATCAAGTCTTTTAACCTCTCCTCTATCTCTTTATAATTATTATTTTTATATCAATATTAAACATTTTTTTCCTTTCTTGATTTATTATGCATTTTATCAAAAAAAAATAATTATTAGAAGATATAATATAAGTATAGTAGTATAATAAAAGCACTATATTTAGGTATTTTAATATAATTAAATTATACTATTAAAAAATTATTTTTATAAATAAATGAATATCAAAAAAAGTTTTAGTGATAGTTATTTTTTGAAAGTTCAAGGCTAGAGTGGTAATTTTATTAGGAGCTTACTATTGTAAGTGAGTGATGAAATTTCCGCGATAACGCAGAAATTTCTAAAAAGAGCTATTAATAAAACTTTTTTTTTTAGAAGTCGTCAAAATCAATGCTTCCTTTTGAGTAGTTAACAACATTCCCCTCAAAGAAATTAGTTCTTTGATCATTAAATGAAGCATAACCATCAACCCAAGGAATAGGGTGTTTTACATTATACATAGGTTTATATCCTACTGCTTCAAGTCTTCTATCTGCTAAGTATTGAATATATTGAGTGATTATTGCATCTGTAAAACCTAAAATTTGTCCTTGTGTAATATATGCACCCCAAGAAGCTTCAAGTTCAACTGCTTTTTTAAACATATCTCTTACTATTACTTCAAGTTCATCAGTAAATAAATCAGGTCTCTCTTTTCTTACAGAATTAATCATATTTTGGAAAAGTAAAAGGTGTGTTACTTCATCTCTTTGAATAAATCTAATCATCTGAGAGCTTCCAAGCATTTTCCCTGATTTTCCAAGTGCATAAATAGCTGCAAAACCTGCATAAAAATATAATCCTTCTAGGATTTGGTTTGCAAACATTGCTAATACTATTTTTTGGTCTGTAATTTCTTCTTTATCACCAGCTGCTAAACTTTTGTAAACATCAGCGATATAGTTGTTTTTTTCTCTTAATTTTAGATCTGTTTTCCACATTTCATATATTTCATCTGTATTATCTGAAATACTTTCTACCATAACAGCATATGATTTTGAGTGGTTAGCTTCTTCATAAGATTGTCTTGACAAGCAAGCATTTACCTCAGGTGCTGTTATATATGGATTGATATTATCCATTAGATTATTTGTTTGTAAACTATCCATAAAGATAAGTTGTGAAAGTACTAAATCATACATTCTTTTTTCTGATGGACTTAAATACTTATAATCTTTAGCATCTCCTGTCATTTGAACTTCTTTTGGAAACCATGTATTAGCTTCCATTGTATCCCAAAGATTAAGTGCCCATTGATACTTTAACTTTGTAAAGTTAATCATACCATCAGGATTACCTCCAAAGATTCTTCTATCATTTAAGTTCTCTTTTGATTGTGGATTATATATCGTTTTTCTATCCATTAGGATTTCCTCTTATATTTAAAATTTAAATTTATTTTATAATACTTTTTTAAAAGTTTGTATACCTTGTGTGTAAGGTTATCTTATTGACAACCTGCACACTCCATACTTCTATCTTCAACATCATTATTTGCTTCAGGAGATTGACTTCTTAAATAGTAAGTAGATTTTAATCCTAATTTCCAAGCTAATGTATAAATTTCATGTAGATATTTTCCACTTGCTTTATCTAAACTCATAAATATATTTGTACTTTGACCTTGGTCTATCCATTTTTGTCTAATTGCTGCTGCTTTAATAATATCTGTTTGCTCAACTTCATATGCTGGAATATAATATTGCCATGTTTCAGGACTCAATCTTGGTACCACAACAGGAATAAGTCCACTTAAATTCTCTTCATACCATTTTCTTTTATAAACTGGCTCAATTGCTTGAGTTGTACCTACTAAAATAGAGATAGAAGATGTTGGAGCAATAGCCATCAAGTAACCATTTCTCATACCATTTTCTTTAACTTCTTCTTTTAGCTCTTGCCAATCATATCCACCATCAAATAAATCTTTATTCATTAAGGCTTCAACAGCTTGAGGTGCATGATCATGTGGCATAATTCCTTTTGACCAGTTTGAACCTTCAAATGCAGGATATACACCTTTTTCTACTGCAAGTTTACTTGATGATTTAATAGCATTATATGAAATTGCTTCCATAACTGAATCAATTTTCTTAAAATGCTGTTCACTACCAAACATGATTTGATGTTCTGCGAGCATTTGTGCTTCACCCATCACACCAAGTCCAATACTTCTTGTTTTTAAATTAGTTGCTTTTACTTTTCTTAATGGATAGAAGTTTAAATCAATCACATTATCAAGCATTCTAATTGCAGTTGGAACTACTCTTTCAATATCCTCTTTTGTATTAATTTTTGAAAGATTAATTGATGCAAGGTTACAAACTGCTGTATCACCATCAATTTTCTCTTTTTCTACTATAAATACTCTTTTTCCATTGATTGAATCAAGTGCAGTTATTTTATTTGCTTTTTTCTCTTGTCCTGCATCAACTTTAATAATCTCATCTTCATCATATGTTTTGATTGTTCCATCTTCAAACTCTAATCTTATTTTATAATAGTTTGGATTTGTATTTTGAAAAATTTCTGTACAAAGATTTGAACTTCTAATATGTCCAGCATGAGCATTTGGATTAGCTCTGTTTGCATTATCTTTAAAACATAAAAATGGACTTCCAGATTCAAAATATGAAGTTAAGATTTTCTTCCATAAATCTTTAGCTTTCATAGTATCTTTTGTAATAGTCTCATCTTTTTCATACTCTTCATATCTTTTTTTGAACGCATCTCCATGAAGTTCACTTAAATCTTTTACTTCATATGGATCAAACAATGTCCAATGAGAGTTTTCTAAGATTCTTTCCATAAATAAGTCTGTTATCCATAAAGAAGGGAATAAATCATGTGCTCTTCTTCTTTCTTCCCCAGAATTCTTTTTAAGGTCAATAAAATCAACTATATCCATATGCCATGGCTCAACATATACAGCAATTGCACCTTTTCTAGTTCCAAGTTGGTCAACTGCGATTGCTAAATCATTTGTAATTTTTAAAAATGGAACTGTTCCACCTGCTGCACTTTTATGGTCATCAATAACTCCACCAAGGGCTCTGATTTGGTTCCAATCCCAACCAATACCACCACCATACTTAGATAATAGTGCCATCTCTTTGTAACCATCAAAAATTCCTTCAATATTATCAGGACTTGAACCGATATAACAAGATGAAAGTTGATGTCTATTTGTTCTTGCATTTGATAAAGTTGGAGTTGCTAACATAACCTCAAATTTTGAAATTGCATCATAAAACTCTTTTGCTCTTTCTTGTTTATTATCTTCATCTTGTGCTAAAAACATTGCAATTGCCATAAACATATGTTGAGGAAGTTCAATTGGATTGGCTTTTTTATTTTTGATTAAATATCTATCATATAGTGTTTTAATTCCTAAATAGTTAAATAATAAATCTCTTTCTGAATCAATATAATTATTTAAATCATCTAAATCATAACCCTCACCAAGAGCAGGAAGTAATCTTCCAGCTTCTTTTCCATATCTTAAATAATCTTTTAAATGACAATATGGCTCACCCTTAATACCATGCGTTGATTTACCAACTCTATGATATAAATCAAATAAGAACAGTCTTGCAGCAACAAAAGTCCAGTTTGGAACATCTATATCAATTTTTTCAACTGCTGTTTTAATAAGTGCATCTTGAATATCTGAGGAACTCATACCATCAATAAACTTTATTTGTGCATCCAATTCCAATTCACTTTGGCTAACACCATCTAAGTCTTTTGTTGCATCTATAGTCATCTTTTGAATTTTAGTAATATCTAAAACTTCTTTTCTACCGTTTCTTTTTTGAATCATTATTGCCATTTTTGTTGCCTTTTTTTTACCTAAAATTTTATAAATTATTTAAATACTCTATTAAAAATTGCATCAACATTTTTTGTGTAATAGTCATAATTAAAACACTCTCTGATTTGCTCCTCACTCAATGAGTTTCTTAACTCTTCATCTTCTAATAAATATTGAAGATATAAAGATTCACCTTTTTCATTTGTAGTTGGTTTATCTGATTGTAAGCCTTCCCAAACTTTCATTGCATTTCTTTGTACAATTCTATATGCATCTTCTCTACTTACCCCAGCTTTTGGTAATTCTAATAATACTCTTTGAGAAAATACTAATCCACCTGTTAAATTTAAATTTTTCATCATATTTTCTGGCATAACAGTTAAATTTGCAATAACATTGTTCATTCTATGAAGCATAAAGTCACAAGTGATAAAAGAATCTGGAAGCCAAAATCTCTCTGTTGATGAGTGAGAGATATCTCTTTCATGCCATAATGCAACATTTTCCATTGCTGGAGTTGCATAAGCTCTGATAATTCTTGCAAGTCCTGTTATATTTTCTGTTAGTATTGGATTTCTTTTATGTGGCATTGCAGAAGATCCTTTTTGACCTTTTGCAAAAAACTCTTCGCATTCATAAACTTCAGTTCTTTGCCAATGTCTTACTTGAACTGCAAATTTTTCAATTGAACTAGAAAGTAGGGCTAAAGAAGAAGCAAGTCTTGCATATCTATCTCTTTGAATTACTTGATTAGAAGCAGGTGCAAAAGATAATCCTAACTCTTCACAAGCGAATTCTTCAAGCTCTAAAGGTGCATGAGCAAAGTTCCCCATTGCTCCTGAAATTTGGCCAACAGATATAACTTTAAGAGTTTGTTCTAAATTTTCTAAGTGTCTTGCCATCTCATCATACCATACAGCAAGAACTAATCCAAATGTAATAGGTTCACCATGAATACCATGACTTCTTCCTACCATTAAAGTATATTTATGTTCTTTTGCTCTTGTTTTAATAGACTCCATCATCATTTTTACATCTTGAATAATTAAATTCAAAGAGTCTTTCATTTGTAAAGCAACAGCTGTATCAACAGTATCAGAAGATGTCATTCCATAGTGAAACCATCTTGACTCATCACCTAATGTTTCTGAAACACTTGTTGTAAATGCGATTAAATCATGTCTAGTTACAGCTTCAATTTCATCAATTCTTTCAACTGAAAAATTAGCATTTTCAACAATTTTTTTTGCATCATCATCAGGAATAAGACCTAGTCTATTCCAAGCTTTAACAACAGCTTTTTCAACATCTAACCATGCTTGATATTTAGCTTGCATAGTCCATTTTGAACTCATCTCTTCTCTTGCATATCTTTCAACCATTTACTAGTCCCTTATTTGTTTTTATTGCTTTTTAGTGTATGATATCTTAACTAAGTTAGCCAAAGTTTTTCATTAAATCTTGGTTAATTTAAACTTAATTTTTAGGAAAAGTTTGTGCCTTTTATTTTAAAAAAATATAAAGCTATTATAGGCAAAAAAATACAACATTTTTTACTGCAAGATTTAAAGATAGAGCCCAAGTTAGCGCAAAAGTATATAAGTAGAGCAAGAGTTTTTGACCAAAACCAAAAACCATTTATTTTAAATGAAAAAATAAATACAAATAGTATATATATAGCAGAGTTTGAGGGACATACAAGAGGTCTTAATCCATTGCTTGAATTTAAAGATTTTGCTTTATTTGATAAGCCAACAAAACTAATGGTTCATCCAATTTCAAAAAACACAAAATACTCTTTATTAGATGAGATTCGTTATCATTTTGGTAACAATGCAAATTTAGCCCATAGAATTGATGCTGAAACATCTGGGCTTGTAATAGTTTGTAAAAATAAACAAAGTGAAAAAAGACTAAAAGATATGTTTATTGAAAAAGAGTATAAAAAATCATATCTTGCAATAGTTCAAGGTGAATTAAAAAAAGATATTACTATAGAAAACTATTTAGAAAAAGAGGGGAAAAATATTGGTGTTAGGATGAAAACTTCCCAAAAAGGAAAAAAATCATTAACTATTGTTAAGCCATTAAATTATAATTGTAAAAAGAACATAACATTAGTAGAAGCAATTCCACATACAGGAAGACAACATCAAATTAGAGTTCACTTATATTCTATTGGTCATAGAATAATAGGAGACCCTATCTATGGAATTGATGATGAAATAGCAGAAGCTTATTTAAATAAAGAGCTTGATGATGAAAAAAGATATGAAAAAACAGGTAGTTATAGGCTTTGGTTACATGCAAATTATCTAGAGTTTAACTATAATAATACAACTTATAAATTATTTTCTAAAAACGATGAAATCTTAAAAGAGTTTTATATGTAAAAATTAATAAAAAAAACACTATAATATCGCATGTTTAAAAGTAATGAGAAAAATATTTTACGTATTATTAAATATGCGCCTTTATTATTTATACTTTTACTATCTACAATAACTACTTATTTACTTATTTTAAATAACCAAAACATCTACAAAGAAGACATTAAAAAGATTGAATATGAATTTTTTATACATAGACAAAAAGAGATTAAACTTGAAGTTGAAAAAATTTATGAATATATTTTATATAAAAAAGATAGAAGTGAAGAGACCTTAAAAGCTCAATTAAAAAGTAGAGTAAATGAAGCTCATGCTATTGCTACAAACATCTATAAAGAGAATAAATCTAAAACTAACTCTGAAATTTGTAAAATGATTAAAGATGCACTAAGAGAAGTTAGATTTAATGACAAAAGAGGTTATTATTTTATCCATGATATTAAAGGCAATAATAGGCTTTATCCACTAAACAAAAACCTTGAAGATAAAAATTATATAAATCTAAAAGATGCTAAAGGTTATGAATTTGTAAAAACAATAATAGAAACTATAGAAAACAAAACCCAAAGATTTGATATTTACTATTGGAGTAAACCTACAAATGAAGGAAAAAGAATTTATAAAAAAATATCTTTTTATAAATATTTTGAACCTTTAAATATTACAATTGGTACAGGTGAATATATAAAAGATTTTGAAGATGATATAAAAGATGAGATAATAAAATATATAAAAAAGATGAATGAGAAAAATCAAAGATATATTTTTTTATTTGATTTTGATAAAAATATCTTAGTTCACAATAATATTAAACAATCAAAACTACAAAAACAAAAAGAGAATATTTTATTAGACAAAATCATAAAAAAAGCAAAAGATAATGATGGCTTTATAACATATAATCAAAGTTTTAAAGATAATATTGAAAATGAAAAAACCTCTTATATAAAAAGTTTTAAACCATGGAATTGGATTATTGGTACAGGCTTTTATAAAAATGAATTTACAAAAATATTAGAAGAAAAAAAACAAGAAGTAAAAAATAGAAATAAATCTTATGTAGTAAATATTTTAATTATAAGTATAATAATTACTATTATACTATTAGTAATTTCTTTTTATATATCAAATATTCTTAAAAAACGTTTCTTAAAATATAAAGAAAAAATATATGAAGAGATGAATAAAAATAGAAAAAAAGATAGTTTATTAGCTCAACAATCAAAAATGGCCTCAATGGGGGAGATGATAGGAAATATTGCCCACCAATGGAGACAACCTTTATCTTTAATATCTACTGTTTCAAGTGGTATTAAAATGCAAAAAGAGTTTGGTACCTTAACTGATAAAGATTTAGATGAGAGTGTAGATGCAATTACTAAAGCTACAAAACACTTATCAAAAACAATTGATGACTTTCAAAACTTCTTTAAACCAAATAAAACAAAAGAAAAATTTACAACAACAGATGTATTTGAGAAAAGTCTATCTTTAATTAGTGCACAATTTAAAGCAAAAAGTATTGATATAGAAAAAAATATTGATGAAATTGAAATTTTTGGTTTAGAAAATGAATTAATTCAAGTATTAATAAATATTTTAAATAATGCAAGAGATGAACTTGTAAAAAAAGAACAAAATAATAAAATTATTGTAATAGAAACAAAACAAACAAAAAATAGAGTAAAAATCATAATAACAGACAATGCAGGTGGAATTTCACCTAAAATTACTAATAAAATTTTCGAACCATATTTTAGTACAAAAAAAGAGAAACAAGGAACAGGAATTGGGCTTTATATGAGTAAAGAAATTATTACTAAACATATGAAGGGAAATATAAAAGTTGAAAATTCAACAATTAATATAAAAGGTGATTCTTACAAAGGTGCAAGATTTACTATAACTCTTCCTACAAGCAACTATTAAATAATAGATAAAGTCACTAATGTAACAAATAGATATCTTATAAACTTTGCAAATAATACAATAAGTATAAAAAACTTTAAATTATATTTTAGAACACCTGCTATAAATGTCAAAGGATCTCCAATAATAGGAACCCAAGATAAAAGTAATGAAAAAGCTCCATATTTATCAAAAAAAACTTTATATTTTGCAATCTTTTTTTTATCTAAATATTTTTTATTTTCTAAATACTCTTCACCTTTTAAACCCAAAAAATAGTTTAACAAAGAACCTAAAGTATTTCCAAGTGTAGCAAAGAGTAAGAGTAAATAAATATTATAGTTTTCCTTGATATTAAAAACTAAAAAAGCCTCACTTCCCATTGGTAATAAGGTTGCTGAAATAAAAGATATGAAAAATAGACTAATATATGTCATTATTGTTTATTAAATAAATTAAATATAGTTTTAGGAATTACAATTTTAATTTGTGAAATAAATACACCAAAAAGTACTACAATTGATGCAGTAATTTCAATATAGCTTAATCTTTCATTTAAAATAAAATAGGCAAGCACTAAAGTAAATACAGGTATCAAATTCATAAAAATTGAAGCTTTAGAAGCATTTATTTTAGTTAATGAATAATTATATAAACCATAACCACCTAAAGTTACAATAACACCTAAATAAGCTGTCCATAAAAAACCTTCAAGTTTAAAAACAAAAGGTGTTGTAGTAAGTTCATAAAATGCAAGAGGCAGAAAAAATATTGTTCCTATAAAAGCATGTGCAGCTGTTAAAAATATTGCAGAAAACTTATAAGTTAAATGTTTTGCGACAATTGTATAACCAGCAGCACATGTCATTGCTAAAAATTCTAAAAAATTACCAAGCATTGGGTTTGGTGCAGTGATACTTGATGTTGCTTCTAAACTTAACCAAATAGCACCAAATACAGCTAAAATTGAACCAAAGATAAATTGTTTTGAAATTAACTCTTTTAATATAAAAACAGCTGCAACAGAGGTAATTAAAGGCATTAAAGAAGCAATCATCCCTGCTTGTGAAGCAGTAGTTAATTGTAATGCTTTTGATTCAAATAAGAAGTATAAACAAGGTTCAAATAAAGCTAATAAAAGTATAAGTAATATATCTTTTTTTGTAAACTCATATTTTAAAAAACTTTTAATAAAAATCAAAAAACACATAGATGCAAAAACCATTCTTACAAAAATAACTGTATGTGCTCCATATTCATTCATAGCAGCTTTCAAAGCAATAAAAGAACTTGCCCAAATAAACATTGCAAAAGTTAAAGATAAAATTCCTAATATACTAATTTTATTTCCCAAATTAAACTCTTTTTTTTAAATAGACCAAATTTATATCCAATTTTCCTTAAAACAGTCTTTTTTAAAATTTTTTTTAAGTTTATTTAGTTAGAATACATCTCTTAAAGAGAAGCACTGAGAATAGTTTACTATTTTGAGTGCTCTTCTTTAGACCTTTGCAATCATCATTTAAGACAATGCCCCAGGGTGGGAACACAGCAAGGCACCTTACTTGATGGTGTGTTTGGGTATCTGGAGAAGAGTGCTATAAAGCACTCTTTTTTTTTGCTTAAAATTTATTACTTTATAAAAAATCTTTAAAATCACTATCTTTTATTATTACTTTTTTACTTTTTTTATCATATAAAAACCTATGATCTTTACTTTTAACACCTGTTAAAATTATAGTTTTAATTTCTAAATCAGATTTACCATAAGCTTTCATCATTTTTGTAAATTTTTGTAAAGTTATATATCTTATTTCATCATTTATTGGTTTTTGAGTTTTTTCTTCAGCTTCTTGGGGTTTTTTATGATTTTGTATTTGTGGCTTATAAATTGAACGCATTTCATTAAATGCACTTTGTAATAAATCTATTTCTCTATTAAAAACTTCTATGATTTTTTTTTGATTTTTTTCAAGTCTTATAATCTCTGAAGTATACTGTTTTTTCATCCACTTCATATTTTTTTTTAGTAAATCTATTTGTTCATCTTTTACTTTTATCAACTCTTTTATTTCTATAATTTCAACAGGTTTTTCATTTTCTTTAGATTTATCTTCTACATGTTCACTTATGTAAACATACGTTTTCCCAGATTTTTTGATAGATTTTAATTGATTGTTCTTTATTCTATAGTGTACACCTTGAAGAGAAAGCCCAAGAATTTGAGCCGCCTGAGAAGTAGTTACTAATCTCTCCAAGACTTATCCTTACATTTTTGCGCTGTCTATTTCTATTACAGTATGTACATTCCCTCTTGGTTTAAAATCTGCAACTACTTTCATCCATTTAGGCTCTAATTTTTCATACAATGTATCAAAAATTTCATTTGCAGAATTTTCATGTGAAACTTCTCTATAAATAAAAGTATTAATATAAATCTTTAACGCTTTTAATTCGATTACTTTTTTATTTGGAGTATATTGAAGTTTAATTGTTGCAAAATCAGGATATCCACTTCTTGGACATTTTGCCATAAACTCTGGTAATTCAATATTTATAATATAGTTTTTTTCATTTTTATTTGGCCAATAATGCTCTTCATTGTTAATATCAAATTCAACAATCTCTTTTTCGCCATATTTCATTTCCATTTAAATAACCTTTAATATTTTATTTTTGCCAATTTTATCAAAAACTTACTTACAAGTGTAGCAGGTATAAAAATCTTTAGTTATTTAAATAAATAGATTTAATAAATTTTTTTATTTTGACATTCTACACAATTTAGTTCTCTTTCATCCTTATCACACACTACACAACCAACCAGTGAGTAATTAGAAAAATCTCTTTTTTGTGTACATTTTGGATTATTAGATGCCATATAACTTACATTTAAGACTGGATCAAAAGTTAATAAATTTGCAATATCTTCATCAATATTTATATTTCTAGCAATTGCACGTCTTACAAGCATTGATTCGCTATCTGCTAAAACTTTTAATTCATCAAGATTTTCACTAGTTTTTGCAATATCTAACTTCTCATTTAAACTTATTTGTTTAGCATACATAAATATCCCTTTAAGTATAGTTTTAAAATATACTTTAAATAATATCATAAATTTAAAAAATAATAATTAAATTATATAGTAAAAAATAGCTTTTTTATATTTTTTATATTTTTGACACTTTATTTATCAAAATACCTATTATTCAAGTTTTAAAATGACAATTTAGTGTCATTATTTTTATATGCTTTGATAATTCAATCGAATTTTCATCTGGTTTATTTATATCATCTTTTATAATAAAACATAAATTAGTACTGTATTGTTTTATACTTTTTGATTTTTATACTTTATAACCTAAAATCCAATCCTTATAATAATTCCTAAATATGTTTTTTGTATAATGATACAAAAAATATGAATGATACAAAATTTTTTACAGACGCAAAACTTCCTTTTTTAGAACTTCGTTACTCAAAATCAAAACTTGATTATAAAGAGCATATTCATAATACTTTTTCAATTGGTGCAATAATAAAAGGAAAAAGAGTTTATACAAATAAAAATAACTATTATACAATCTGCAAAAATCATCTAGCAATAGTAAATCCAAATACAATTCACAGTTGTAATAGTATAAATAATGAAGAATCTTTTTATTATATGCTTTATTTAAATAAAGCATATTTAAAATCTCTTTTTCAAACAGAAAACTTTTTAGAGTTTAAAAAAGAATTAGTTGAAGATAAAGAGAGTTACAATGAATTTCTAAAACTTTGTGAAGTTATTTTTTCAAATGAATTTTATATAAAAAAAGAGCAGTATCTAATAAATTTTATTCTTAATCTTTATAAAAAACACTCTGATTTCAAAGAAGAATATACAAAAGATAAATTAAAAATAAGTAATGAAATAGTAGATTATTTACATAAAAAAGTAGATTCAGATATTACATTAGAAGAGTTATCTAAAAAATTTAATCTTTCTAAATTCTATTTATTAAAATTATTTAAAAAAGAGCTGGGAACGACTATATATACTTATTTTATAAATTTAAAAATAGAGTATGCTAAAAAACTTTTAAAGAAAAATATGCCTATTTCAGAAGTAGCATTAGAGTCTGGTTTTTTTGATCAAAGTCATTTTCATAGAAATTTTATAAAATTTGTAGCAACAACACCTAAAAAGTATCAGAACAATTTTGTACAATAATTTTTTTAAATTTTTTCATAAACTTTCATAAAAAGGAAATTTATGGAATTATTTTTAAGTGGTTTTATTCCTCTAGCAACTGCTCATTTTATAGCTTTATTAAGTCCTGGAGTAGATTTTTTTATTTTAGTATCAACTTCGTCAAAAAAAGGTAAACTTGCAGGAGTTTATACTGCATTTGGTATATCTATTGCAAATGGTATTTTTATAGCTTTTGCTCTTTTGGGCATAGTTTTAATCAAAAATAATCCTACTATTTTAGAAACTATAAAAATTTTAGGAGTAATTTATATAATTTATATTTCGTATAATTTAATAGTTTCAAAACAAAGAAAACTTTTTATAGATAAAAATATAAAGATAAAAAATAATATTAGTTTTTTAAAAGAGTTTCTAAAAGGTTTTTTATCTGCCATTTTAAACCCAAAAAATTCTATTTTTTATTTTACTCTTTTTTCACTCTTTTCTTTTGATAATATCCCTTTTTTATACCAAACTATTTATGCAATATGGATGTTTTTAATTGTTTTAATTTGGGATATATTTATTGTTTTTTTGATTAATCATAAAAAAAATAGATACTTTTTACAAAAATATTCAAATTTGATTGAAAAAATTTCTGGTATTATTCTATTTTTTATAGCTTGTATTATTATATTTAATACTCTATAATTTTATTATGGATAATTTATTAGAAGTAGAGTTTTTACATAAATTAAAAGAGTACGGCTTTGAAATATTAACTTTTAAGCAGTTATTTAAAAATATAGATTTAAATACTCATTTTATGACTAAAGCTCATAGAATTAAGTTTTATCATATTTTATATTTTACAAAAGCTTTGGATTATCATTTTATTGATTTTAAAAAATACAATGTAAAAGATAATTGTATGATTTTTTTATCAAAAGAGCAAATACATAGTTTTAGTAAAACTGCTAATTATGAAGGTTATATTATTCTTTTTACTGATGAGTTTTTAAAAAGAAATTTTCTTAGTTTAAATGACTCTATTTTTAATATATTATTAAAACCATCTATTCTTTATAATTGCAAAGAAGATTATCAAACTATTTTTAAACAATTACATAATGATTATAAAAAATCCTATCAGTATAAAGAAAAACTAAATAGCACTTTATTTAATTACTTAATCTTAAAAGCAAAAGAAGAGTTTAGTAAACAAAACAAAAATAATATAAATCAAAAATACAATGATATATATAATAAGTTCAAAAATCTTTTCCACAAAAACTATTATAAAAATAGAAGTGTAAATTATTATAGTAGTTTATTAAATATAAGTTCAAAACACTTAAATACTATATGTAAACAAAAAACAAATTTAACTGCAAAACAATTAATAAGTAGTTATATTATACTTGAAGCAAAAAGAAAATTAATTACTACTGATAGCGCCATAAAACAAATAGCTTATGAATTGGGTTTTATAGAAACTACAAACTTTATAAAATTTTTTAAAAAACACACAAATATCTCTCCTAGCAAATTTAAAGAGAAAAATAGCTGATAGTTTGATTTTTACCATTTTTTATACCAAATTAACCTTTACTAAATGAAGCTAAAAAAATATAATTTCAAAAAATTACCATAGGAGTAAAAATGGATTTTAAAAAATTGATATTGTCTATATCTTTTTTATCATCACTTTTTGTTTTAAATATCAATGCAAAAGAGATATCAAATTCACAAAAAGTAGTAATGTTATTAGAAAAAGCATTTACTAAAAATCAAGATAGAAGTGTATTAAAGTATGTAAGTGATAAAAAATATATTCAACATAATTTATATGCAAAAGATCAAAAAAATGGACTGATAGCTTATCTTGATTATTTATCAACAAAAGATATAGAAACAAAAGTAATTAGAGTATTTGAAGATGAAAATTATGTAATCGCACAAACATTATCAAGAGAAGATAATACTTATATGCATATTATTGATATTTTTAGATTTGAAAATGGCCTAATTGTTGAGCATTGGGACAATATACAAACTATTAAAAATAAAGATTTAATTAATGGCTTACCTACAAAGGTTTTAAATAAAAATTCAACAAAAAATAACAAAAATTTAATAAAAAAATATATTCATGATAAGATTATTAAAAATAATACTTATATAAAAAACCATATGATATTAGCAAATGGTGAGTTTGTTTTAAGTGTAAGTGAAATAAAACAATCAAATATTAATTATGCTTTATATGAACTTTTTTATATAGAAAATAAAAACATAAAAAAAGTTTGGAAAATAAAAGAAAAAATTTTAGCAAAAAAGAACTGGCAAAATAACAATTCTAAATTTTAAAAAGATGGCAATATTGCCATCTTACATTTGTGATACTCTTTTTTTAATAATTCTTTGAATTTCATTATTTATAATCTTTGAAGAACGCAAGTTTTGATTTTCATTTGCAATAGTACCAACTGCTTTATTACAATTATCACAAATAAACTCAAATTTTCTAACTGTTGAATTTTCATAAGCAACTGTATCATCATAATAAAGTTCTTCATTACAAGAAGGACAATAACACTTCAAATTTACAACTTTATCTTTATTCCAAGACCAAGTCCATTTTATACCATAAAATACATCTTCTGTATATTTACATCTATTTTTTTGAAATACCTTAATAATAACAAATATAACAATAGGAGTAATCACTGCTATTATTTGTATCCAAATAGGATAAGATGAAATATATTTTTCATAATTTACTATAAAATAATCTTTTATTTTTATAGTTGTATCTAAAAAAGGTATTGGTAAAAAAATCAGTAAAAGTAAAATAATTATTGCTAAAACTATTTTTGCTTCATAAGATAAGAGATTTTTTTTTCTCATATAAGCTCCAAATAATTAAAAATTTTGAAAGATAAAAGGAGAGTAAAAAGAGGAATATATCCTCTTTTTATACATCTAAGTGTTCTACGTCTTTTGCATGCTCTTCAATATAATTTCTTCTTGGTTCTACTTCATCACCCATAAATAGTGTAAATGTATCACTTGCTACTTCTGCATCTTCAATAGTAACTCGAAGAAGTCTTCTATCTTCAGGTATCATTGTAGTTTCCCATAACTGTTCTGGGTTCATTTCACCAAGACCTTTATATCTTTGAATATAAGCACCTTTTTTAGCTAAACCTTCTATATATTCTAATTCATCGATTAAATCATTTTTAAACATAGAAATATCTCTTTGAACTAATCTTGAATATATATATGTTGCCTCACTAAAATATGGAGATGCAAATAAATCATCATCAATAAGAAGCTCTTCAAGCCCCTCTTTTGTTTGAACAAATAATTGAATCATACTATCACTTATACTTTTTGATAATATATTATAACCTTTATTTTCAAGAAAACCTTTTACTTCTTCATATAATGCAGTATAATCTAATTTTACTAAATCAGGTTTTTCAATTAAATGTTTTAATACTTCAATTAAAGAGTACCTTTTTTCAAGTTGTAAAAGCATTTCTCTATATCTTGAAACAGTTTTAAATAAGTCTACTAAATCATTGTAGCCTAAACCTTCAAACTCATAAGATTCTAAACCATTTTCAATTAGAAAAATTGATAATGCAGTGTCATCTTTTAAATAAGTCTCATTTTTACCTTTTTTATATCTATATAAAGGTGGTTGTGCAATAAATAAATAACCTTTTTCAATTACAGGTCTTAAAAATCTAAAAAAGAAAGTTAATAGAAGTGTTTGAATGTGACTTCCATCAACATCGGCATCTGTCATAATTATAACTTTATGATATCTGATTTTTTCATCATCAAAATCTTCACCAATACCACAACCAAGAGCTGTAATCATATTTCTAATTTCATCAGATTTTAAAATCTTATCAAGTCTAGATTTTTCAACATTTAAAATTTTACCTTTTAAAGGTAAAATTGCTTGATAAACTCTATCTCTACCTTGTTTTGCTGAACCACCTGCTGAATCTCCCTCAACTAAATATAGTTCTCTAATTGCTGGATCTTTACTTTGACATTCTGCTAATTTACCAGGAAGTGTTCCAACTGTCATTGAATCTTTTTTTCTAGTTAAATCTCTAGCTTTTTTAGCCGCTTCTCTACCACGTGCTGCCATTAAAGCTTTATCCATTATTGATTTAGCTGCTGTTGGATTTTCTTCAAAATATTTATCTAGTTGTTCACCAGTTAATTTTTGAGAAATAGGTTTTACATAAGAAGAACCTAGTTTACCTTTAGTTTGTCCTTCAAATTGTGGTTCTGGAACTTTTACAGAAACAACAGCTATTAAACCTTCTCTTACATCATCACCTGTAATTTTTGTATCTTTTTCTCTAGCATTTGCATTATTATTTAAATATTTAACAATACTTCTAGTAAGACCAGCTTTAAAACCAGCTTCATGAGTACCACCATCTATTGTTCTAATATTATTTACAAAAGAGATAGTTTTTTCTGTATATGAAGAGTTATACATCAAAGCAATATCAACTTCAACATCATCAACTCTATCAGAGAATGAAATAGCATCACATAAAGCAGTCTCTTTGTTCAAATCAGTAACAAATTGAGCAATACCACCCTCAAAGTGGAAAACTTCTTTTGTCTTAGTTCTTTCGTCTTCTAAAGTAATAGAAATAAAAGGATTTAAATATGCAACTTCTCTAAATCTTTTAGCTAATGTATCATACATATATTCAGCTATTTCAAAAATTGAATCATCTGCTAAGTATTCAATAGTAGTACCTGTTTTTCTTGTATCTCCAATAACTTCTAAAGGAGCTTTTGGAATACCTTTTGAAAACTCTTGATAGTGAATTTTACCTTCTCTATAAATAGTCATTTTAAGTTCGCTAGATAATGCATTTACAACTGAAACACCAACCCCATGTAATCCACCTGAAACTTTATAAGTATCTTTATCAAACTTTCCACCTGCGTGTAATACTGTTAAAACTACTGTTGCAGCTGAAATTCCTTCACCTTTGTGAATTTCAGTTGGAATACCTCTACCATCATCACTAACTCTAATAACATTATCTTTTGTAATTGTTACTTTTATATTTTTACAATAACCAGCCATTGCTTCATCAATTGAGTTATCAACAACTTCGTATACCATATGATGAAGACCATTTAAGTTTGTATCACCAATATACATACCTGGTCTTTTTCTTACAGCTTCAAGACCTTTTAAAACTTTAATATTACTAGCGCCGTATTCTTGACTCATTTAATTTTTCCTTCTTTAATGTACTATATTATTTTTCTAAAACTATTGGCATAACAATTGTAAAGAATTTTTCATCTTCTAAATAAAATGGTAAGTTTGATTCATTAAAACCAATATTTACATTTTCATTGTTTGTTAAACTTAAAAAATCTAATAGGTATTTTGCATTTACTGCTAAATAAAAAGTATCTTCTATATTTAGATCTATATCAATTTGTGTTTTTGATTCACTATCTTCATCTAATGACTCAAATACAATAGTATTTGAACTAAATGTAATTTTTATATTTGAGAATAGTGATGTAACTAATTTAATTGATTCAATTAACATATCTTTTGGTAAAGAGAAGTTATATTTTAAACTATTTGGAATTATTCTATCATAATCTGGAAACTTTCCATTAATCAATTTTGTAAAGAAAGTCATTCTTTCATTTGAAATAATTAAATTAGTAGAATCATAAGCAACAGTTGCATCATCTAAAAATAGTTTTTGAATCTCTATTATTGCTTTTTTTGGAATTATAAATTGATTTTGATCATTTGATATATTTTGTAAATGAGATACTGCTAATCTTCTAGTGTCTGTTGCCACAAAATTTATTTTATCACTTTTTATATCAACTAATGCTCCATTTAATTCAAATTTAGGATTATTGTTATCTATTGCAGGAGTAATCTTTCTAATAGAATTAATTAAATTTAGCATACTAATATCTAATTTATTTATATTATCAGGTTTTGGTAAACTTGGATATTCATTAGGATCATACATAGGCAATTTAAAAGTAGATTTATTTTGTCTAATAATTAAATTGTTTTCTATTGTTTCTACAATTATTTCTAAATCTTTTAATCTTTTTAATATTCCTAATAAATTTGAACCATTAACAGTTGCCTTTCCATTAAGACTTTCATTTAGTTCTTCGATTTGAGACTCTAATCCAATCTCATAATCTGTTGCTTTTATGATAAGTTTATCATTGTTTACTTCTAAATATATATGTGAAGTAATAGCACTTGCATCTTTTTTTTCTAAAAATGGTTGCATTGAAGAAACTATATTCTCAATGATATTTTTTGTGATAATAAATTTCACTTAGATCTCCTCTTATTATTTCTTTTAAGTAGTGGTAGCAGTAGTGTGTGTGAAAAGATGAAAATACCTTTGAAACTTCCATTTCATCGTACGAAATGAAAGTGAATAACAAAATGTTTATATTCACACCTTTTCACACTATCTACTGTAACTTATTTTTACCACTCCTTATTTATTAACTTATTTTTCAAATTTTCGATGATTAATTTAAAGTTTTCATCTTTTTCTATTAACTCATTTGCTTTTTTTATATTATGTGAAATAGAACTGTGATCTTTCATACCTAAAAACTTTGCAATATCAGGCATTGAGTTATGAGTTAATTCTCTAGCAAGATATATAACTACTCGTCTAGCATTTGCTACAGTTGCAGTTCTTTTTTTAGATTTTATATCACTTGGTTTAATATTTAACTCACTTGCTACTAAATTAATAATATCAGGTAGTTTAATATTCTCTTTTGTTTCTTTAATTTGCTCTTTTAATAAACCTTGAACTAATTCCAAATTAATCTCTTGATTTAGTAAAGAAGCACTTGCATTAATTCGAATAAGAACACCCTCTATTTCCCTAATTGAGTTATCTAAATTAGTTGCAATAAAGTTAATAATTTCTCTACTTAAATGAATTCCATTTAATTCAGATTTCTTTTCAATAATTGCAATTTTTGTTTCAAGTCCTGGAATTTGGATATCGGCTGTTAATCCCCATTCAAATCTAGACTTTAATCTATCAACAAGTCCAGCAATTTGAGATGGAAGTCTATCTGATGTCATAACTATTTGTTTTTTTGCATTATGAAGTTCATTAAATGTATGGAAAAACTCTTCTTGAGTCTGTTCTTTTCCACTTAAAAATTGAATATCATCAATTAGTAAAACATCACACTTTCTATATTTATTTCTAAAGTGCTCCATGTTTTTATTTTTAATTGAGAAAGTAAAATCATTCATAAACTGTTCAATTGTTACATAAATAACTGTTCTTCCTTGTTGAATTGCATCATTTCCAATTGCTTGTAAAAGATGGGTTTTCCCAAGTCCTGTTCCCCCATAAATAAATAATGGATTGTATTGAATACCAGGTTTTTTTGATACAGCAAGTGAAGCGTTGTAAGCCATTTGATTTGAGCCCCCAACTACAAAAGAGTCAAATGTATATGAAGGGTTTAATATCGTACTTTCAGCTGTATCATTTTTTAGTTTTTCAGTAATAATTTCTTTTTTAGTTTTCTTTTCACCAGCAACCTTTATCTCTATTTCTGGTTTTGTTCCATCAATAGTTTCAAAGCAGTGTTGTATAAGATTTCTATATTTACTTTTTATCCACGAAGCAATATATTTATTTGATACTTCAAATACAGCTATTTTTTCATCAGATGAAATTTTTTTGTAAACTAGCTGTTTTAAATATCTATTATAATCTAATGCTGTAGATTCTTGTTTAATAATTGCTAAAAACTCTTTATTTGTCATATAATATATACTCTTTTTTCATAATTGGTAAATATTATAGCTAAATATTTATGAAAAAATTATCAACACAGTGAATAAATTTTAAATTTTGTGTGAAAAGAATGATAATTTAAGTGAATATTTATAAAAGATTGACGATTATACCACACTTTAAACATGTGAATAAAGTGATTTAACCATAAGTGAAAAGATGAATAGATAATTTTTATGTGATGAATAAAAGGTGAATAAGTAGTGAAAATATTAGGAATAGATCCAGGTACAAGAAACTGTGGATATGCAATAATTGAAAAAAATGGAAGAAATATCAAGCTTTTAGAAGCTGGTTTAATAAAAATAAAAACAAAGATTTTACAAGAACAAATTGTCGAAATGACAGAAGGACTTGATATGATTTTTAAAAAGTTTGATATTAATGAAGTTGCGATTGAAGATATGTTTTATGCTTTTAATCCAAAAACAGTTATAAAATTAGCACAATTTAGAGGAGCAATTTCATTAAAAGTTCTATTAGAATTTGGAAATTTTGCAGAATATACTCCTTTGCAAGTAAAACAAGCAGTAACAGGAAATGGTAAAGCTGCAAAAGAGCAAGTTGCATTTATGGTAAAAAGGTTATTAGGTATAAAAAAAGAGATAAAGCCATTAGATATTACTGATGCAATTGCAATAGCAATTACTCACTCACAAAGAATAAAATAATTTTAATGGTTTACATCTTAAAGTTTTTTTATTATAATCTCAAATTTATTTAAGGTAGGCTATGAAAAAAATAGGAATTCTTTCATCTCATAATGGTAGTGGTTTTGATTATATTCAAAAAGCATGTGAAGATAAAATTTTAAATGCACAAGTTGTTGTAATTATTTCAAATAATAGTGATGCAAATGTTTTAAAAAAAGCAAGTAGTAAAAATATTCCAAATTATATAATAAATTCAAAAAAATATGATGACACTGATGAAGAAATTACAAATTTACTTAAAAAGTATAAATGTGATTATATATTTTTATCTGGATATATGAAAAAGATTGAATCAAAACTATTAAAAGAGTTTGAAAATAAGATAATAAATACACATCCATCACTTTTACCAAAGTTTGGAGGAAAAGGGATGTATGGAAGAAATGTTCATGAAGCAGTTTTAAAAGCAAATGAAAAAATTTCAGGTGTCACTTTACACTATGTAAGTAAAGATTATGATGAAGGAGAATTTATTTTACAAAACTCTTTAAAGCTTAATGAAAATGAAACTATTGAGTCACTTGAAGATAGAATTAAAGCTCTTGAAAAAAGAACTATTATTGAAGGATTGCAAAAAATAATATTATAGAATTTGACACAATTACCTAAAATACTAATTTCAAAGTTAATAAAATATAAAACAAAAGAGTAATATAATTTTTAATAATTAAGATAAACTTATATGAAATATCATAAAATTAGGAAATTACAATGATAGATATATCTTTTTTGAAAACTCTTTGTATTTTATATGTAGAGGATCATTTTTCAACGCAAGAAGAATTAGGCAAAATCTTTAAAACTTTTTTTAAAAAAGTTTATATTGCAAGTGATGGAAAAGAGGGATTAGAACTTTATTTAAATAATAAAGATGAAATAGATGTAATTATTAGTGATATAAATATGCCAAATCTTTCAGGAATTGGCATGTTAAAAGAGATTAGAAAACTAAAAATTGATGTTCCATTGATTTTTGCAACTGCTTATTCAGAATCAAAATTTTTACTTGAAGCTATCAAACTTAATACTTCTGCTTATATTTTAAAACCTTATGATGTTGAAAATATGATATTAAAAGTACAATCAATAGCAAAAGAAAAAGAAAATTCAAAGCTTGTAGAGTTTCAACAAATTGAAATGCAACAGTATATTGATGTTATTGATAAAGTTGCTATTATATCAAGAACAAACCCAAAAGGAATTATTACTTTTGTAAATGATAAATTTTGTGAAACATCTGGATATGAAGAAGATGAACTACTTGGAAAAGCACATAATATAGTAAGACATCCAGATATGCCAAGTGAGATTTTTAAAGGCTTATGGAGTGATATTCAAAGTGGGAAAATTTGGCAAGGTAAAGTTAAAAATAAAGCAAAAGATGGAGAATCATATTATGTAAACTCTACAATTATACCAAGGTTCAATTCAAAAAAAGAGATTATTGAGTATATAGGAATTAGATTTTTAATAACAGATGAAGAAAATGAAAAAAGAAAGTTTAAAAAAAATATATTAACTAATATAAAAGAATCAAGAAAAAAAGAGAGTCAATATCTAACAGAGATAAGAGAGCTTGAAAAAAAAGTTAAAAATTTAGAAGATGGCTTGATTTTAAAAAATGAAGTATTAAGTAATGAAAAACAAAAAAGTGCAAAGCAACATTCACAATTACTTTATTATGAAGATGAAATAAAAAGTTTAAATACACAAATGGAAAATATAAAAGTAGAAAGTTATAAAAAAGTTTTAGAAGCAGTAACTAAAATGAAAAAATTTAAAATTACAAATGATGATTTAAAACAAAAAAATGAAACTTTAGAAAATGAAGTAAATTTAAGAAAAGATGAGTTTATAAAATTGAATGAGCAAGTAAGTGAACAAGCAAAAATTATTATTAATTTAAAGGATGTAATAGAGCATAGAGAAAGTCAACTAAAACAATATACAAAATAGATTATAGTCTTGGTAATTGCCATTTTTTGTAATATGCTAATAATCTTAAACTAACACCAAAAATAAAAACTATAATAAGAGTAAAAAGATTCATTAGATTAAATAAATTTAATGTATAAATTATCAAGCCAACAATAATCGCAACTGTTGCATAAAACTCAGATACAAGTATAAAAGGAACTTTATTTATTAAAATATCTCTTGTTGTTCCTCCTCCAACTGCTGTTAAAAAAGCAAGTATTAAAACACCTAAAAAGTTAAAATTATTTTCAATTGCTATTAAAGATCCAGTAATTGCAAAAGAGGCTAGTCCAATTGCATCTGAGACTATAAATGCAGTCTTTCCTTCTATATTATTAATATTGTGAAGTTTAAATATAAAAGAGAGAAAAATAGTACTTACTACTAAAATAATAGGAGTGGTATTAGTAAAAATAAATGGAGTTTCATTTGAGATTACATCTCTTATCATCCCACCTCCCAAAGCTGTTAAAAAAGAAGAAATTAAAACACCTAAAATATCAAGTTTATAATGAACTGCAATTAAAAAACCACTAAGAGCAAAAGATATAATACCTATAAAATCAGCTAATTGCAGTGCACTCATTTTAATCCTTATTTATGTTTAATAAAAATTATACATAAATTGTACTTAACTAGATAAGGATATATTTAAAATATAGAAAACTTAGTTTTTGATGTAAATAGTTCTAAGGCTTTTGTTCCAGCGTGTGAATTTCCTTTTGCATTTAATCTTGGTGAGTAAACACAAATTGACATTTTTTTAGGAACTACGGCTACTATTCCACCTCCAACACCACTTTTACCAGGAAGTCCCACATGAAAAGCAAAATCTCCTGATGCATCATAGTGACCACAAGTTAACATTAAAGAGTTAACTCTTTTTGCTCTTGAAGAGTTTATATAAATCTCTTTTGTATCAGGATCTTTTCCATGATTTGCTAAATATAGCATTGATTTTGCCAATTGCTCACAATTCATCATCAAAGAACACTGTTTAAAATAAGTATCTAAAGTATTTTCTATTGGATTTTTTATATTGTTAAAACTTTTCATTAAACTTGCTAAAGCTTGATTTCTAAAACCATGTTTTAATTCAGAATCAAATATCTCTTTATTATAAGTTATATCTTCTTTACAAAGTTTATTAATAAAGTTATTAATTGCTTCAAAGGCTTTTTCTTTTGTTTTATAGTATGAAAGTAAAGTGTCTGTTGTAACTATTGCACCTGCATTAATAAATGGGTTTCTTGGAATACCTTTTTCATATTCTAGTTGAATAAGTGAGTTAAAAGGATTACCTGATGGTTCATGCCATACTCTTTTATAAAGTTTAGTTGAATAAAGTTCTAAAGCCATACTAAAAGTAAAAACTTTTGAAATACTTTGAATAGAAAATTTTTTATTATATGAGCCAATATTATAAGATCTGCCATCTAGTAAATGAATACTCATGGCAAAATCATCTGTATCTACTTGTTTAAGTGCTGGAATATAACTAGCAACTTTTCCTTTTGTAAGTTCAGGTTGTATTTGTTCATAAATTTCTTCAAGAATAGTTTGATAGTTCATTTTAATCCTTTAGAGGTATTATACCTCTAAAAAGACTATTTTCTAATTACGTATTTAATAGTTGGACCACTACTATCTACTTCTAAAACTTCATATCCATGATTTTTTGCATCTGCTGGAATATTATTGATACTTTGTGGACAATCACTAATTACCTCTAATATTTCACCTTTTTTTAAATCTTTCATTGTTTCAAGTGCATTTACTGCTGGATATGGGCAAGGTTCCCCTTGCATATCAAGTCTATAATCTGGAACAATTTCATCTTTTTTCATTTTAATTCCTTATTTATCTATTTATTGATTTCTTTAAATATCTTTTTTCTAATACTAAAATAAGTATAAAAAGAAGAACTAATAGGCCATAATTTAAGAATAATCCACCATAATTACCAAATGATTCAAGTAAATTAATTTTTGGCCAGCTTGTAGCTAATTGTAATGATAAATCATCCCAAACAAAAGCTAGTAGTGTTGAACCTATAACATTTCCAATTCCAACTACCCAAAAATGAACTTGTCCTTCAACAGCTCTATACATCCAACCACACTCGCAACCACCAGCTAAAACAATACCAAATCCAAATAAAACACCACCAATAATTGCATTTGGTCCTGCCCACATGATTTTTGCAGGTTGTCCCATTGTAATATATGAAAATACACCAATTGTAGCAACTACCATACCAATAACAATTGCTTTTGCCATTTGGCTTCTACCTGTTGTAAAAATATCTCTAAATGCAGATGTAAAACATATTTGAGCTTTTGCAATTGCTAAACCAAAAGCACTACCAAATAACATTGCCATTCCAAGTTTTGTACTACCTTGAACAAAAATTAGATAAACTGCCCATAAAAGAACGGCAATAAATACTATGCTTCCTAATTTAAAAAGATTATTTACTCTTTTTTTATCAGTATGTAACTCTTTTGAGCACGATACTTTTTTTAGTTTAATTTTTGATTGGAAAAATGGAAGTAGTGAAAATTTAGCACCTAAATATACCCCTAAAATCATAGCAAGAGTAAACATCCAAGCATGAAATGAAAATTGTGGAATACCAGTAAAGAAACTTGCAAGGTTACAACCCATACCAAGTCTTGCTCCAAAACCTGCAATAATACCACCTATTAAAGCTTGATAAACTCTAGTACTACTTACAGGCATTCTAAGTTTTACATTATTTCCCCAAAATGCAGCAGCAATACAACCTGCAAACATACCAATAATCATAACACCATCAATTCTTGTAAAAATATTACCATCCATATTCATGATTTTGTAATATCCCCAAGTAGATAAATCCACACCAAAGGCTTCAAGAATATGTCCACCCCATCTAGTAAATTCACCAGTTACAGCCCAATAAGTTCCAGTAATACCAAAGTAATAAGCCGATAAAATTCCAAGTGCAATAACAGCAGGAATAGGTGCCCAAAACTTAACTAAAAAATCTCTTTTGAAATTTTGCCAAAAGTTCATATATACTCCTAAGAGTTAAAAAATAATAATTTTAAAAATAGTAATGAAAAGAAGAAATAAGTATTTTTACTATTTTAAAATGTAAGATAAGACAGAACTTGATAGTTTGTTCAAGATGTCAATTTGTACCACAAATCTGAACGAAATAATAACTCAAATAACTTTAATATTAATTAAAAAAAAGTAATTTTTTTTTAATTTTTAATTAAGAAAATTCCATATAATAAGAAAAAATAATATTTTAAAAATAATAAATATAAATTAAAATTATTATATATTCAAAATATATTAAATTTATTCAAAGGTAATTTATGAAAAAGAGCTTAATTTAAGTTGGTTTTTAGTATAATCGCGGAAAATTAACTTTAAAGAGAATAAATGAGAGATATTAGAAACATTGCAGTTATTGCACACGTTGACCATGGTAAAACTACACTTGTAGATGAACTATTAAAACAATCTGGGACTTTTTCTGCACACCAAGAAGTAGATGAAAGAGTTATGGATAACAATGATATTGAAAAAGAAAGAGGAATTACTATTCTTTCTAAGAACACTGCTATTGATTATGAGGGTGTAAGAATTAATATTATTGATACTCCAGGACATGCTGATTTTGGTGGAGAAGTAGAGAGGGTTTTAAAAATGGTTGACTCTGTATTACTTCTAGTAGATGCACAAGAAGGAGTTATGCCTCAAACAAAATTTGTTGTTAAAAAAACTCTTGAATTAGGACATAGACCAATTGTTGTTGTAAATAAAATTGATAAACCAGCTGGTGAACCTGATAGAGTTGTTGATGAAGTATTTGACCTATTTGCACAAATGGATGCAACTGATGAACAACTTGAATTTCCAGTAATTTATGCAGCAGCAAGAGATGGTTATGCAATGCATGAATTAGAAGATGAAAAAAAATCTTTAACTCCTTTATTTGAAACTATTTTAAATGAAGTTCCAAAACCAAAAGGAAGTGAAGAAAACGGTCTTCAACTTCAAGTATTTACACTTGATTATGATAACTTTATTGGAAAAATTGGTATTGCAAGAATTTTTAATGGTACTATTACTCAAGGTGAAACTGTTCTTTTATGCAAAGCTGATGGAGAAAAAGTTAAGGGTAGAGTTACTAAACTTATAGGATTTAAAGGTCTAGATAGAGTTGAAGTAAAAACAGCAGGTGCAGGTGATATTGTTGCTGTTGCAGGATTTGAAACTATTGATGTAGGTGATTCATTGTGTGATCCAAATAATCCAATGCCATTAGATCCTATGCATATTGAAGAGCCAACTCTTTCAGTTACATTTGCAGTAAATGACTCACCATTAGCAGGTACTGAGGGTAAATATGTAACTTCAAATAAAATCCAAGAAAGACTTGATTCTGAAATGAATACAAATATTGCTATGAATTATGAGCAAACAGGTGAGGGTAAATTTAAAGTTAATGGTAGAGGTGAGCTTCAAATTACAATTTTGGCTGAAAATATGAGAAGAGAAGGTTTTGAATTTTCTATTGGAAGACCAGAAGTTATTACAAAAGAAGAAAATGGTGTAATATTAGAACCATTTGAGCATTTAGTAATTGATACACCAAATGATTACACTGGAACTATTATTGAAAAATTAGGAAAAAGAAAAGCTAATATGACAAATATGGTACCAATGGGTACAGGTTCTACAAGATTAGAGTTTGAAATCCCAGCGCGTGGACTTATTGGAATTAGAACTGAATTTTTAACTGATACTAAAGGTGAGGGTGTTATGAACCATTCATTTTTAGATTTTAGACCACATTCAGGTATGGTTGAATCTAGAAAACATGGTGCATTAGTTTCAATGGAAAATGGAGAAGCTTTAGGTTATTCTATTTTTAACTTACAAGATAGAGGGGTTATGTTTATTAAACCTCAAGATAAAGTATATATTGGAATAGTAGTAGGAGAGCACGCAAAATCAAACGATTTAGATGTTAACCCAATCAAAGGAAAAGCACTTACAAATGTAAGAGCAAGTGGAAGTGATGATGCTATTAAACTTGTTCCTCCAAGAGCTTTAACATTAGAATATGCACTAGAGTGGATTGAAGATGATGAACTTGTTGAAGTTACTCCAAAATCTATTAGAATAAGAAAAAGAGATTTAGATCCAACAATTAGAAAAAGAAATGCAAAAAAAGTTAAATTTGCTGATTAAATTCATTAGATAATATTAAATCTAGGGAAAGAGTATATCTCTTTCCCTTTTTTTATAATCACTATTTAGCACTTGCATTAAAAAAGTGCTAAAAAAATATAAAACATTAGCACTAACTCTTGACAAGTGCTAAAAATATTTGATATAATTACATTATCTTGATAAGAAAACTATCAAGAAGAATAACTTTTAAAAAAGGAGTTTATAATGTTACTTACAAGATTTGACCCATTTAAAGATATTGCAGAGTTTGAAAAAAGATTTTATAATCCAACACAAAAAGAAGGTGTAAGTGGATTTGTTCCTATGGTAAATACAAGAGAAGGTGAGTTTGCTTACCATATAGATGTTGATTTACCTGGAGTTAAAAAAGAGAATATTAAAGTAGATATAAATAAAGATGTTGTAACTATTTCAGGTGAGAGAAAAACAAAAGAAGAAATTAAAGAAGAAGATTACTATAAAGTAGAGACATCTTTTGGTAAATTTACAAGAAGCTTTACTCTGCCAGAAAATGCAGATAAAGAGAATATTGATGCTAATTATAATGATGGGGTTTTGGAAGTAATAGTCCCAAAATTAGCTGAAGATAAACATAAAAAAACTATTGAAATTAAATAATACATAATTAAAAGCACATATTTTTTGAGTAGCTCAAGTAAAGATTTTCTTTACTTGAGCATTTTTTTTAACTTTGATTTTATAGAATTAAACCCTAATCTAACACCACTATATTTCATTATTTTAGCAGTCTTTTTCCATTGAGGTTTTTCATAGCAAGGATTTGGACACTTTCTACATCTTGGTTTTATTTCATGTGGGCATTCTAGCAATCTTTGAAAACAGTATTCAATATCTTCTTTACATTTGGTGCATAAATGCAAATCTATTTTAAAAATTTCATCTTTATAAACTAAATTTTTTGTAAAAGAGTTTATATCTTGATGTTTATTTTTACAATAAAGTTCAAAAAACTTTTTTAAAGTATCTATTTCTATTTTAAATTTTTCATTTGTCATTGTAACTCTTTATTTAAGTTTTTAAATTTTATATAAAATTTAAAATAAAAACAATGATATTAATCAATAGAAGTAAGTTTTAAAAGAGTAATTTCTGAACTAGCACCTAGTCTCATAGGTGGTCCCCAAAATCCTGTACCTTTATTTACATAAATTTGAGTTGTATTATTATGTTTATATAGACCTCTTATATAAGGTTGTTGAAGTTTTACTAAAAGATTAAATGGTACTATTTGTCCACCATGTGTATGACCACTTAAAATTAAATCAATCTCTTTTGTTGATTTTAATTCCTCTACATATTTTGGTTGATGGGACAATAAAACTGTTGGGGAGTTTTGTTTATTATTTAAAGCTTTTTTTATATCAGGTTTATAAGAACCATAACTATGTCCAAAGATATCATAAACTCCAACAAGGTTAAAGCCTAAATTCTTTTCTCCAATATAAACATTTTCATTTTCAAGTACTTTTATTCCTAAAGAGTTAACATAAGTTATAATATTTTTTACTTTATGAAAATATTCATGATTCCCAACAATAAAATAATTACCATATTTTGATTTTAATTTCTTTAATTCATTTAGTGCCTCTTTTGCATAAATTAGATTAGTATCTACTAAATCTCCTGTTATTACAATGATATCAGCATTTAAGGTGTTTATTGTTTTAACAAGAGATGATACAAATTTTTTATCAACTAAACCACCAATATGAACATCACTTATTTGTACGATATTATAAGGTTTTTTTAAATCTTTTATCTTAACATCAACTTTTTCTATTTCTATATGTTTAGCATTATACATAGCTTTTGCATTAATAGATCCTGCAATTGCAATAGATCCAATATCTAAACTTCTTTTAAAAAAATCCCTTCTTTTTTCATCTTTTATATTTGTATTAATTAAATAGGAAAAAATATCATATATAATTGCTGTTGAAAATAATAAGAATACTATGCCAATAGGAATACTTAACAGAAAATATATTTCATTTGGGACAATAGGATATCTTCTAAATATCATATATCCTATTATTCCAAAGATATTAATAATTAAGAAATAATTTAAATAGTTTTTATATCTTTTTTTAAAATGTAATTTTTTAATGAATCTTTTTGAAATATATAAACTCATTAAAATAAACACTATTGTAAAAATTGTTGCAAATATCATAAATCTCATAAAAAATATTATATAGAAAAAAAATAACGTTTACATAAAATTTATTTAATTAAACTATTATAAGAGAATAGAAGCTATAATATTTCAGAAATAATTATAATTTAAGGGAAGTAATATGAAAAATTTTTCTATTTCAAAGAAATTTACACTGGTCTCATTAAGTGTAACAGTTTTATCAATAGTTATTGGATACTTTACTTTAAACTACTATAAAAACCAGCTAACAAATGATGTTTATAATAGTATAAAAAGTGAGTTGTCAAAAAGCTCAAAAGATAGAATTAAAGCAAAATTTGATGTTGGAATATCAAATGCAATTTCAATTGCAAATGATAGTATGATAAAAAAAGCATTAGTTACAAATGATAGAGATTTAGCAATAAAAGCTTTAGCAAAGCTATCACAAAGTATGAAAAGTAATACTCCTTTTAAAAATATTAAAGTGCATATTCATACTAAAGACAATCATTCATTTTTAAGAAGTTGGAAAGCAAATAAATTCGGTGATGATTTAAGCTCTTTTAGAAAAAGTGTAGTAAAAGTTAATAATACAAAAAAAGCTATTAATACTTTTGAGGTTGGGAAAGCTGGGCTAAGTATAAGATCAGTTGTTCCTATATTCTCACAAGAGGGTGAACATATTGGTTCTTTAGAGTTTATGCAAGGAATAAATTCAGTTGCAAAAGCTTTTGATAGTAACAAAGAGGGCTTTATTTTACTTATGGATAAATCTTTAGCTGTTACAAATATAAATAGTAAAGATGTTTTATGGAACAAGTATCTAATTTCACAAAAATTTATAAATAATAATTTTTTAGAAGATTTAAAAAGTATTGATTTAACTAATCTTTTATCAGAAAAATTACAAAGTAGTGAAAAATATACATATACTTATATAGATATAAAAGATTTTGAAAATAATAAAGTAGGTATTGCAATCTCTGCTAAACCTAATAGTATTGTTCATCTAGCTATAAATAAAGCAACAAGTCTTATATTTGTTGCACTAATTATATTAATTGTATCGTTAATTATTACTTTTATAATCTCATTATTTAATATGAAAGCAAATATTATATCTCCTATTAAAAATTTAAAAATGGCAATTGATAATATAAGAAGCAATAATTCAAATGCAAATCATATTGATGTAAAAAATAAAGATGAAATAGGTGATGTTGTAAATAGTTTTAATTTGTACCTTGATTCTATACAAGAGGGCATTTCAAAAGATAGAGAAGTTATCCATGAAGCAAGTGTAGTAATAGAAAAAGTTAATGCTGGTTTATTTAATGATAAAATTAATAAAGAAGCAAGTTCTAAAGAAGTTGCCTTATTAATTCATGTTATAAATGATATGATTGAAAAAACTGGAGGTAATTTAAATATCATTTCTGATACATTAGTTGAGCTTTCACATGCAAAATATGATACAGAAGTTCCATCAATAAATGGAGTTACAGGTTTAATTGCTTCACTTTTAGATGGTTTAAAAGTAACTCAATCAACTATTTCAGAAGTAATGGCACTAATTGATGATTCAAATTATAAATTAACAAATAGCTCAAATGAACTATCAGAAGCTTCTCGAAGATTAAGTGAATCATCAAATGTTCAAGCAGCAGGACTTGAAGAAACAGCAGCTGCAGTTGAAGAGATAACATCTACTATTTATAAAAGTGGTGAAAATGCTCAAAAAATGAGTCAACATGCAAATGAAGTTACAAAGTCAAATGATGATGGTAAAAAGCTTGCTCACTTAACAGTTGATACTATGGAAGAGTTAAGTAATGAGGTTATCTCAATTCATGAAGCAATTTCAGTGATTGATCAAATAGCATTTCAAACAAATATTCTTTCATTAAATGCAGCAGTGGAAGCTGCAACTGCTGGCGAAGCTGGTAAAGGTTTTGCTGTTGTTGCACAAGAAGTAAGAAACTTAGCAAATAGAAGTGCAGAAGCTGCTAAAGAGATTAAAGAGTTAGTAGAAAGTGCTACAACAAAAGCACAACAAAGTAAAGAAGTTACGGATAAAATGCTAAATGGTTATAACCAATTAGATGAAACTATTAAAACTACAATTGATTTAATAGCAGAAGTTGCAAATGCTTCAAAAGAACAACAAACAGCTATTACACAGATTAATGATACTGTAAACTCATTGGATAAAGCAACACAAGAGAATGCTTCACTTGCAACAAATATTAGTTCAATGGCTCAAAATACACAAAACTTGGTGCAAAACTTAAATAATGTAATTAGCAGTACAACATATAATGAGGATTCAAAGAAAAGAATTTGTGACCCAGCAATGATTTTCACACTTAATAGATTAAAATCAGACCATATAGTATTTAAAAATCAGAATTTTTGTAAATGTAAACTTGGGGCAGATTTTAAAGTAACGAATCATCATAATTGTAAACTTGGAAAATGGATAGATGAACATGAAAATGAACCTTATGCTAAATCAAGTGAATGGCAAGAACTATTAAAGCTACATAAAGGTATTCATGAAAAAGTTCAAGTAACAGTTGATTATTATGGACAAGGAAGAGATAATAGTGAGATTTTAAATCAAGCACAAGAAGTTGAAAATGATATAACTAGAATTTTTGAAGTTCTAGATAGAATTAAAGAATTACACTGTGAATAAAGATAGTATCATTTGATACTATCTTTGATAGCTTGAAGTAAGTTATCTATATCCTCTTCTTCCATAGTATAGTGTACAGATACTCTAACCCAACCTGGTTTATTTTCTAAATCAAGTTTCTCAATACCTAATAAATCATGTCCATATGGACCAGCACATGAGCAACCAGCTCTTGTTTGAACACCAAAAATATTTGATAGTTTTGCACATAAATCATAAGGACTTAAATCTTTTATATTAAAAGAGACAATACCTATATTTTCAGCTTCTAGATTTCCATAAATTACAATGTTTTCAATCTTTTTTAATTCATTTATAAAATAGTCTGTAAGTCTATTTTTTTTATTTTTAATATATTCAAAACCTACTTCATTTCTAAGCTGGTAAGCAAGTGAGGCTCTTATAAATTGTAAAATTCCAGGAGTTCCTGCATTTTCTCTATTTTCTACTTTTTCATCATATTTTTGAGTATCTTTATTTACATATAAAACAGTACCACCACCTGCAAAAGTAGGGCTTATTTCATTGTTTATTAGGCTTTTTCTTATTACTAAAAGGCCACAGCTTCCAGGACCACCTAATAATTTGTGTGGAGATACAAATAAAGCATCATAATATTTACATTCAACATTCATATAAGGTGAACTAGCTGCTGCATCAAAACAAACAATAGCACTATATTTTCTTAAAAGTTTAGAAATCGCTTTATAATCACTAATTATTCCTGTAACATTTGAAGCAATACAAAAGCTACCAATGATTTCTCTATTTTCATTTTTTTTAAGTACTTCTTCTAAATGTACTAAATCAACTAATCCATTTTTATCTAATTTTATTCTAATAGATTCACATAAAGCTTCTCTGTAGCTAACATCATTTGAGTGATGTTCATATGGTCCAATTATTACTAAAGGAAGTTTTGATTTATCCACATTTATATTAAATCTTTGTTTTGTTGCTGGGGGGATATAAACTCCCATTAGTTCTTGAAAATGCTTTATTGCAGCAGTTGCACCACAGCCACCTGGCAAAATAGTGAAGTTTTCATCAAGTTCAAATATTTTTTTAAGATTTTCTCTTGCTTCTTCAAAATAATTACTAGTAGTATCAGCCATTGAAGCTTCTTTTGAATGAGTATTAGCATAGGTTTGAAGAACTTGATTTATACGAGCTTCTATTGGTTCAAATGCCAATCCAGAAGCCGTATAGTCAAAATATAAATTTTTGTGTTGACCAATAATATGTTTTTTTAAATCTTTTGAATCAATAATTTTTCTGAATAGATTTCTTTTCATTATACAACTTTTTATAAAAATTTTATTCTAAAGCTATTAAATAAAAAACTAAAAGTTTTGTTTTAACTTTTTTTCAAATTCTTGCGCATTTTTAGTAGGTACATCTAAAACAATGATATTCTCTTTTGGAGTAATTTTAATTGTTGTTGCTTTATACTCATTTAAAAGTGTATATAGCTTTTCTAAACCTTGAGCATTTATATTTTTATCTTTTAATTCAAAGCCAACAAAACTAAAACCATCTTTATTACTATTATATACACCATAATAGTTTTCAAAATCTTTTTTTGTATCTATAAAGTCATAAGACTCTTTTATTTTAAATGTAAGTTCAGATTGCAAGACATTGATAAATCTATCAATTCCCCAATCTTTTACTAAACTTGCAAGTTTTGATTGTTTTTCATTTTCTCTAAATCCATAATCTCTATAGATTTTAGCCACAGCTTTAGCTAGTGAAACAACTTGTGATGGTGCAATATATCCAATATTATAAATTTTTTCATTAACACCAACATCAACTTTAAATTGAATTTTACCATTACAACTCTTAATTGCTTTAAAGAATAGATCATTATCTTTACAATCTTCATCAACACAACCACAACCATCAACTAAAATCTTCAATTCATTTGGCAGGTTTACAAAGTTTTTATTTGCTTCAAATGCTTCATTTAAATTTTCTACAAGTTCACTAACATCTGTTGCTTGGTTTTGGTTATACCCATTTATAGGACAAGACATAATATTTGTAGGTACATGCCCACTTGCATAAATTGAATTTAATTCTACACTATTTAAAAGATTGAAAATAGCAGGAATATCAAAAATTTTAATATTATCAAACTCTAAATTTTGTCTTGCAACAAATCTTGCACTATTATTTGTAAACTCTTTAGAAATAGTTGTAATCACTTTTAATTGTTCAAGTGTTAATTTTGCATTTATTATTTTTATTTTTAAAGTAAAACTTGCATTTGAAATATCATTATTTTGTAAAGTTAATCCATACCATTTAAGTCTTTGTATATCATCTTCTTGTAAGGGTTCACCAAGGACTGCATACAAATAGATGTCCGCAAGGACATCTAAGCCACTTTTTTGTTTTTTTATTCTTTCAATTTCATCAAAATTTATTTTTTTCACCATAAGAATACCTATTTATTTAATTATTTTTGCATCCCAATGGGGAAAATGTTTTCTAACTAAAGCATTAAATTCAATCTCAAACTCTGAGTATTCTGAACTTTTTTTACCTTGTTCTTTTGATTTATCCCTTATCATACCAGCACCAACTGTATTATTTGATATTCTATCAATTATAATAAAGCTACCCATTGTTTTATTTTGATTATATTCATCAAATGCAATCTCTTGGTCTAAATCTAGCTTTGCATGGGCAATTTCATTTAGATTTAAAATATTTGTGCTTTCATCTTTGTCAAGAGTATTAACATCTGTTTTATAATAAAATTTATCAATACTTCCTGTAGTGGTTGTTGTTGCTCTTTTAATATTATATGTTTTTCCTTTTGTTAAAGGTTCATCACTCATCCAGACAATATCAACATCTAAGCTACTTGCATGGTCAGGTTGCTCAGCACTTTTAACAATAACATCACCTCTACTAATATCAATTTCATCTTCAAGTGTAAGTGTAATAGCTTGTTCAGCATAAGCATAATCTAAATTACCCTCATATGTAACTATTTGCTTAACATGAGAACTTTTTCCTGATGGTAAAACTGTAATGGCATCTCCTACTTGAATAATACCAGAAGCAATAGTCCCACAAAAACCTCTAAAATCAAGATTTGGTCTATTTACATATTGAACAGGTAATCTAAAGTGTTGTAAATCTCTATCTTTTGCTATTTCAATATGTTCTAATGTGTGCATTAAAGTATCACCTTGATACCAAGGAGAAAATTCACTTTTATTTACTACATTATCTCCATTAAGTGCAGAAATAGGTATTAATATAATATCTTCAATTCCTAAACTTTTTGCAAATTTTAAATAATCAGCTTTAATTTGTTCAAATCTATCTTCACTAAAATCAACTAAATCCATTTTATTAACTGCAACTACAATATGTTTAATTCCAAGTAGTTTTGTAATAAATGAGTGTCTTTTAGTTTGTGTTTGAACTCCATATCTAGCATCAATTAAAATAATTGCTAAATTGGCTGTACTAGCTCCTGTTGCCATATTTCTAGTATATTGCTCATGCCCTGGAGTATCTGCAATAATAAATTTTCTTTTATCTGTACTAAAATATCTATATGCAACATCAATAGTAATACCTTGTTCTCTTTCACTTTGAAGTCCATCAACAAGTAAACTTAAATCAAATTCATTATTTGTTGAATTTGTTTTTTTTGAATCATTTTTAATTGCTGCTAATTGGTCTTCAAAAATCATTTTAGAATCATGTAAAAGTCTTCCAATAAGAGTTGACTTTCCATCATCAACACTTCCACAAGTGATAAATTTTAATAACTCTTTATTTTCATGCTCTTTTAAATACTCTTGTATATTTGATGCTATTAAATCAGATTGATGTGCCATTTTAAAAATACCCCTCTATTTTTTTCTTTTCCATTGACCCAGCTTGGTCACTATCAATTACTCTTCCTTGTCTTTCACTTGTTTTAGTAAGTAACATCTCTTGAATAATTTCAGGCAGAGTTGTTGCAGTACTTTCAACTGCACCTGTTAGAGGATAACAACCTAAAGTTCTAAATCTAACAATCTCTTCTTTTATCTCTTCACCATCTTCAATTGGCATTCTGTCATCATCTACCATGATTTTCACACCATCTTTTTCTACAACAGGTCTTTTTTTAGCAAAATATAATGGAACAATAGGTATTTGCTCTAAATATATATATTGCCAAATATCAAGTTCTGTCCAATTTGAAAGAGGAAAAACTCTTATTGATTCATTTTTATGTACTCTTCCATTATAAATATTCCAAAGTTCTGGTCTTTGGTTTTTTGGATCCCATCTATGATTTTTATCTCTAAATGAGTATATTCTCTCTTTTGCTCTACTTTTTTCTTCATCTCTTCTAGCCCCACCAAATACAGCATCAAATCTATATTTATTTAGCGCTTGTTTTAAACCTTGAGTTTTCATAATATCTGTATGAACTGCACTTCCATGGGAAAATGGTCCAATTTTTTGCTCAACTCCCTCTTGGTTTACATGTACTAGTAACTCAACTCCTAGCTCTTTAGCTCTTTTATCTCTAAATTCAATCATCTCTTTAAACTTCCATGTTGTATCAACATGAAGTAAAGGAAATGGCAGTTTTGCAGGTGCAAATGCCTTTACAGCAAGGTGAAGCATAACAGCAGAATCTTTACCAATTGAGTAAAGCATTGCTGGGTTATTAAACTCTGCTACAACCTCTCTTATAATATGAATTGACTCAGCTTCAAGTTGTTTTAAGTGAGTTAATCTTTTTGTATCTAACATAATCTCTCCATCAAATTAAAAACTATTTAATATATTTCAAATTAAAGGTTTGAATATACCACCACTATTTTTTGTGTAAACCACACTCTTTGTGTTCAGGGTTTTCCCACCACCATCTACCAGCTCTTATATCTTCACCGTCCTTAACGGCTCTAGTACAGGGTGCACAGCCAATACTTGGATAACCTTTATCATGAAGCTTATTATATGGAACGCTATTTGCTTTTATATAATCCCATACATCTTTTTCACTCCAATTTATCAAAGGATTTACTTTTATTAGTTTAAAAGCTTCATCCCACTCTACTAATTTCATATCTTCTCTTGTAATACTTTGTGAACTTCTAAGTCCTGTAAACCAAACATCAAGATTTTTTAATGCTCTTTTTAATGGTTCAATTTTTCTAATATTACAACATTTTTTTCTATTATCTATACTTTCAAAATGGCCGTTAATACCTTGAGTTTGGTATAACTGTTCTACCTTATCAAGATTAGGAAAATAAACATCAAGTTTTACACCATATTTTAAATTTGTTGCATCCATTACATCATATGTCTCAGGATTTAATCTTCCTGTATCTAATGTAAATACTTTTGAAGATTTATCAATTTTAAAAATTATGTCTGTTAAAACTTGATCTTCAGCTCCTAAACTTGAGGCTAGGGCAACTTTACTTCTATATTGATTTAAAAAAAATTCTATTACTTCTTGTGTAGAAGAGTTTTTTAATTGTTCATTTAATTCATCTATAATATTCATAAACATACCTAAATTTGATAATCATTTTGTGTAGGTTTTATTCTACCTAATGGAATTTTATTCCATGCTCTTTCATGAAAATAGTAAAGTATCATTTTTGTAACCACTTCAATAGAGCCAATTGATGCAGCCATTACTAAATTACCTGTAATAAAGTAAGATATAATCATAGTATCTAATGTTCCAAGTGTTCTCCAAGAAACTGATTTTACAATTGATCTATAGGGCTTTTCATGCATTTTATTTCCTCATATGTTTTAAGTTCTCCATATGAGGATGAGTATTTTTACTCATCGTCATATTCATATAGTCCTGAGCTTAGGTATCTTTCTCCTGTATCACAAAGAATTGTAACAATTGTTTTACCTTTATTTTCAGGTCTTGAAGCAACTAATTCAGCTACTTTTACATTTGCACCAGCAGATACTCCAATTAATAAACCTTCTTCTTTTGCTAATGCTCTTGAAGCTTCAATTGAGTCTTCATTTGAAATTTGAATTACTTCATCATAAACTTTTGTATTTAATATCTCTGGAACAAAACCTGCACCAATACCTTGAATTTTATGAGGGCCTGGTTTACCTCCACTTAATACAGGTGATGCTTCAGGCTCAACTGCAATAACTTGAATATTTGGATTGTGTTGTTTTAAAACTTCACCTGTTCCTGTAATAGTTCCACCTGTTCCAATTGCAGCTACTAAAATATCAATTTTCCCATCTGTTGCTTCTAAAATCTCTTTAGCTGTTGTTTGTCTATGAATTTCTGGATTTGCTTCATTTGCAAACTGTTGTGGTACAAATGAATTTTCTATTTCTTGACTTAATTCATTTGCTTTATCAACAGCACCTTTCATTCCTTTTTCTGGTTCAGTTAATACAAGTTGTGCACCTAATGCTTTTAGTAACTTTCTTCTTTCAATACTCATAGAACTTGGCATTGTAAGAACTAATTTTATTCCAAGACCTGCACAAATTGAAGCTAATGCAATACCTGTATTTCCACTTGTTGGTTCAATTACTGTTGTATTTTCATCAATTAAACCTTTTTCAAGTGCTGATTTAATCATATTTGTTCCAATTCTATCTTTAACTGAATGAGTTGGATTCATAAATTCACATTTACCTAAAACTGTTGCTTCACTTCTTTTACTTGCACCTTGAAGTTGTACTAAAGGTGTATTTCCTATTAATTCTGTAACATTTTTTGCGTATTTCATTATAAACTCCTTGTAATTTATATATTATAGTGTAAGAATTGATTATATTTTTCTTGATATTCATCTAACTTTGAAAGACTAACATCAAAATATCTTTTCATATTTGCTTTCGCATCATCAAAGAAAAGATTTAATATAGGATTTTGACTTCTTTGATCAATCATTTTTAGTTCATCTTCTAAAACTGAAAGTATTTCACCTATATTTATCTCTTCTGGCTTTTGGGCTAAAATATACCCACCTTTTGCTCCTCTAATGCTTTTAACTAATCCTGCACGTCTTAATTTACCTAGAAGTTGTTCTAGGTAATTTTGAGGAATTTGTGCATTTTTTGAAATCTCTTTAATTTGCATGGGAGTATCCTTTTTGTGTTTACTTAACTCATGCATGGCCATAAGACCATATACTCCCTTTGTTGATATTAATGGCATTTAGTTTCCTACTTATTTATCGCCTGATCTAAATCAGCGATTAAATCAGTTGTATCTTCTAAACCTATGCTTAATCTAACTGTTGCTGGATTAATTCCTGCTTCTATTAACTCTTCCTCATTCATTTGTGAGTGAGTTGTACTTGCTGGGTGTGTGATAAGTGATTTGCTATCACCTATATTTACAACCACACTAAATAGTTTTGTACTATCAATAATCTTTCTTGCTTCTTCAAAACTTTCTGCTTCAAAAGATATAAGTCCAGATGCTTTTCCACCTTTAAAATATTTTTGAGCTTTTTCATGATGCTCATTTGATTCTAAACCTGGATAGTTCACTGCTTTAACTTTTGGATTAGACTCTAAATATTTTGCAACTTCAAGTGCATTATCAGAGTGCTTATCAACTCTTAAAGCTAAAGTCTCTAATGTTTGAATTAAAAGCCAAGAGTTATGAGGAGATTGTGTTGCTCCAATATCTCTTAATAATGCAAGTCTAATTCTTAAACAAAAGTTTGGTAATGGAACATCTGTATAAACTAACCCATGATAACTCTCATCAGGTGTTGTAAAGTGATAGTATCTTTTGTCATTTTGTTTAAAAAATTCTGCAAGTCCATCTCTTTCAACAACCATTCCACCAATTGCTGTACCTTGACCATTTACATATTTTGAAGTTGAGTGAACAACTACATCAACTCCCCATTCAATTGGATTAAATAGTGCAGGTGTAGCAACAGTATTATCACAAACTGTTAAAACTCCATTTCTTTTTGCAATCTCTACAACTTTTTCAATATCAGTTATTGCAATTTGTGGATTTGATAGTGATTCAAAGAATATAGCTTTTGTTTTTTCATCTATTTGCTCTTCTAAATTACTAGCATCTTTACTTTTAAATACTCTTGCTTCAATTCCAAATCTTTTAAGTGTATGAGCAAGTAAAGTAACAGCTCCACCATAAAGTTTATCAGAAATGATAATATTATCTCCAGCTTCTGCGACATTTACAATGGCATAAAAAATAGCTGCTTGACCGCTTGCTGTACTAATAGCAGCAGCACCACCTTCTAAAGCTGCAAATCTTTGTTCTAAAACATCCGATGTTGGATTTGTTAGTCTTCCATAAATAGGACCTAACTCTTTTAGTGCAAATAAGTTTGCAGCATGTTCTGAATCTCTAAAAGCATATGCTGTTGTTTGAGCTATTGGAACACTCATTGATCCATAGCCTTCTTTTTTATCATATCCAGCATGTAGTGCAATTGTCTCTTTTTGCATTTTCTTCCCTTTTTGATTTTTATGTTGAAATTCTATACTATTTTATTTCTAATGTCAAGTTAAATAATTGGGTTTAATCTAAAAGCTTCTCTTAGAGCCTTGTAAATATTGTCAATTATTTTAGTCAGGTTTATTTAATGAACTTTTATAAACTTATTCTAGATACCAAAAAATAGTATGTCTAAAAGAGTAACATAAAATAAATAAAGATGAATATGATATGAAAAATAGTATGTAATAAATTTTAAAAAAAAGTCAAAATTATAAAGTTGATTAAATTAGTATAGATTAAATATGTGGAAAATTTAGTTTAATTTGTTATAATCTTATAACAATAAAGGATAAAAATGCAAATAGAAAATTTATTTGAAAATATAAAAATTGATAAAAAAGCAGAACAGTTTATCTCTTTATTTGAAAATAAAAATATAAAAATTGAAAAAATTGTATCAAATGGACAAGCAAGTGCTAAAGATTTTTGGTATGAACAAGAAGAAAATGAGTTTGTATTACTTTTAGATGGATATGCAATAATAGAGTTTGAAGATGAACAAATAGAGTTAAATAAAGGTGATTTTATAAATATAAAGTCTTATAAAAAACATAGGGTAAAATATACTTGTGAAGAAAAGCCAACGATTTGGCTAGCAATTTATTACAAGGATTGATTTGAAAATAGCAATTATTGGTGGTGGTGCAGCTGGAGTTATAGCTGCAATTACTGCAAAAAGATTAAATAGAAAAATAGATATTGATATATTTGATATAAATAAAGGAATTGGAAAAAAAATACTTGCTTCTGGAAATGGAAGATGTAATATTTCAAATACTTCTATTACACAAGATAATTATATAGGAGAGAATCCAAGTTTTATAAATCAAGCATTAAAAGAGTTTGACTTTAAAGCCTTTGAAAATTTTTGTAAAAGTATAGGCTTGATTTTAGATATAAAAAGTAGTTGTAAAGTTTATCCTTTATCAAATGAAGCTAAATCTGTTGTTAACTTACTTGAAAATGAACTAATAAATTTAGGAATAAATCAAATATTAGAAACAAAAATAGTAGATATTAAAAAGAACAATGAAAAGTTTATTTTACAATCACTTAATAAAGAGTTTAATAACTATGATAAAGTTCTTATAAGTAGTGGTTTACAAGCAGCACCACAGCTAAACTCAACAGAAGATGGTATATCAATTGCTACAAATTTTAAACATAGTTTTAATCCTACATATCCATCACTAGTTGGTTTGCATACTAATTTTGAATTTAAAAGTAAACTACAAGGAGTAAAAAAAGAATCAACTGTATCTTTATATATAGATAAACAAAAAGAAAAAGAGATTACAGGAGATGTTCTTTTTACTAAATATGGAGTTTCAGGATTTGCTATTTTAGATATATCTCAATATGCAGTTTATGCTTTGAGTTTATATCAAGATGTTTCTATTTCTATTAATTTTTTCCCAAATCTTACAAAAAATGAGTTATTAGGAACTTTAGAAAATCTATTTAAAACTTTAAAACATAGTGATGCATATATAGCTTTAAGTGGTATTGTATCAAGAAAATTAGCATTAGTATTACTTGAACTAAATAATATTGATAAAGAGTTAAAAGCTAAAGATATAAATGCAAAACAAATAAGAGCAATAGTTAATAGTTTAACGAACTTAAGATTTAAAATAGAAGATACACAAGGTTTTAAACATGCAGAAGCAAGTGGTGGAGGAGTAAGAACTGATGAGATTGATAATAAAACATATGAGAGTAAGCTTTGTAAAAACCTATACTTTGCAGGAGAAGTTTTAGATATAGTTGGAAATAGAGGGGGTTATAACCTTCATTTTGCTTGGGCTAGTGGATACTTAGCTGGAAAATCACTTGTAAAACTTTAGTATTTTATCTTACAAAAAAACTATATTAAAAAACTAAACTCTTAAATATATTATTGTTATGAAAGTAGCAATTAGTGCAAGAACTATTTATCATGAATTAAAGTAAGAAGAACAAAGAAGTTTTGAAAGTGAATCTTCATATTGGGTATATTTTGAATTATTGTGGAGAGATTTTTTTCATTTAGTTATGTATTATTCAAAAAATGCACTATTTTTAAAAAAAGCTTTGCAAGATAAAGATTATAATTTTAAAACAACTAAAAGTTTAATAAATAATTTTATTAATTCAAATACTTGTATTGATATAATAGATGCAAGTATCGTGGAGTTAAAATCAACAGCTTGGTTAAGTAATAGAAACAGATAGCTTGTAGCTAGTTATCTTATTAAAAATCTGGGAATAGATTTTAGGATTGTTGCAGCATTTTTTGAAAGCTATTTAATTGATTATAATCCTGCTTCAAATTATGGAAATATTGCATATCAAGCATTTGTTGGAAACGATAAAACTTATAGAGTTTTTGATGTAATTAAGCAATCTAAACAATATGGTGGAAGAGTTTATACAAACAAATGGCTAAACAAGAACCAAATTTTGATTATAAGAAAATGACTGATGAGGTTAAACAAGCAGTTTATTATATTGAAAATAGTTCACAATAATAACTTACAGTTAGATTATAATTATAAAAATAACTTTATTATAATAGAGTAATAATATAAGTTTAAATTATATTATTAGTGTTTAAAAATAAATTTTAACTAAAAATATCCTTAAATTTATCTGCAACACAGTTGCATTTAAGTATAATTCGCGAAAATTTTTAGGATGTGTTATGGCAGGAAGAGTTTTAAATCAAAAACAAGTTGAAGAGATAAAAGTTTTATTAGTTCAAAATAAAGAAAAAATAGAAAAAACATTAAGAACTATGGATACAGAACATGAGACATTAAATACTATGGATTTAAATGATGATGCAGACTTTGCAGTAGCTAGTAGAGATTACTCAACAGATATTCATATAAAACAACAACAACTAAAAGAGTTAGAATTAATTAACAAATCATTGAAGAAAATAGAAAAAGGCGAGTATACAGGTCTTTGTGATATGTGTGATAGTGAGATTACAATAAAAAGATTAAGAGTTAAGCCCCATGCAAGATATTGTATTGATTGTAGAAGTTATATAGATAATGAAAATTAATTTGTAAAAGTTAATTTTACTATTAATATATAAAGCTTTTAATTATATTTCTTGTATATAATTATAAGATTACTTGTAGCTTAAGGGAGAAATAATGAATATAGAAAAAGAGAACTTTGAAATTTCAAGTGAACCTATAACCAAAAGTGAAAAAAAATTAGTACAACAACAATTTAATACAAATGTAGCTTTTTATGTACACTTAAAAGAGTATAATAGTAGTGTAAGAGAAGAGCTTATTAGAAGAATTGAAGAGGTATTCTTCTTTGCAAAAGGTATTGACTGGAAGTTTGATAGTTTTGGTATTGAAAAAGCAGGTTCTAGAGGAACTAATATTCTTGGCTACTTTATATTTAGAAGTGCAGATGCGAAAAAATTACAAGACTTTTTTATACAAGAATTCAAAGATTATAATAATGCATTAAAAATTACTTGCTCTATTGCTAAATATGAAAAAGTAGATGAGAAGTTTTTTCAAATAGGAGTAGAATAAGTTTTAAGTAAAGAGAATAAACTCTTTACTTAACTTTATATGTACTAATAATTAAATAAGCAACTAATGAAATAGTTGCGAGACTAGCTCCAATTGGCATTAATGTTTGAGTGTGAAACATCAAAGCAATGGAAGAAATCAATGCTCCTAATCCAAACTGTAATACTCCAATAACAGATGATGCAACTCCAGCATTTTTAGAAAAATGCTCCATTGCAAGGGCTGTTGAATTACCAAAAATAAATGCCATCATACTCATGTATATAGCAATTAAGATAACTGTAGTAACAATTGATATTCCTTGGGCAAAAATCATCAATAATATTCCAGCGACTATTTGAATAATTATTGTATATTTAATCAAATCTAATTGTGTAAAGTTTTTTAACAGCATAACATTTACTCTAATCATTGCCATTAATACCAAAAAGTTAATTCCAAAGAAAAATGGAAAATAATCAGTTGAGATATTAAAGTATTCAATATATATAAATGAAGATTTTGCAACTAAAATAAAAAAACCTGAAAAACAAATTGCTAAAGTAAGCATAGCTTTCATTGCCATTTTATTTTTTAGAACAGCTTTGTATGATTCGATTACTTTTTGATTAGTATAAGTAAAAGTTTCATTTAAATCTTTATAAACCCATAAAGCAACTAAAAGAGAGTATACACATAAAAATACAAATACTGCTTTCCATGAATAAAAATGTATTATAAATGAGCCAATTGCAGGAGCTGCAAGGGGAGCAATACTTCTTACTGTTCCAATTAATGAAAATATCTTAGCAGCTTCTTTACCATGGAATAAGTCTCTTACAACAGCATTTGCATTTACAACTACAAAACCGCCAAAAAATGCTTCAAAAAATCTAAATATCCATAATTCGTATACTGATGAACTTAAAATTATTAAAAAACTAAAAAAACTAAATCCTATAAGACCTATAATTGAAGATTTTCTTCTTCCTATTCTATCTGAAAAAGTTCCTCCAAAAATTTGACCAATTGAAAAACCTATTAAAAATATTGATAATGTTAATTCTATTTTTTCTATACTTACGTTAAAGTCAGTTGCTATTGTTGGTATTGATGGTATGTATGTATCTATTGCAATAGGTGCAACTGAAGATAAAACGGCTAATAAAATAATTAAATATATATGACCTATTGATTTTCTCAAAAATCCTCCTTGATAGTATTTGATACTTTATTTAAAAGCTCAAATAATTTGTTTATTTCTTTTTCTTCTAAATTAGAGTTTATTCTTTTTCTAAACTCAATTACACAGGCTTGACTTGCTTGAAGTACATCTTTACCTTTTTGTGTAAGTTTAATTATATTTACTCTTTTATCTTTTATTTGACAATCTCTTATTATTAAACCTTTTTTTTCTAGTGAGTTTAATGATCTGCAAATTGTAGTTTTATTTTTTCCTAATATTGATGCAATTTTTGTTTGACTAACTTCATTATCCTTGCTTATTATTTCAAGTGTTGTTCTTTGTTCTGGAGCAATCTCATATTGTGATAGTAATTGAACAAATTGATAATTTAGTCTATTTGCTGTTTGACTTATTTTAAAGCCAAGTGAGTTTTCAAGTTTATCATGCATTTTTAACTCCTTATGTTGCATTTGCAACTATTGCATATGCAACCTTTTAAAGAGTTTAAAGTTTTTTGTTAAGTATTATCAAATAGTTTTATTTGATAATACTTAAAATGTCTAAAGGCTCTTTTACAATATATTTAGCACCATATTGTCTTAGTTCTTCCTCATCTCTAAATCCCCAAAGTACACCAATACTTATCATATTTGCATTGTTTGCAGTTTGCATATCTACTTTTGTATCTCCTACAAAATAAGTGTCTTGGCAGGGTACGTTAAAACTTTTTGCTATATTTATAGCAGCAGTTGGATCAGGTTTTTTAGGAATATGCTCTTTTTGTCCATGAACTTCAATTAAATTGAACTCTTTAAATATTTTTTCAACATAACCTTGAGTGAATTTATGAGGTTTATTTGATAAAACCCCTATGTTGAAATTTTGATTTTGAAGCTCTTGTAGTAATTCACAAACTCCTTCATAAGCTTTTGTATTAGAGTGCAAAGTAGTTTCATAAACTGCTTGAAATTTTTCGCTAACTATTTGTCTTAACTCTTCTGATGGATTTTTTAAAACATTATTTACTAATACATCAATTCCTCCACCTAAAAAGTAATTGTATTCCTCTATTTCATAACTTTTAAGATTTAACTCTTTTAACACTTCGTTCATACATAATGCAATATCTAATACAGAATCAATAAGTGTTCCATCTAAATCAAATATAATTGCTTTATTATTTTTCATAATTCTCTTACCTCATTGCTAAGTTCATTTATATCATTATCTTGAATTGGGAATTTATTTATTAGAGTTTTAGAGCATGAATTTATTGCTTTTAAATAGCCTTTTGATAGTTCATTGTTTTTAACATCTTTTATAAAATCATTTATAATATCTTCCCAATACTTGTTATCTATTTTTTCTCTTATGTATTTATCTGTTATTATTTCAACATATTTTTCATCTATTGATACAAAAAACATTATACCTTGTTTTGTTTTTGTATTTCTTATCCCAAGATTTCCAAACTCTTTATTTGCTTTATATGAAGCTTTTTGATGTTTATACTTTTTTGGAATAAAATATAAAATTAAATCTTCAAAATAATAAAACAGACTATAAATAAGAGTAAAAACTACAAGTTGTAATTGAAAAAAGATAATAGTGTTTATACTAAAAAACAGTGCAATAATTGAAACTATTGTTGTAATTGCTAAAGCTGTTAATACTTTTTCATATTTATACATTGATGAGTTTTTAGTAATAACTGCTACTAATTCTACTGAACTTTTCTTTTCTAGATTCTCAATCTCTTGAGAAATTAACTTCTTTTCATTTTCATTTAAATACATTACCAACTCCCACTGGCTCCACCGCCACCAAAACTACCTCCACCGCCACTAAAGCTACTTGAAGAACTACCAAAACTTGAAGAACTGCTAAAACTTGATCCACTACTATAAGAAGAACTATTTGTAAAAGAAGCGTTTTTAAATTTTATAAATAATGTAATAGATACAATTAGAAAAACTATAAAAAATACAATGCCACTACTTGTTATAAGTAGTGCAAAAATACCACTTAAAAAACCAAACAATAAAGAAAATCCTATTAATCTTATTATTCTTGGTAAAAAAACAAAAATAAATAGTGTAATAAATCCTAAAAACTCAAAAGGCAAAAGTGAGATAAAAGATTCATCTTTATAAGTTTGAGGTAAACTATTTTTTTTATATTCACCTTTTATACTTTTTATAATAGCTGTTGCACCTTTTGAAATTCCTTGATAATATTCACCTTTTTTAAATTCTGGTTTAATAGTATACTCTATTATTTCATGGGAAATCTTATCAGTTAATACGCCCTCCAGACCATATCCAACTTCAATTCTTAATTTTCTATCATCTAAAGAAACAAGTAGTAAAACACCATTGTTTTTATCTTTTTGACCAAGTTCCCAATATCTAGCAAGTTGGTAACCATAATCTGCAATTTCATAACCATCAAGATTTTTTAAAGTTAAAATAACTATTTGATTTGATGTTTGCTCTTCATGCTTTTTTAATATAGTAGTTAAATTTTTTATTTGTGAAGTAGTTAATATTTTTGCATTATCAACTACTCTTCCTGTAAGAGAGGGAAAATTAGCTTGTGCTAATAAATTACTAGTAAAAATAAAAAATGCTAAGATAAAACAATAAATAAAGTTCTTCATTTAAAATTCTACTTTTGGTACTTCTTGTTCATTTGGTGTTGCTGTGAATGTTTGTTTTATCTTTGCTTCTGGATATAAAATTGCAGCAACAAACTTACCTGGATAAGTTCTAAGTTCTGTATTGTACTCTTTTACTGTTTGTATATAATCTCTTCTTGCAACAGAAATTCTATTTTCTGTTCCCTCAAGTTGTGATTGAAGAGCTAAAAAGTTTTTATTTGCTTTTAAATTAGGATATTTTTCCACTACTAACATTAGTCTTGAAAGAGCTGAACTTAGACTACTTTGTACTTTTTGAAACTGTTCAAATAGTTGTGGATTTGATAGCATATCTTCAGAAATATTAAGTTTTCCCACATTTGATCTTGCTTTTGTAACTTCTTGTAAAGTTGATTTTTCATGGCTTGCATAAGCTTTTACTGTTGATACTAAGTTTGGGATTAAATCAGCTCTTCTTTTATATTGATTTTGTACTTGAGACCAAGATGCTTTTACATTCTCATCTAGTTTTGGAATATTGTTAACATTTGTTGCAATTATTATAAAAATAGCTAATAAAATTACTCCAATTGCTATAAAAAATGATTTCATTTTAAACCTTCGTTTTTTTTAATTATGATATAGTATTTAAATTATTATTAATAAAGAATGAATAGTTATTGTTAAGGAGAAAAATGAACTCTTGGAAAGAAATAATTGATGATGAAATGAGTAAAGATTATTATAAAAAGTTAGAAGAACAAATAGATAAAAGGTATAAAACAACAATAGTTTTTCCAGAAAAAAAGAATATATTCAAAGCTTTTTCTCTAACAAATTTTGATGATTTAAAAGTAGTAATTTTGGGACAAGACCCATATCATGGAGAAAAACAAGCACAAGGTTTAGCTTTTTCAACTCCAAGTAATATTAAAAATCCTCCTTCAATGGTAAATATACTAAAAGAGATTAAAGAAGATTTACAAAATGATTCAATTTGTAAAGATGGAGATTTAACTTCTTGGGCAAAACAAGGAGTATTACTTTTAAATACAATTTTAACAGTTGAAAAGTCAAAACCAAAATCACATCATAAATTAGGCTGGGAGATTTTTACAGATAATATTATTAAATATATAAATGAGAATTGTAAAGATGTTATATTTTTACTTTGGGGAGCACCTGCTATTTCAAAAAGTAAATTAATTGATACTTCAAAGCATTATATATTAACTGCTCCACATCCAAGTCCCTTGTCTGCATACAGAGGTTTTTTTGGATGTAAGCACTTTAGTAAAGTAAATGAGATATTAAAAAGTAAAAATAAACAAACTATTTTATGGTAAATAATAAATATTATTTACTTAATTCTTCTAAGAATTTAGTATAGTTTCTTGTATGAATTCTATGTATTTGAAGATAAATATAAGCAACAATAATTACATTTAAGTGAATTAACGTCTCTTCAAAAGAAAAAAGTAAAAATAGTATAGCACCAATTGTTATAAATATAGGGAATAATAATCTAGTTAATCCCTCAACCTTAACTAGTTTTTCACTGTATTCTTTTAAATTTAAATCAATATACTCTTTATCTTCTTTTGTTAGCTTAAGCATATCTTTTCTTCTATCCATCTCTTTTAGAACATCTAACTTCTGTTTGTATTGAAAAACTTTTATGAATATAGCTATAACTATTATTATAGAAAGTCCCGCTGATAAAAGTTCTAGTGGCAATTTCATTTCATCCATTCACTCTCCTTAAAATTTATATTTATATAATACATAATTTTGGCTAAATTATAAAATAATAAAGTATAATCAATACTTTAAATTTAAAAAGGATAAAAAATAGATTTAGTATATATAATATTTATTAGCATTATGACAATACCAGTTACATACTATACACTTGAGTTAATATTTTCAAATACACTTTATAAAAAACCAAATAAGGATAAAGATAAAATTAAACATAAAAGAAAACTTTAGTAATAATTTTTTATATTATTATGATATAATAAAATTTATTATTTTTATAAAGGGGAAATTATGAAAAAAATATTTTTAGGTTTATTGTTATCATTTGCTTTTTTATTAGCAAATATTGATTTTAATACTGCAAGTAAGCAAGAACTAATGGCTATTAAAGGAATTGGTGAGAAAAAAGCACAAGCAGTTATTGATTATAGAAAATCAAATAAAATTAATAAAATTGAAGACTTAAAAAAGATTAGAGGATTTGGAGATAAACTTGTTTTTAAAATAAAAAATAGCAAGGAATATAACTCAAAATAAAATTCAAGTTATATAAAAGTGATTTTACTTTTATATAACTTTTATAATTTAAATAACTTGTGATAGAATAATGTTTATATTAATTCACAAGGATACCTTTGAAAATATCGATAAATTCTAAATGCATATGTGGAAGTGATAAAAAATATAAGAAGTGCTGTAAAGAGCTTCATGATGGTAAACCTGCAAAAACTGCATTGGAACTAATGCGTTCACGATATAGTGCTTTTGCTTTATGTAAAATTGACTATATTATTGATACTACTCATTTTAACAATCCTGAATTTACTCAAAATAGAAAAAGATGGCAAAACGATATTTTAAATTTTTGTTCATATACTGATTTCCAAAATTGTGAAATTTTAGAAAGTATTGATGGTAAAGAAGAGAGTTTTGTCACTTTTAAAGCTACTTTATATCAAAATAATCTAGATGCTTCCTTTACTGAAAAAAGTAGGTTCTTAAAAGTAGATGGCAAATGGTATTATGTAGATGGAATATTTTTATAAAAAGGAAATTAATTGAAAATACTTTTAGCCCCAGCTGAAACTAAAAACCCAAATGGAGATTCAAAACCATATTGTGAAGAAAACTTTTTTTTAAAAGAATTATTTTCTAAAAGAGAAGAGATATTTGAACTTTATGAAAATCATATAAAAAGTTTAGATTTACAAGAGTTGTCAAAATGGTTTGGATTAAAAAAAATTGAAGAAGTAAAAAGGTATAAACAATCACTTAAAAATAAGCCCACAATGAAAGCTATTCAAAGATATAATGGAGTAGCCTTTGATGCATTAGCTTATGATAGTTTAGATAATAAGCAAAAAGCTTATATAGATGATAATGTAGTTTTATTTTCTAATCTTTTTGGTCCAATTAAAGCTTCTGATTTGATACCTGATTATAAATATAAGCAAGGTGCAAAACTGCCTAATATAAATGTAGAAAAGTTTTATTTAGAAAACTTTAGTTTAGCTCTTGATGATTATTTAGGTGAAGAGATAATAGATTTAAGAGCAGGGCATTATGAAAAATTCTATAAAGTTAAAAAAGCAAATGTATTAACTTTTAAATTTCTAAAAGATAATAAAGTAGTTAGTCATTGGGCAAAACATTACAGGGGTGTTTTATTAAAGCATTTAGCAACTAATAACATAAGTTCAATTGCTGAATTTTTAGCTTCAAATATTGAGGGTTTAAAGTTAGTTGAAATACAAGAGAAAAAGAATATTAAACTATTAGTTATGCAAATAGAGTAATCTTTATTTTCTATTGATAATTACTAAAAATGCAAGTGCTGAAAATATAGCACTATATAAAAATAGATTTGCTCCATATAACCAACCTGCTATTAAAGCACCTAAAAAACCTCCAAGTCCATATGCAACTCCATACATGAATTGTTGTGCAAGTTTTTTATTTTCGTATAAAGAGTAAAGGTATATTATTACTGCACTATGAAATAGTCCAAATGAAAAAGCATGTAAGCTTTGCGATAAGAATGTTATCATTAGTGAATCAGGATACAAATATAATAGTAACCATCTAAAAGTTGTTAGAAGTAAACAAAATTTGATTATTTTTATAAGATTTCTTTTTAACAAAGGTCCTTGAAAATAAAGCATTAAAATCTCACATATAACACCAAATGACCAAAGATATGATGTCATTTCTAGACTGATTCCATGTGCTGTTTCATAAATAGTGAAAAAATTATAAAAACCACCAAAACTTATTTGCATTAAAAATAAGCATACCCAAAATGTCCAATGCTTGGTAAAAGAAAAATTTTCATATGTATCTTGATTTTGAGTTTCATGTGAAACATCAAAACGAAGTAATATTAAAGAGAATATAACCATCATACTTATTACAAATAGATAAAAATCCAATGCAACTTTTGGCTGTGTTAGAAATCTTGCCAATATTAAAGAAATTAACATAAATCCAATTGAACCAAAAAGTCTTGATTTTCCATATTTATCTTTACCTAAATCTTTTATTGCCAAGATTTCAAGATAAGGTAAAATTAGGCTAAGACAAGCTCCTAAAATTGCATTATTAAACATAAATGCATAAAAATTATTTAGTGTAAAGTAAAAAAGTATTGCACAGAATATTGATGTAAATAAAGCAATTTTAAAAACCGTTTGATTTAAGTTTATATGTTTTAAGAATAAAAAAGGAGTTGCAAATCTCATTAAAGGAGCAAGTGCAAGTATAAAACCTATATCAAGAGCATCATATCCTACATCTTGTAATACCTTTGGTAAAAATATAACATAAATACCAACTGCTGCAAAGTAAAAAAAATAAAATGCAGATATACTGAAAAAAAGCATTGAGATTATTCATCAATTATAATTGTTCTTGATATCAAATCCTGAAAACTCTTTTTTTGTTTATGTAAAAAAGGTAAAAACATTAAGAAAATAGAAATAATTGAAACTAATGTAGCAATATATCTTAAGGCTGCTTGTAAAAAAGTTATTTTCTGATACTTTAAAGTTACAATTTTTAAAGAGTAAGCTTTCATTCCTGGTGTTTGTTGTTTCACATACCAAAAAAATAAAATTATAACTGCACTAATACCAAGAATCAGACTCCACCCATAAGCTCTATTTTGGGCAAAATCTTCTCCTCCGTTTAAAACTAAGTATATTACTAAGTAAGTAATAGGAGTAGTTATTAAAAATGAATCAGTTAGAAAGGATTTAAATCTAGAAAAAAGAGATGCACAAGGGTTTGAATTATCTTCTTTGATAATTGTTTCTTGTTTATTAGTTTTATTATGTTTTACATCTCTCCATCTCATAAACTTAGTTTCCTCTACTTCCTGGCTTGTATGCTACACTTCCTTCTTTACACATTGGACACTCTTCTGGAGAATACATCTCAAATGTAAAATCTTCAAGTGCAAAAAGTGGTTTATCAAGTGGTAATTTACAGTTTTCTTTTGCTTTAATATTACTTCCTTGTCTTGAACAAAAACCTCTATTTGCAAGAGCTGCATACGCAACAACATTTCCACCATTGTTTTCTATTTGTTTTGCGGCTTCAAGAGCTGAACCACCTGTTGTTATAATATCTTCACAGATAATATAATTTTCACCTTCTTGTACCTCAAAACCTCTTCTAATAGTCATCTCTTTTTCAACACGTTCTGCAAAGATAAATCTTACATCAAGTGCAGTTGCTAATGCAAAACCTGCTACAAGACCACCTAGTGCTGGAGAACATACTGCATCAATTTTGATGTTACTATCTTTTATTTGTTTTGCTAAAGCTTGTGCTAAAACCTTTGCAGTTTTAGGATCTTCTAAAACTTTTGCTGATTGTAAATAAAATTTTGAGTGGTTACCACTACTTAATTTAAAGTGACCTTCTAACAATGCTTGTGAGTCTTTATATATTTGTTCTACATTCATTCAATTATACCGTTAAAATTTCTTGTTCTTTATTTTTAAATGTATCATCTGCTTTTGTTACATATGAATCAGTAATTTTTTGAATTTCATCTAATGCTTTTTTATTTTCATCATCAGTTATTTCTTTATCTTTATGTAATACTTTTACTTTATCATTCGCATGTTTTCTTACATTTCTAATTGCAACTTTTGCATTATCTGTCATACCTTTTGCTTGTTTTGCAGCTTCATGTCTTTGCTCAACAGTCATAGGAGGAAAATACAACTTAACTGCTTCTCCATCATTATTTGGATTTACTCCAATATTAGCTTCATTTATAGCTTTTTCAATATCTTGAACAAGATTTTTTTCCCATGGTGATATAACTATTGTTGTTGCATCTGGTGATAGTACAGAAGCAACTTGGTTTAATTCAGTTGGTGTTCCATAATAACTAACTTTAATTCCATCTAATATTGAAGTTGATACTTTTCCCGTTCTTAAACTTTTGTAGTCTCTTCTTAAAGCTTCAATAGACTTTTCCATATGCTCTTTTGTTTCAGTATAAATTTCTTCTAACATTTTGTTCTCCTTTTAAATATTAATCTTTAATTATGATCTTGTTTGCAACTGTAAAGTAATCAGGACTTAATATAACTCTTGTTCTTGAGTTTTTTAACTTAAGATCTAATTTTACATCAATTATGCCATTATTTACTTTTACATCTTGCCATCCAAAACCTGTAATATATAGTTTTATAGTTTTTATCTTTGAATCAACTCTTGCATGAACTCTTTTAAGTACACCATCTTTAGGATATTTTAATGGTTCTAGCCATTGAGCTTCTAAAGTTTTATATCTTAATTTTTGTTCTAAGTTAACTTTCCCTACAAGGGCTATTCTGTTTATATCATAAACATCAGAATTTTTATTTATAGTTCCTATGCTTTGATTTAATATATAATCAAATTTAAACTCTTTTAATGTATTTTTGATTTGTTCATTATACTCTCCATAAGGATATGCATATGATTTAGGTTTAAAACCTAATTTTTCTTCAAATACTTCAAAAGATTTTTTTGTATCATTAAAAACTTTTTGTTTTGAGATTTTAGTAAGATGAGGGTGAGAATAAGAGTGTAAACCAATTTCTCCATATTTAGAAGCATCTTTTAACTCATCCCAAGTCATAAAATCTCCATAGCCTTTTTGAGTTGCTTCAACATATACATATAAAGAAAATGGATAGTTGTATTTTTTGAAAATTGGCAAACCATTTTTATAAAAACTTTTATAAGAGTCATCAATAGTTAATGCTACCCAGTTATCTGGTATTTCCTCTTTATTTTTAACTTTTTCAATAATTTGTGATAGTTTTACAACTTCATACCCATTGTCTTTAAAATACGTAAACTCTTTTTCTAGTTCTTTAAGTGTTGTATTTGTACTTGCATGTTTACTATCACCAAATCTATGATAAACGAATACATGGGCGTTAGCACTTAAATAGTAGTAAGATATTATAAGAAGTAGTAGATATTTCATACTTCTACTTCTTATTTTTATTTAGTTGCAGGAACACTAGGTGCAGTAGGTGCAGCTGGTGCTGACTGTTCATTTTTTTGTTCTGGTTTGTTAGGAATTAAAGTGTTGATTTTTACATTATCAATAGCACTTTTATTTCTTTGTTCATTGTACATATACCCAAGAACTAAGGTATTAATAACAAAAATTAATCCTATTGCCATTGTGGCTTTTGATAAAAAACTACCAGGTCCTTTTGCACCAAATAGTGAATCGTTACTTCCACTATAAGCACCAAGTCCAATACTAGAGCTTTTTTGAAGTAAAATTGTTATTGTTAATATAATAGCTAATACAAATTGAACTATTAATAGTGTAGAGGTCATATTTGTTGTCCTTTTTTAAAAATGCTGTTTATTTTATCTAAAACTTATTAAGATATAGCTAAAATGCAAAAAAATCTAAATAATAAACTTTAAAAGAGATAAAATTTTATATGTCTGTACAAAATGAATTTACAAAACATGCAAAAAATTATAATAACAATAATATTATTCAACAAATCATTGCAAAAGCATTAATTAGAGATATAAACAGTATGCCTAAAACTATTTTAGAGTTAGGTTGTGGTTCAGGCCAAGTTTATAAAAATATCGATTGGGAAGTAGATTTTTATTGTGCAGTTGACTTTGCTTCTTCAATGTGCAAGCTTCATCCACGAAATAAAAAAGTAAAAGTTGAGTGTTTTGATTTTGATACTGATGAATTTTTTGATTTTTTAAAAAATTATAAGTTTGATACAGTTGTATCTGCATCTGCTTTACAATGGTCAAAAAATCTACCAAAACTTGTATCAAAACTTGCAGAATCTACAAATAATATAAATGCAGTACTTTTTACTTCAAATACTTTTAAAAGCATTCAAAAAATAACAAATAAAAAATCACCAATATTAAATGAAGAGAGTATAAAAAAGGCATTTTTAAATAGTTTTGATTGTGAATTTGAGAAATATACTTATAATTTAGAGTTTGAAAATAAAAAAGAGATGTTTGATTATATTAAAAATTCAGGAGTAAGTGGAGATAGTTCTTTATCTTTTAAAGATGCAAAAAAATTGTATAAAGAGTATAATTTAAACTATTTAGAGTTTGAAGTAATATTTGTTAGAACAATCTCTAAGTCATAAAGTTCATATCTAATATATTTAAAGTTTTCACTATCTTTACTAGAAACTAATTTACAAAACTCTTCTAATACTCTAGCACTCTCTTGTGCACGCTTAAAATTTGCAATAAGTATTGATTCTAGGTTTTTTCTATTTTGTTCACTGTTTGTTGATTTTTTTAAAACATCATTTTTAATATCACGAGACTGAAGTAAATCTTTATAATTATCAATTCTACTTTGATGTCTTAACTCTTTTAATTTAGAAGCAGTTATTTTATCATCATAGATATATCGAAAGATATCTTCTACAACTCTAATACCCTCTCTTAATCTATTTAGATTAGCATCAATAAGTCTTAGATTATTTTTTTTCATAATTTATATATAGTAGTATAATACTAACTCCAAAAGGAGTTAGTATCTAGTCATCACTATTCATAATACCTAAAATCTGTAGTAAAGATATAAACAGATTAAAGAAATCTAAATATAGTGACAATGCAGCTTCAACAGGTGAATCATATCCACCTCTTATGATATTTTGTGTATCATAAAGAATGAATGCTGAGAAAAGAAGTGCTCCTGCACTTGCAATTACTAATTGAAACATTGATGATTGAATGAAGATATTAGAAATACCAGCAACAATCATTATAATTAATGCAATAAATAAAAATTTACCCATTGAAGAGAAATCTCTTCTTGTTGTCATTGCAAACATTGAAATCCCACCAAAAGCTACTGATGTCATTAAAAATGCTTGACCAACAATTGATGCACCACCTGGCATTGCAAATATTGCAGTTAATAATGGAGCGATTGTTAACCCAGTAATAAATGTAAATGCAAATAGTACTGCTAAGTTTACACCTGGAGTGTGTTTAACTCTAGGAATAACAAAGAAAATTAATCCTAATTCAATTGCAAATAATATCCACATTACTGGTCCTGCAATTATTGAAACTATATCAAGTCCAATATATGCTCCAGCAGTTGCTGCTAAAAGTGATCCCGCAAATAATTGATATGTAGCTTTTAAAAAGCTCATTATCTCAACTCTTGATGAGTCTTGAGCTGTATTTTTTTGAGATTGTTCTAGATAATCTCTATTATACATCTTTAATCCTTTGTTTAATTCTTATATTATGTAGTAATGAAATTCTAATATGTTATGCTTAATATTATCTTTAAATAACATACTATTACATTACACTATTGATATAATACATAATAAATGTAAATGAAATATTAACAATTAAAGAAAATAAAACTATCATACTATAAATAAACCCATAAAATATAGAGAAAGCAAAAAAGATAGGTAAAACCTCAAAAATTTAAGCCAAAATTAAGACTAAACCCTTGACA
>ASRN01000016.1_pt1 | contig 62278 bp, 64 predicted proteins | sample 693258 | NCBI WGS metagenome assembly ASRN01 (sample SAMN02169243, study PRJNA158439) | bioreactor metagenome | isolation source: day 82 sample from continuous culture bioreactor inoculated with sediment... | place: Germany: Bremen
CAAAGAACTTGAAGCTCTTGCTTCTAATTTTGTTATTTATTCTCAATCTACTTACTAATAAGGATTAGTTATGGAAATTAAAGGCGAAGACTTTTTAAAAAAAGTACAAAAGAAACAAGAAACAGAAGAGTTAGAACAAAGACTTTCACAACTTAAAGGTGATGAAGAAGATGTTCAAACAAACCAACAATATTACTCAAAACCTAATATGCAAGATGATGATGCTGTTAAAGTAGATATTGATGATCAAGAACTAGGAGATATTATGTTAAATGGTGCTTCTAATAATTCAGGTCAATCAAATGAAACAAATAAAAGAAAATATTTGATTTTGGGACTTGTTTTAATAATTCTTTTTTTATTAACAATAGTTATTATTCGTCTTTTAAATAGTCCTAGTGATGATGACTCATTTTCTAATACACAAGAAAAAACAAATGAAGAGAAAAGTTTAGAAAATGACAGTATTGAACAACAATATCAAAAAATAATTGATGAAAAATTAAAAAATATTAAAGAACAAACAAACCAAACAGAAGAAGTAAATACAGAAGATAGTGAGCTAAATATTGATTCTATTGAACAAAAAGAGAAAAAAGTAGAAGAAGAAGCAGCAAAACCTGATGTTTTTGGAATTAAAAAAGAACAAGAAGAAGCTAAAAAAGAAGTAATAAAAAAAGTAACAAAACCTGTTGTAAAAAAACAAGAAGTAAAAAAACAAAAAACTACTAAAACAGTTAAAAAATCAACTAATACTTCTAAACCAAAAGGAACTTTTGTTCAAGTTGGTGCTTTTTCTAAGCAACCAGCTAAAAAATATCTTGAAAAGATAGAAAAAAATGGCTTTAATTATACTATTTATAAAGTAACTGTAAATGGTAAAGTTTATAATAAAGTATTAGTAGGACCATATAACAATAGAACAAAAGCAGAAGAGAATATGTCAATAATCAAAAGAAAGCTAAATATATCAAGTGCTTTTATTCTTAGATTTTAAGGGCACTTTGTAATGACATTTTATTCAAAAGAGCTTTTTTTAGACCAGTTTACTCCTGTTTCAATTTATGAAAAAGTAAAAGAACTTTATAAAGATGAAATTACTTTTTTATTTGAAAGTACTATCAATTCAAGCGATGGAAACTACTCTTTTATAATAGTAGGAGATAGAGAAAGGGTTTGGTACAAAGATAATAAATGCTTTCACAAAGATGAAGATGGAAAGATAAATGAAGTTGAATCAAATCCTTTAAAATTTCTTCAAAAATACTATAAAAAGTTTGATAAAAAACTTTTCAAAGAAAAAGCAAGAGAGTTAGGAATTGGACTAATTGATGGCTTTATTGGAAATATAGGTTATGATATAGGTAAAGAGTTTGAACCAAAACTAAAAAAATCTATGAGTAACTTAACTGATCAGTTAAATATTCCTGATGTTGATTTAATAAGACCAAAAATGATTTTAGGCTTTTCTCATAAAACTTCAAAACTTGTAATGGTTACCTCGCTTAAAGAGTATGAAAAACAGTTAGATATTATAGAAAAACAGTTACATACTCCTTATACTTTTACACCTTTAAAAAAAGCTACACTTTTAGATGAGGGAAAATTCAACTATACAAAAGAACAGTTTTTTGAAATGGTTGACAAATCAAAAGAGATGATAAGAAGTGGAGATGTTTTTCAAATTCTTATGTCAAATAGATTTATTCAAAAAGCAAAGGTTGACCACTTAAGTTTTTACAGAGCCTTAAGAAGCAAAAATCCTAGTCCATATTTGTTTTTTTTAGAGTATGAAGATTTTTGTATTGCGGGTAGTTCTCCTGAGGTTATGATAAAACTTGTAGATAATCACCTACTTTTAAGACCAATAGCAGGTACAAGAAAAAGAGGTAAAACATTAGCTAGAGATTTAGAGCTTGAAAAAGAACTACTTGATGATCCAAAAGAGAAAGCAGAACATCTTATGCTTGTAGATTTAGGTAGAAATGATGTAGGAAGAGTTGCTCAAGCTGGAACTGTTAAAGTTACTGATTTAATGAGAATAGAAAAATATTCACATGTAATGCATATTGTTTCAGATGTTGAAGCAGTCATTGATGAGCAGTATGATATGTTTGATTTATTTGCTGCAACATTTACAGCTGGTACTATGACAGGTGCTCCAAAAATTAGAGCCATGGAACTAATCGCACAATTTGAGGGTATTAAAAGAAGTTTTTATAGTGGAAGTATTGCATATTTTGGATTTGATGGAAATATGGATAGTGCAATAACTATTAGAACAACACTTCTTACAAAAGATAAAGTTATATTCCAAGCAGGTGCTGGAGTTGTTGCTGATTCTGTAAATGAGCTTGAGTATCTTGAAGTACATAATAAACTTGCTGCAAATATAGCAACATTGAAAGAGTTATCTTAAAAGATACTCTTTTTTCTACTTTATTCTTATAAAATTAAATATTAGATAACATAATTAAAAACTAACAAAAGGATACATAGTGTTACTTGGAGTAAATATTGACCACATTGCTGTTTTAAGAGAAGCAAGAAAAATAAATGATCCAAATCCTCTTGATGCTTTAGGTATTTGTAAATTAGCAAATGCAGATCAAATAACTATTCATTTAAGAGAAGATAGAAGACATATACACGATGATGATGCAAAAAAAATTATAGAGAACTCAACTTTACCTGTAAATTTAGAGTGTTCAATAAATGATGAAATTATTGATATTGTATGTAAATTAAAACCACAAAGAGCAACTTTAGTTCCTGAAAATAGGCAAGAAGTAACAACAGAAGGTGGTCTTGATATAAAATCAAATTTTGAAAAAATCAAAAAAGCTATTAAAAAACTTCATGATAATGAGATTGAAGTTTCACTATTTATAGATCCAAAAAAAGAGACAATAAAACTAAGTAGTGAATTAAAAGTTGAATGGATAGAGCTTCATACAGGTACATTTGCAAATATTTATGCAATGTTATATGGAAATTTAAGAAATACTCATCATAGCATCAAAGAGTTAGAACTACCAAGACAAGAGCTAAAAGTGATGCTTAAAGAGTCAAAAAAACAGATAAAAAAAGCTTCAAATAAAGCAGATCAATTAAACTTAAAAGTTGCAGCTGGACATGGGCTTAACTATCAAAATGTAAGTTTAATTTCTTCTATTAAAACTATTAGTGAATTAAATATTGGTCAAAGTATTATTGCAAGATCGGTTTATACTGGATTACATCAAGCAATATTAGATATGAAAGAGTCAATCAAATGAAGCATAAAATAGCAATATCTATTGGTGATTTAAATGGAATTGGTTTACAAATTGCATTACAAAGTCATGAAAAAATAAAAAAAATTTGTAAGCCAATTTATTGTATAAATAATGAAATGTTAAAACAAGGTGCAAAACTTCTAAATTTAGAAATTCCTAATGATTTTGAAATTTATAAAACTAAAGGTGAGTTTGAAATTAAGCCAGGACAAGTATCTAAAAAAAGTGGCAAATATTCTTATGATTCATTTATAGATGCAATAAATCTTACAAAAAAAAGAAAAACAAATGCTGTTGTAACCTTACCTATAAATAAAGAGTCATGGAATAAAGCTAACATTGATTTTAAAGGTCATACAGAAGTTTTAAGAAGTTATTTTGGACAAAATGCAATTATGATGTTAGGATGTAAAAAAATGTTTGTAGCACTCTATACAGAACATATTGCATTAAAAAAAGTTCCTAAAAAAATCAATGAAGAAGATTTAACAACATTTTTATGTAGTTTTTATAAAAATGTAAAACAAGATAATATTCAAGTATTAGGTTTAAATCCCCATGCTAGTGATAATGGAGTTTTAGGAAATGAAGAAGTTGAGATATTTAAAGCAATAAAAAACGCAAATAAAATATTGAAAAAAGATATTTTCAAAGGTCCAGTTGTACCTGATACTGCATTTTCAAAAACAAATAGAAAATCTTGCAAATATTTTGTTTGTATGTATCATGACCAAGGTTTAGCGCCATTGAAAGCTTTATATTTTGATCAAAGTATAAATGTAAGTTTAAATCTTCCTATTATTAGAACATCAGTTGACCATGGAACTGCTTTTGATATTGCATACAAAGATGAAAATATTAATCAAAAAAGTTATTTAAATGCCATAAAAGAAGCAATAAATCTAATAAATAGTAAAAAATGAAAACTTTAGAAGTATGCTATGAACTTGATTTTTCAAAAATTAGTTTTTTAGAAAGAAAAGTAAAAATAAAGAGTAAAAAAACATTTGTTTATGGAGCGCCTAAATGTGGAAAAACATATTTAATATATGACTATCTTGCGAATTTTGACACAAATGATTATATCTATATAGATTTTAAAGATTTTAGGAATGATTTAGAAGAAATAAGAGTTCATTTAAGTAGTTTTATAATTGAAAAAAAAATCAAGATTTTAGTTTTAGAGAATTTTGATTTTTCATTTGAATTACCAAGATGTGAAAGTATTATTATCTCAAATCATAATAAATTAACTCTTGAAAACTTTGAACATTTGCATGTAAAAGCACTAGATTTTGAGGAATATTTACTTCATGAAACGAGATTTCACACAGCAACTCAAGCATTTAATAACTTTTTAAAATATGGAAATATGCCAGGAGTTGTAAATTTAGAAGAGCATACAAAAGAGAGAAGATTACAAGAAATATTAAGATTATATACAAAAGATGAGACTTATGAGTATATACTTAAAATTTTATTTTTAAATATTGATGAAAAAAAATCACTATATCAATTATTTAATACACTTAAAAATCAAATAAAAATTTCAAAAGACAAATTTTATGCCACAGTTAAAACTTTTGAAAACTCAGGATTAGTCTATTTTTTACCAAAATATAATCAAGAAAAAGCAATAAAGAAAGTTTATTCATATAATCATGCTTTTTTGAATGCAATTTCTCATGCAAAAAAATTTAAAAATGAGTTTACAAATATGGTTTTTTTACAACTTGAATCAAATTTTGAAAAAATATATTATCTTGATAATATCGATTTTTTTATTCCAAGTGAAAATTATGTAATTTTATCTATTCCCTTTTTTAATCCTTTATTAAAAAAAGGAATAGAAAAGAAATTAAATAAAGTATTAAAAGAGAATGAGATTAAAAAGATTGATATTGTAACCGTAGGTTACAGTGAAAACTTTTTTATAAATGATATTGAAGTTGAAGTATTACCTTTTTTTGAATGGGCAGTTAGTTAAAAGTTTATCTTAAATCACTATTAATTTTTTTTTAGATATAATCACCAAATTCTAAAAGGAAATAAATGAATAAAAGAGTACTTGTTAAATTTTCTGGTGAGGCATTAGCTGGTGAAGAAGGTTACGGTATAGATACTCAGATTTTGGACTATATCGCAGATGAAATTAAAAACTTAGTTGATAATGGTATTGAAGTAGGTATTGTTATTGGTGGAGGTAATATCATTCGAGGTGTTACTGCTGCTGCTGATGGTGTAATTAAAAGAACTAGTGCTGATTATATGGGTATGCTAGCAACTGTTATAAATGGTGTTGCTATGCAAGAAGCATTAGAATATAAAGGTTTAAATGCAAGACTACAAACTGCTATAAAAATGGAACAAATTGCTGAACCATTTATTGTAAGAAAAGCTATTAGACACTTTGAAAAAAATAGAGTTGTAATTTTTAGTGCAGGTACAGGTAATCCATACTTTACAACTGATACTGCTGCAACTTTAAGAGCAACAGAAATAAATGCATCTATGTTAATTAAAGCTACAAAAGTTGATGGTATTTATGATAAAGATCCTATGAAATATGATGATGCTGTTAAACTTGATACTATTTCATATGATAGAGCGCTAGAAGATCATATTAAAGTGATGGATGATACTGCAATTGCATTAGCAAAAGATAACAAACTTCCAATTGTAGTTGCTAATATGAGTGAAAAAGGTAACTTACTAAAAATCATCAATGGTGATACTAGTAAATGTTCAATTGTTAAATAAAAAGGATTATTAATGCTAAGATTAGAAGAAAGAATGGCTAAGGCCTTAGAGAAAGTAAATAATGATAGATATATTTTATCAATCGCTGTTGGGCAAAGAGCAGACGATTTAAGTAAGGGAGCAAAACCACTACTTGAGCAAAATACACAAAACATGAAATATACTGATATTGCAATTGATGAAATTGCAAATGGTTTATTAGTTATTGAGGGTTTAATAGATAAAGAAGATTAATTATAAAAGTTTAAAACTTTTATAATTTCTTTATGTGATATTATGGATCCATTCATAGAAACAATTCAAAGCATCAACACAATCGATGGTGCTATTGAAGAGCTAAAAAAACATACTATAATAACACCTAAATTAAAAAATATCATAGACTTTAGTATTAAAGCTCATGATAACCAATTTAGGAAAAGTGGTGAACCTTATGCTGTTCATCCCTTACTTGTTGCTTCAATCACAGCATACTTTAGCCCTGATGAAGCAGTAGTTGCCACTTCACTTTTACATGATGTTGTTGAAGATACAGAGTATGATTTAACATTTGTAAAAGAAAACTGGGGTGAAGATATTGCCCACATGGTTGATGGGCTTACAAAAATAGTTGAAATTAGAGAAAGTGAGTTTTCTTCAAGTTTATCTACACATGAAGCAAAAACTATATCTTCTGCTATGACTTTTAGAAAAATGCTTATTGCATCAATTGATGATGTTAGAGTACTTTTAGTAAAACTTTGTGATAGATTTCACAATATGTTAACGCTAGATGCACTTCCTGAAAATAAACAAAAAAGAATTGCTGAAGAGACTTTAGTAGTTTATGTTCCTATTGCTCATAGACTTGGGATTTCAACACTTAAAAATCATCTTGAAGATTTAGCTTTTTACTATATTTATCCAAAAGAATATAATAAAATAGATAAATTCATAAAAGATCATCAACATGCAATTCAATTAACATTTAATAATTTTATTAGTAATACAAAAAATATACTTGAAAAAAATGGTTATGACGCATCAAAAGTAAAAATCTTAAGTAGAATCAAGCATCATTACTCTATATATTTAAAAATGCAAAGAAAAGGTGTAAGTATCGATGAAGTACTTGACTTGCTTGCAATTAGAGTATTAGTTCCAGAAGAGATTGATTGTTATAAGGTTTTGGGTCATTTACACTTAGCTTACAAACCTTTAATTTCAAGATTTAAAGATTATGTATCAACACCTAAAGAGAATGGATATAGAACTATTCATACAACTGTTTTTTATAATTCTAAAATATATGAAATACAAATTAGAAGTTTTGAGATGCATAAAATAGCAGAGTATGGTATTGCTGCACATTGGAAATATAAAAGTGGTGCAAAAAATGGACCAAATTTAAATTGGCTTAAATCTTTAGAGTTTTCAAATGAAAATGTTGAAGAGTTCTATGCAGATACAAAAGATGATTTATATTCAGAAGAGATTGTAGTATATTCTCCCCATGGTGATACTTTTAATCTCCCAAGAGGTTCTACAGCATATGATTTTGCATATGCTGTACATACAGATGTTGGTAAAAATGCTTTTGAATGTTTTATAAATAAGATTAAAAAACCACTTCTAACAGAACTTAAAAGTTCTGATATAGTAGCTATAAAAACTACTGATTACCCTATTCTTAGATGCTCTTGGGTAGATATGGTAAAAACAAATAGAGCTAAAAAACAGATTAAAATGCTTTGTTCTCATAGACAAAAAGAGTTAAATGAACTTACAGGTAAAAATATACTTGATACTATTTTTGTAAGATACACTCAAGAAATCACAAATACACATAATTTTGATTCTTTGCACAAAATAGCAAATAATCTTGATTTTTTAAGACATATAAAAAAACAAATTGAAACAAGAATGATAAAAGAACATGGATTAGTAACTAGATTCAAAATACTTGCAAGTAAATTAAAAAAGTATAAATTTGATAATATTTTAATATATTCAAATTTTAGTATAAATTCTGTATCATTTGACCACTGTTGTCATCCTAAATTTGGAGATGATATAGTAGCTTTTAAAGATGGTAACAAAGCCATCATTCATCATAAGATGTGTGATAAAGCATATAAGAAGATAAAATCAAAACAAAATATGCTATTTTGTAAATGGACAAAAGATACTTTATATCCATATAAAATGGTTGTTTCCCTGGCTAATACAAAAGGTGAATTAGCAAAACTATTAATGTATATGTCAAAATACGAGGGTTATATTCTAAGTGTTGATTATGGTAGAGAAAAACACTCTTACAGACAATACTGTGATATAGATTTTGAAATAAATAACTCAAATGTGGAAGAAGTTAGAAAAATTGTAGAACAAAAAGCAAAAGTAATTGAGTTTTTTTCAAAAAAAGATGCATACAATAAATAATATTTTATAAAAGAGGATAAATGGAAGAGAAGATTAAAAATGCACTATTAGAAATACAAAGAGGATGTGCAGAAATAATTGACATAGAAGCTATTGAAAAATTAGTAAGAAACTTTTATGAAAAAGGTGAAAACTTCTATGTAAAAGCTGGTTTTGATCCAACTGCTCCTGATTTACATTTAGGGCATACTGTACTTATAAGAAAACTTGCAACATTTCAAAAATTTGGTGGAATTGTACAGTTTTTAATTGGTGATTTTACTGCAACTATTGGAGATCCAACAGGAAAAAGTGAAACTAGAAAAGTATTAAGTAGTGAGCAAGTTTTAGAAAATGCTGAAACATATAAAGAGCAAGTATTTAAAATCTTGGATCCTGAGAAAACAAAAGTAATGTTTAATAGTGATTGGTTAAGTAAACTAGGAACAGTTGGTATTATTAATCTTGCTTCAAATTTAACAGTTGCAAGAATGTTAGAAAGAGATGATTTTTCAAAAAGATACTCGTCAAATACTCCAATTGCAGTAAGTGAATTTATATATCCACTACTTCAAGGCTATGATTCAGTTGCAATGAATACTGATATTGAAATGGGTGGAACTGATCAAAAATTTAATCTTTTAATGGGAAGAACTTTACAAAAAGCTTATGATTGTAAAAAACAACAAGCTGTACTAATGACTCCACTACTTGAAGGATTAGATGGTATTCAAAAAATGTCTAAATCTTTAGGGAATTATGTAGGAGTTACAGATACTGCAAATGACATGTTTGGAAAGCTATTATCAACTTCTGATGAGTTGATGTGGAAATATTATGAATTATTGTCAAAAAAGACACTAAAAGAACTTGATGACTTACAAGAAGGTGTAAAAGATGGTTCATTGCACCCTAAAAAAGTTAAAGAAGAACTTGCCATGGAGATTGTAGATACATATCATGGTAAAGGTGCAGGAGAACTTGCAAAAGCAGAGTTTGAAAAAATATTTGCAAAAAAAGACATTCCAAGTGATATGCCAGAATATGAATTTGAAGCAGGAATTTGGATCTGTCAAGCATTAGTTGATGCAAAACTTGTAAATTCAACTTCACAAGCAAGAAGAGATATTAAAGCGGGTGCTGTGAAAATAGATCAAGAAAAAACAACTGATGAAAAACTTAATTTAAAATCTGGTGAATTTATTTTACAAAAAGGTAAAAAGAATTTCGCAAAGATTACAATAAAATAAAAGGGCTAGTATTGAGAATAGGAAAGTATGAGATTAAGCACCCCATAATTCAAGGTGGAATGGGTGTAGGTATCAGTTGGGACAGGCTAGCTGGTACGGTAAGTAAAGAGGGAGGACTAGGTGTTATCTCATCAGTAGGAACAGGATATTATAATAGTGATGAATTTTCTGTAAAAACTAAAAAAGATAAGCCAGTTGATGTTTTGAATTTTTATTCAAAGGAAGCTTTAACTACTATTATTAAAAATGCTAGAAAAATCTGTGGAAATGCACCACTAGCATGTAATATTTTACATGCTATCAATGACTATGGAAGAGTTGTAAAAGATGCTTGTGAAGCAGGTGCGGATATACTTATTACTGGTGCTGGAATACCTACTAATATGCCACAATTTACAAAAGATTTTCCAGATGTTGCATTGGTACCTATTGTTTCAAGTGCTAGAGCATTGAGACTTATTTGTAGAAAATGGAAAAGATATAATAAACTTCCAGATGCAATTATAGTTGAGGGACCAAAATCAGGAGGTCATCAAGGCTTTACATATGAACAATGTCTTCAAGAAGAGTATCAACTTGAAAATATAGTAGGTCCTGTTATTGAAGAAGCTAAAAAATGGGCAGATAATATTCCTGTAATTGCAGCTGGTGGGATTTGGGATAAAAATGATATTGATAAATTTCTAGCTCTTGGTTGTGATGGGGTACAAATGGCAACAAGATTTATTGGAACTCATGAGTGTGATGTTGATACAAATATGAAAAAAGTTTTAATTGATGCAAAAGAGAGTGATATAAAACTTATGAAATCTCCAGTTGGACTTCCTGCAAGAGCGGTTATGACAAACTTACAGGCTTCTATAGAAAATAAAACTGCACCAAAAATTGCTTGTATTTCAAATTGTGTATCGCCTTGTCATAGAGGTCAAGAAGCAAAAATAGTTGGTTATTGTATAGCAGATAGACTAGGAGCAGCATATAAAGGTGATTTGGATACAGGATTGTTTTTCACAGGTTCAAATGGGTATAAATTAGATAAAATAATATCTGTTCATGAACTTATGGAAAAACTAACTAAAGGAGAGTAGTTATTTTAAAAAAAATATTACTATGCTCTTTATTAATATTAAATTTAAACTTCGCATTTGCAAATAGTATTGAAGAACAATATAATGCAAATAGAATGAGTTATCTAAGAGCAGTATTAAATAATAATACTGCTTTAGAGATAAAACACCTTAAAAATATAATTAAATATGGTAATAAACTAGGTCATAACACTTCTAAATATGAAAAAGAATTAGCAAAAATCAGAGTAAAAAAAGCTGCTAAAAATACAAAAACAACTAAAAAAGTAAAAATACAAAAAACAAAAACTATAAAAAAAACAACTAAAACAAAACCTAAAACGAATAATTTAAATTATACAGTTAAAAATGTTTATACAAAAAACAATATGATAATAATTGATTTTTATACAAACATAACAAAAAAATATATAGATTATAGTATTGATAAAACAAAGTACTCTAATTTATATCTTTTTGATATAAAAGGCTCATTTAAAGACGCAAAACCAACAAAACTTCAAATTTCTGGAATTGACAGAATATATATTATTCAAAAAGAAAAAAATCTTTTACATATAAAAGTAAGAGATAAAAGTAAATTAAATCCAATTTACATAGTAAATAAAAAACAAATAATCATAAAATTTTTAAACATAGGCTCAAATGTTAATTCAAATACAACAAAAACAACTACAAATAGTAATATAATAAATGTGAATAGATATAAAAGAAAAGTAGTTGTAATAGATGCAGGTCATGGTGGAAAAGATGTAGGAGCTGTAGGTTCTAACAAAAAATATGAAAAAAAAGTTGTATTAGCTGTGAGTAAATATTTGTATAATATACTAAAAAAAAGAGGTTATAATGTCCATATTACAAGAAAGGGTGATACTTTTATTAAAGTTAGAAATAGAACAATTTTAGCAAATAAAAAAAATGCAGATATATTTTTATCAATACACGCAAACTCTATTACAAAAAGTAAAGCACATAAAGTAAAGGGTGTTGAGACATTTTTCTTAAGCCCAGCAAGAAGTGCAAGAGCAAAAAGAGTTGCAGCAAAAGAGAATAGTAGTGATGTAAGATCAATGAGTAAATCAACTAAAAACTCATTTTTAACAGTACTTAATCAAAGTAAAATTACAGCTTCAAATAAACTAGCTATTGATGTACAACAAAATATGTTATATACTTTACAACAAAGATATAAAGATACTGTTGATGGAGGAGTAAGAGAAGGTCCATTTTGGGTCTTAGTAGGAGCTCAAATGCCATCTATTTTAATAGAAGTAGGATATATTTCACATCCAACGGAGGGAAAAAGATTATATAAAAGTAGTTATCAAAAACTATTAGCAAAAGGAATTGCTAATGGGATTGATTCTTACTTTCTAAAAAATCCTTAATATTAAGAATAAGTTCTTTTTGTTTCTTTTTAAACTGGGGTAGATTATCTAAGTCAAAAAATTTAACTTTACTATTTTCCCAAGAAAGATAGTTATCATGTAGTTTATCTTGAAAAAAATATTTATCAATATTTTTTATATTTTTTGCATTGACTAACCAAAGCCCTATATCTTTTTCTTTATTCTTTTGTTCAAAATATTGTTCAAAGTCATCAATATAAACATTTATTCCTGACTCTTCACGAAACTCTCTTTTAGCACACTGTTTAGCAGTTTCTTTTGCTAATTGTACACCTTTTAAAAAACCCCATTTGCTTTCACTTTTTATAGATTTGCAAAGCAATAACTTAATCTTATTCTTCTCTTTTTTATATAAAGCAAGTCCATATGCCTTAATTTGTTTACTCATAATTCTCCTTTAATAGGATATTTTTTTCTTATAAATAAAATAAGATAAAGTGTACCATAAAAATATTGGTAATAGAAGTGATACTTCAGGTAAAAGTGTACCATTATTTGAAAATTTATGTAATAAAAAGAAAATACCCCATGTTATTAAAGTAAAAAATATCGAAAGAGAAGTAAATTTACCTATATTAAAAAATCTACTATTTAAAGAAGAGTATGCAAAAATAATAATCATTAATGGCAATATAAAAAAAGATACTATGATTTCATAATACAATGCTGCTCTAATCTTATCTGTATTAATTCCTTGTTTATCTAATAATATTAATGCCGATATTGCATCAATAATTGAAAAAGTTGATTTTGATTCATATACATTGTCTAATATCTTTGGTTTAAAGCCCTCAAGTGTATGTAAAAATCTTTCATGGCTAACTTCTATTTTTGACTCTTCAAAATCAATATTTTTAGGTTTTTTAGTAATTTTTGCATCTATTACATACCATCTATTATTTTGAAAATAAGCTTTTGAAGCAACAATACTTTCAACTAAATCTTTATCAATAACTTTAAAAATATGAATATTTTCAGCTCTTTTTTCTATTGGATATAGTTTTTGAAAGAAAATGTGATAGTCATTGTATTTCAAAAAGATATCTGATTTTGTACTAATAAAATATTCATCATCTAAAATTTTGCTTTTTTGTTCATATGAATAAGCAAGTGGTGTTGCTTGAAGAACTATTAATACAAGTAATAGAAAGAAAGAGATTTTTATAACAGGCGAGTAAAGTCTATTTTTACTAACTCCTAATGCTACAAAAGCAACTAATTCATTACCTTTTATTAATATTACTAAAGTTAAAATCCAACCAAATACTAAAGATAATGGTAAAGTCAAAGTAAGTGTAAAAAAACTGTTATAAAATAGATATAATAACTGTAAGTTTGCAGAATCAGGAAGATTTTTCATATTTTGAAAAAAGTCAATTCCTACAAAAAATAGTTGTAGTGAAACTAAAACAATAAAAAAACTTTTAAGATATTTTTGTAAAATATATTTTGTTAATATGCTCATTATTACTTCAATGTAAATTTAGATTTTACTTCATTTATAGATTCAACTTTTAATGCATCTATAGCTTTGATAGTATGGGGTATTATATCTTTTAATCTATTTAATTCCTCTTTTGAGAAGTTGTTTAATACATAATTTACCACATCTTCTTTATTTTGTGGTTTTCCAATTCCTATTCTAACTCTTATATAATCTTTTCCTATATGTGAATCAATTGATTTTAATCCATTGTGACCACCATGGCCACCACCGATTTTAAATTTAACTGCTCCAAAAGGTAAATCTAAATCATCATGAATTACAATAATTTCTTCATTTTCAAGTTTATAATAATTTTTTATTGCAATAACTGCATCGCCTGAAAGATTCATAAAAGTTTTTGGTTTTACTAGTAAGTCATTTGAAGATTTTAAAACATCTGCTTTAAAATTTGATTTATTAATTGTAGTAGTACTTAAGTTTTTGGCCATCTCATCGATGACCATAAAACCTATGTTGTGCCTAGTTAATAGGTATTTTTCACCTATATTTCCAAGTCCAACTATTAAAGCCATTATAAATTACTTAGCTTTAATTACACCAACGATTGGTACTCTTGGGTCTAAGAAACACTCAACACCCTCAGGTAATTCTAAATCTCTAACTAAGATATTGTCACCTGTATCTAAATTATCAACATTTAGATTAAAGCTTTGTGGTAAATTTTCATAAGTAGTCTTAACAGGAACTCTTTTCTTATGGAAAATGAATAAACCTTTATTTTTAAGACCAATTGGAGTACCTTCAACTTTAACAGGAACTTTATAAGTAGTTCTTACACCTGGTTGTGCAACCATTAAATCAACATGTAATAACTCAGAAGTAATTGGAGCTTTTTGATACTCTTGAACAACAACTTTTAAATTATTTCCACCAACAGATACATCAAACGAAAGTGTTTCTTTATTTTTTAACGTTTTAATAAATTCATTCGTTTTAAACGCAGCATTAATATTTTCTAAACCTTTACCATAGATATTGGCAATTAAGTAACCATCTCTTCTTAAAGATTTAGTTTCTATTTTTGTCATACTATCTCTTACGATACCCTCTAACATAAACATTCCTTTGTTTTAAAATTAAGTTGCGCATTATATTTAAATTATTATTAATAATAGCTTTACTTTTATAAGCTATTTTAGCTTTTGAATATAATAGTACAAAGAATCCAACTCTTCATCTGTTAAAAAGTATGTTGGCATTACTAAGGATTCTGTTTTGTCTGCTCTTAATTTAATTTTAAAATTTTCAAAACTAATATTTGTAAGTGGAGGAACTTTTATATATTTAAGCGCTCCTTTTTTATCTCTATATTTTGCGATTATTACTTCTTTTTTACCATTATTATGGCACTTATTACACCCTATTCCCCTAGGATTTTCATAAAGCATTGCCCCATACTCATATTTTGTAATAAATGAGTTATCATCATCTGTGGCAAAAACAGTTATAATAAATAGAAGTAATAAAAATACTAATCTCAATCTTAACCTTTGTGTAAAAATGTTTTTGGTATTATATCAATCTAAAATTAAAACATATATAAGGTTTACTCCCCATGACAATACTTGATGGAAAAGCATTATCTAATAAAATAAAAGAAGAAATAAAGTTTGAGGTTGAAGAACTTCAAAAAGAAAAAGGTATTACACCTGGACTTGCTGTAGTTTTAGTAGGCGCAGACCCTGCAAGTGCTGCTTATGTAAATATGAAAAGCAAAGCATGTAAACAAGCTGGAATTTACTCAATTGTTCACGAAATGCCAGAAACTATATCTCAAGATAAAATTTTGGAAATTTTAGCAATGATGAACAAAAATCCAAATATAGATGGTATTTTAGTTCAATTACCACTTCCAAAGCATGTTGATACAACTGCTATTTTAGAAGCTATTACACCTGAAAAAGATGTAGATGGTTTTCATGCGTATAATACAGGAAGAATGACATTAGGACTAGACTCTTTTACTCCTGCAACTCCATATGGAGTAATGAGACTATTAGAAGAGTATAACATTGATCCTAAAGGAAAAAATGTTTGTGTAATAGGTGCGAGTAATATTGTAGGTAAACCTATGGGAACACTTTTACTTAATGCAAATGCAACAGTTACAACTTGTCATATACATACAAAAGATTTAAAAGAACATACAAAAAATGCAGATATTATTTGTGTGGGTGTGGGTAAAGTAAATCTAATTACAGAAGATATGGTAAAAGATGGAGCTGTTGTTGTTGATATTGGAATAAATAGACTTGACAATGGAAAATTAGTTGGAGATGTTGATTTTGAAAATGTTTCAAAAAAATGTGCATATATCTCACCTGTTCCAGGGGGAGTTGGTCCCATGACAATTGCTATGCTTTTAGTTAATACAATTAAAGCAGCAAGATTAAGAGAAGAAAGAGAAAGAAAACTAAATGATTAAAAAAGCTTACAACTGGGCTAGTTCATGGACTGGTACAATTATAATTGTATTAGGTATTATATTTTTTGTTGCGCAAGCTTTTGTAATTCCTAGTGGAAGTATGAAAAATACTTTACTTATTGGAGATATGCTTTTTGTTAAAAAATTCTCTTATGGAATTCCTGTTCCTAGAATTCCGTGGATTGAAGTACCTATTTTGCCAGATTTTAATAATAATGGACATTTAATAGAAGGTGACAAACCAAAGCGTGGGGATATTGTTGTATTTAGATACCCCAAAGAAGATACAATTCATTATGTAAAAAGATTAGTAGCAACTGGAGGAGATTTAGTTCTTATTCAAAATAAAAATCTTATTTTACACCCAAAAGAGGGAAATGAGTATGTAAAAAAGAATTTTGCACAAGAGCAAATTTTAAATGTTGAGGGAAAACTTTGGGTTATTAATCCTTATCAAAAAGATCATCCAGGAATACATAATGATCCAGAAGTACAAAATACAAGGCAAGCTCCAGCTCAACTATTTAATATGTTACCTATTAAAGTTCCAAAAGGAGAATACTTTATGATGGGTGATAATAGAGACCATTCAAATGATTCGAGATTTTGGGGAACAGTTGAATACAAAAATATTGTAGGAAAACCTTGGTTTATCTACTTTTCTTGGGATGAAAATAAAAAAATTAGATGGGATAGAGTTTTTAGAAAAGTTGAATCTTTAGAAGAAGATTTAAAAGGAAAAGAGTTAGATATAAATCATAAAGAAGGAATTTACTAAAATGAAATATTTTATAGCAGCAGATCATGCTGGAATTGATATTAAAAAATATGTAAAAGAACTATTTGAAAGTAAAGGGCATGAAGTAGAAGACTTAGGTCCTTATTCAAAAGATAGAGTTGATTATCCAGATTTTGCTGTTAAAGTATGTGAAAAAGTATTGGCAAATAAAAACAGCTTTGGTATTTTAATTTGTGGTTCTGGTATTGGTATGTCTATGTCTGCAAACAAATTTGATGGAATTAGAGCTGCTTTATGTCATAATGAATATTCAGCTAAAATGGCAAGAGAACATAATGATGCAAATATAATGTGTTTGGGTGAAAGAGTTAGTGGATATGGTATGATTGAAGCTATTATTGACTCTTGGTTAGCTTCATCTTTTGAGGGTGGAAGACATGAACAAAGAGTTGAAAAAATAAATGCTTTAGGTAAGATGGGAAGCTGTCGAAGATAAAAAAAGGAAAAATATCATGCGTGAACCTTGGGTTGCCTATGTAGTTGTTCTAAGTGTTGTTGCCCTAATGATTTTAGGCAAGAAAATGATATTTTTTCCAAAAGATGAAGATGAATCTTCAAAAAAGGATGAAAATGATAAATCCTAAAATAATTGACTACATTTTTTCATCAGCTTCTATTCAAAGATGGAATGATTATCCAAGAATGGTTGAGTTAGTTGAACTTGATAAACAAGCCCATAAATTTATAATAGCTTTTTTTATTGCAAAACTAGAAGATGATATTAACTACACACACTTAATAGAAGCGGGTATTTTTGAGTTTCTAAGAAGAATAGTTGTAACAGATATTAGACCTGATGTATTTAGAAAAGCTATTCAAAAAAAATCAAAAGAAATAAATTCTTGGGTAATTGAAAAACTAAAAGACTCGTTAGAACCTATTCAAAATGGAGTATTTTTAAAAAAATTCGAAGAGTATTTATATGATTCAAATATGTATAAAAAAGAGAGATTTATACTTAAAGCTGCATCATATTTAGCAACAAAATGGGAGTTTTCAATAGTATATCAAACTTCAAAATTTTTAACAGATATTGAAAATGTCAAAAGAAGTGTAGAAGATGAAATCGAAGATTATTATGAACTAATTGGAGTTAGAAAAATATCTTTGAATAAAAAACTTTCAAGAATAATTGATTTAAGTGGAAGATTAAGATTTCAAAAAAGATGGGCACAAACACCAAGAATTCCTGAAACTTCAGTTTTAGGTCATATGCTAACAGTTGCACTTTTTGCTTATTTTTATTCAAAAGATGTAGATGCTTGTGATAAAAGATTGGAAAATAACTTTTATACTGCACTGTTTCATGATTTACCTGAAGCTTTAACAAGAGATATAATCTCACCTGTAAAGTATAGTGTAGATGAGTTATCAGATATTATTGCAGAGTATGAAATAATCAAAATTGAAGATGATATACTTCCTTTTGTTCCAGAGGGATTAAAAGATGAGTTTTCTTATCTTTTAGGACTTTATGAAAATAATAAAAAAGATGAATTTTTAAATAAAATCAACTATAAAGATCAAATAAAAATTGTAGATAATATTGATGATTATAACCTTGATAAATATAGTCCTATTGATGGAAAAGCTTTAAAACAGTGTGATAAACTTTCAGCTTTTATTGAAGCTAGTTTATCAATCTCCCATGGTATAAAATCAAAAGAGTTGCAAAGTGGTAAAAAACATATTTTCAAAGGCTTGAAAACTGTTCAAGGAATTGACTTTAAAGATCTTGCAAGACAAATTGATGAAGAGTTTGGAAGTACAGGACAAACCCAAGCAAGATTTGATTTTGACTAAAAGAGGAGTTCCTCTTTTAGTTTAAAAACTATATTTTATATTTACATATACATATCTTCCTGGTTCATTTAATAGCATTACCTCATCACTTGTTGATGAAAGTAAAGTTAAATCTTTATATGTATTACTTGTGGCATATGTTTTATCAAAAACATTATCAACACCTAGTGTTACTACTGTATTTTTTATATAACTATTTTCATATTTTAAGTTTAAAATACCATATCCACCTAGATGTTGTTCTCCATTTTCCTCATCATAGTTACTCCAAGCTTTTGAAGCAATATATGAAGCTTTAAAGTTATTTTTACCTACTTCATAATTTAAAGCAATTCTTGCTTTAAGTGGCGCTATTTCAGCTAAATTTGTATCATTTTGTCCATCTAAAGCCTCATCTTTTTTACCTCTTTGATATGATAAACCATAATCAAAATATAATTCATCACTTGCATAATAAAACCCACTTATATCAAATCCATATATTTTTGCATCTATATTTTCAAACTTATTTTCTACATTTGAATTATTGTAAACTATATAATCTTTTAACATAGAATAAAATAGTTTTGTTTTGATTTTAAAATCACCAATAGTTTTTTCAAAACCTAAATCTATTTCATAGTTTTTTGTTTGATCTAAATCTGGTGTTCCTACTAATTTTCCACCTTTTTTAAAATACAACTCTCTTGCATCTGGAACCCTACTTGATTTTCCAAGTCCTGCAAAAAAATTTAAACTATTATTCGCTTTATATGTAGTTAATAAATAAGCATTTAAAGAGTTATAATCATTATCTTGTTCATTTCCATCAGTTCTTATATCAGTTCTATCATATCTTGAAGCAAGTTCAATATTTAAAGCATTTATATCTTTATTGTATTTTACAAAAACTGCTTTATTTTTTGTATCTGTTTTAGAAATACTATCTGCTAGATAAGGATTCATCTTATTGCTATACTCTCCCTCCCAGCTTCTTTTGCTTGTATCTAAGCCTAAAGTTAAAACTCCATTAAAAAAATTCATATCATTTTGAAGTTTAGCACCTTTTATTTTTGATTTCATATGATTTGTCATTTCCATTGCACCATTTTTTCTATATGTTGTTGCCATAGGATGATCTACTTTTGAATAATAAGTATTAAATTTTAATTTTTTAGAAAAAGTTGATAAATCATTTGCTATGTAATTAAAAGTATAAATATCAGAATCATCGTATATTGCGTCCATCCCTGTATTTGCATACAAAATATCATCACTTCTATTAGCTGTATAAGATAGATTTATCTCTTGTTTATCATCTAGATTAAAGTATAATTTACTCATAAAAGTTTTCTTTTCATAAGCATCCATATCTTTGTATTTATCACTATACACTCTTGTGTCATCTTTACTATTTTTTTCAAGTTGTTGGGCTAATGTATTTCCATCTCCATCTTCATACTGTTCGCTACTTTCAGTTGAAGCAGAGATAAGTGCTTTTATATCTTTTGTTCCTCCACTAAGTGTTGCAGAATACTTACTATAGCCATAACTTCCATAATTAACATTTACATCACCTAAAAAGCCCTCTTTTGGTTTTTTTGTATTTACTTTTACCTTACCACTTAAAGTACCAAAACTTTCAATATCATAAGGTCCCTCAATAATTTCAACACTTTGTATATTATTTGTAAGAACATGTGAAGTTGGTGGATCCATCCTATTTGGACATGCACCATATATCTTTGCATCATCTATTAAGATATTAATATTATCTTTTTTTTGCCCTCTAATTATAATATCATTTGCAATACCACTTCGTCTTACAAGTGAGATTGAAGGTGATACATCACTTAAGGCTTGTGCTAAATCTGCTGATTTTAGATTTTCATTACTAATATCTTTTACGACTTTAGATTTTAATGTATCAGTTACAAGAACTGATTCTAAACTTACTTGCTCATTTGCACTTAAAACAGCAATTGCACTAAATGATAAAACTAAAGATTTTTTCATACTCATCCTTTAAATTTTTTCAAATATTAGCTTTGATGTGTTAATTAAAAGTTAAATAGTAAAATCATTTTTTGATATAATAGAAGAAAAAAGAGAGAAATAATGGCAAAAATATCTTTTGAAGTTGAGAGTAAAAACTTAAACAATATTCTTACAATACTTAAAAGTTTAAAAAGTGGAATGATAAAAAATCTAAAAATTGATGAATCAAAAAAATCCTTAAATACTCAAGATAAGCACTCTACACTTAGTTCAACAAGTAAATATCTATCTAAAGATGAGTTCAAACAAAGATTAAAGAAGGGCTTGAAGTAGTATTTTACTACTGCCCTCCTCCTACACCTGCTGCAAGTTCATCATGTGGAAATGTGTGTGGAATTTCATGGCAAACATTTTTTGATTCTTCAATTGCACTTATTAGCTCTTTTAAATTTGCATAAGGCAATTCAATAGCACTTTTTTCAGCCAATTCATTTGTAACTTCAACTCTAAATACTGGATAACTAGACTCACCATAAGGTTTTTCTACGTGAAATACTTCAATTAAACCAGTTTTCGTTTGAGAGATTTTAAACTCTTTTACTTTTATAGCTTCTCTTGACATACTAGCCTCCTTATTATTTATTTATACAATAACAAACAAAAAGAAAAACTAATATAAATAAATAAAACTAATTACTTTATGCAGGTTTAAAAGATTTTGTTGTTTTACAAACTTGAGGGAAAAGACAATTATTACAATCAGGATTTATAGCTTTACATGTATATCTTCCAAAAAGTACCATTGCTTGATGAAAAATATGTAAATCGTCTTTTAACTTTTTTACTAATTCTACTTCTGTTTTCTCAACTGTTTTCTCATATGAAAGTCCAAGCCTATGAGAGACTCTAAAAACATGAGTATCTACAGCCATTAAATTTGCTCCTGCATACTCAATCATAAATACATTTGCTGTTTTATTTCCAACTCCTGCTAGTTTTATTAGCTCTTTTTCATTATGAGGAATATCACCATCATAATCTAAAATAACACTTTGCGCCATTTTTATAATATTTTTTGCTTTATTGTTAAAAAAAGAACACGATTTTAAAAGCTCTTTTACTTCTTCTATTTTTGCATCTGCTAATGAAAATACATCTGGATATTTTTCAAATAGTGCAGGAGTTATTATATTTACTCTTTTATCTGTACATTGGGCACTTAGAATAATTGCAATTAATAATTCATAATCATTTTTATAATTCAATTCAGTTACTGCATCATTGAAATTTTCTTGAAATGCCTCTTTTATTATTTGAATTTCAGCTTTTGTAGCTTTTTTCATCTATTTCCTTAAATACTTTTTTATTTTAGAAAAGATTTTTTTTGCATAAGCATAGTTTATATCTTCTAGTCTTATTAAATAGTTTTCATCTTTTTTTGTTATTATAATCTCTTCTTTATTAAAATAATTCAATAATCCTTCATAAGTTTTTAATGCATCATTTTTATTAAAAAGTCCTACTTTTATATCTATTTTTTTACTTAAATCAGTTGTTGAAGTAAGTTTCAAAATATCTTTAAGTTCACCTTTTTTTAGAATTCTAACTTCACTTAGCTTACCATCTTGTTTAATTTCAACTACTTGTGCAAGGCTTAAGTTTTTTGTAATATTTGAATTTTGTGAACTAACCTTAATATCACCACTTAAACTAGAAACTTTACTTTGATTACCAACAATAATTGAACTATTAGCAAAAGAAAATAAGCAAATTATTAAAAATAGACTTTTCATTTGTTAATTCCTATTATAAAATTATCAGTTTGGATTTTAAACTTTTCAGGTGCTAGTTTTTTAATATTTCCTGTTTTTATTTTATAACTTCCTTTTTTGATTTTAAAATGTATTTCATTATTTTCTTTGTTTTTTCTATCATAAGAGTATTCTGATATCTCAAATATCGTTTTTACTCCTACATAAACTATAGTATTATCAATAAATCTAATTTTTACTTTTGAATCATCAAATGTCTTTATAATATCACTTTTTTTAATCTTAAACCCAGCACTAATTATAGGCAATATATCTTTTCCTCTTTGTACTAATGCTCCTTGATTTTTACTATCATCAAGAACTACTTTTTCAACAGTTGCAATATCATTTGCAAAAGATAATAATGTAAAAAATAGTACTAGTATTAAAGCTTTCAAAAATGTATCCTTGTTTATTATTTATTATTATGTTAACATTTTTTAGCTAACATTTAACCTATGAAGGCTTTATTTAAATACTTAGTAATTTTTATCATTGTTTTTTGCTCTATATTTTTTACTTTTAAAAGTTATCCTAATTTATTGTCAAGTCTTGACAATCAAATAAAAAGCTTTTTATTAAAGCATAAAAATAAGACACAGCAAAGTAAAAATATAATAATTGTAGATATTGATGATAAAAGTATAAGTCAAACTTCACAGTGGCCTTGGAGAAGAGATCTTTTTGCTAATTTAATATATGAATTACAAACAACAAATCTAAAAGTAATTGGTGTTGATATTTTGTTTTCTAAAGAAGATATAAATTCTCCTTTTAATGTAATTAAAACTCTTAATTTAAAAATTGACAAACAACTTCCTAATTATGATGAACTTTTTTCAAAAGCCATTAAAAACTCTTCAAAACCAATAATTTTAGGATATCACTTTTTTAATAACTCTTTTAAACAAAAAATAGCACAAAAACCATATAGTTTAAAAATTTTTAAAAAAACAAAAATTGATGATATGAATATTTTAGAAGCAAATAATATTAATATGAATATTGATTTACTTCAAAGTAGTGCTTATTCAACTGGCTTTTTAAATATTATAAATAGTAACTCCTCTATTTTGACGAATGTACCTTTAATAATAAAATATGAAAATGAGCTTTATCCATCTTTTGCATTAGAAGTAATACGAACCCTAAAAGATAATAAAGATATCTCTATTAAAAAAGTTAAAAATTCATATCATGAAATACAACTTGATGATTTAAATATTAGTGTAGATAAAAAAGCATCTTTAAGTTTAAGTTATTATAAAAGTAACTATTTCAAAACCATATCAGCTATAGATATTTTAAATAAAAATTATGATAAAACTATTTTTAATAATAAAATAGTCTTACTAGGAAGTTCAGCCTTAGATGTAGTAAATTTAAATAACACATTAGTAGATAAAAAACTATCAAGTACACAAATTCATGCAACAATAATAGAAAATATTTTAAACAAGGATTTTTTTATAAATGTAAATTGGCAAGATAATTTTATAAGTGCAACAATTTTTATTATTTTTGCTTCACTTTTTTTAACTCTTTTTTTCAATAAACTTTTATTTAGCTCATATATAAGTTTATTGTTACTATTTTTTATAAGCTTTGGTATTTTCTACTTTTTTTATATTGAAAATATAATAATAAATAGTGCCTTTATTTTAATTTCTTTAATTATTGCTTTTATTTGCACAACTACAATAATTTTTATAAAAAAAACAAAAGAGCTAATATTATTGAAAAAAAAGTTTGCAGCTAAAGTATCAAGTAATGTAATGAATGATATATTAAAAGATGAAAATAATCATTATTTAAGAACAAAACAAAAAGATATTACTATTTTTTTTAGTGATATTATAGGTTTTTCACAAATTACCAATCAAATCAATGATCCTGAAAAACTAACAAAATATTTAAATAAATATATGAATCCAATGACTAAAATCATTATGAAAAATAAAGGTACTGTTGATAAGTTTATAGGTGATTCTATTATGGCTTATTGGAATGCTCCTTTTAGTGTAAATAATCATCAAGACCTTGCATTAACATCTGCACTTGAGCAACTAAAAGCCTTAGAAGAAATAAATAAAAACTATGAAGAAAATTCACCTTTAAAAATAAAGATTAGAATAGGAATAAATAGTGGAAAAGCTTATGTTGGAGAAATGGGAGCAGATGATAGAAATGATTATACAGCACTTGGGAGTGAAGTAAATAAAGCTTCAATTTTAGAACAAGCTTGTAAGATTTATAAAACCTCTTGTATTATTTCACAAAGTGTAAAAATTGCATTAAAAAAAGATTACACAATCAGACTTCTTGATACTATTTCTATAGAAGATACAATAAAAGGTGCTTTTAATATTTATGAAGTTTTCAAAGAAGGAAAGCCAACACAAGAAGAACAAATCCAAATAGATTCTTTTGAAAAGGCTTTAGGGTTTTATTATAAAAAAGAGTTTCAAAAAGCCTTAGATATTTTCCAAAAATTAGAAAATAAAAATAGCAACTTAAATACTTATGCTATAAGTTTTCATATTAAAAGATGTAAAAAATGCTTAATGAATACAAGCTTTTTTTCTCCTGTTACTATAATAAATAAAAAGCTTATTTCAAAATAAGCCTTTAAAGTTTTTTAATTTTATCTATTTCATCTCTTAATCTAATTGCTTCCTCAAAATTTAAATCACTTGAAGCTTTTTTCATTTTTTTATTTAATTCAAGCAATAATTTTTTCTTTTCACTTGCCGGCATTTTATCTAATTTTTGTTTCTTCCAAGCCAAGTCATCATACTCTTCAAGTTTTAGATTTTGATCAAGTTTTCTTTTTGTTGATTTTGGTGTAATATTATGTTTTTTGTTATGTTCTTGCTGAATTTTTCTTCTTCTATTTGTTTCATCTATTGCAAACTGCATAGATCCAGTAATTCTTTTAGCAAAAAGAATTACTCTACCATTTTCATTTCTAGCACCTCTACCCATTGTTTGAATAAGTGAAGTTTTACTTCTTAAAAAACCTTCTTTATCTGCATCTAATATAGCAACTAATGAAGTTTCAGGGATATCAAGACCTTCTCTTAAAAGATTGATTCCAATAAGCACATCAAACTCTCCAAGTCTTAATTCTCTAATAATTTGATTTCTTTCAATTGCATCAATTTCACTATGCATATATTTTACTTTTATTCCCAAATCAGAATAATAAGAAGCTAGCTCTTCTGCCATTTTTTTAGTTAAAACTGTTACTAAAACTCTTTCATTTTTTTCAACAACTCTTTTTATTTCATCATAAAGTTTTTCAACTTGATACTCACTATCCATGATTTCAATAACTGGGTCTAAAAGACCTGTTGGTCTAATAATTTGTTCAGCTACTACTGCACTTTTTTCAAGTTCTAATTCATTTGGAGTAGCACTTACAAAAACAAAGTGTGGTGCTTTATTTATAAATTCATCAAATTTTAAAGGTCTATTATCAAGTGCACTTGGTAATCTAAAACCATACTCTACAAGTACTTCTTTTCTACTTCTATCAGCTGCGTGCATTCCTCTAAATTGTGGTAAAGATACATGTGATTCATCAACAATTAATAAAAACTCTTCTTTCATTTGTTCAAAATAGCTTATTAAAGAGTAAGGCGTTTCTTCTGGTTTTTGTCCAGTAAGATGCCTTGCATAGTTTTCAATTCCTTTACACATTCCTGTGCTTTCAATCATCTCTAAATCAAATTCAACTCTTTGTTTTAATCTTTGATACTCCACTTGTTTATCTTCTTGTTTGAAAAACTCAAGTCTTTGCTTTAACTCTTCTTCTATTTGTTTTACTGCAACTGCTAATTTGTCATTTGAAACAACAAAAGGATTAACAGAATAGATTATTACTTCATCTAACTCTTTTATTCTTGTGTTAGTTAAATATTCATGCTTACTAATTGTTTCAACTTCATCACCAAAGAACTCAACTCTTATAAATTCATCCTCAAAATATGCAGGAAAAATATCAATTACATCTCCATTTACTCTAAAATCCGCCCTATCAAAGAACTTATCATTTCTTTTATAACCCATCTCTACAAGTTTTAATAAAAACTTTTTTTGAGAATATTCAAAACCAACTTCAATTCTTTGAACCATTGCTTTATACTCTTCTGGATTACCTAAACCGTAATTTGCAGAAACAGAAGCAATTACAATAACATCATCAAAAGATAAAAGTGACGCAGTTGCACTAAGTCTTAATCTTTCTAATTCCTCATTTATTGAAGAATCCTTTTCAATAAATAAATCACTTCTTGGGATATAAGCTTCTGGTTGGTAATAATCATAATAAGAGATGAAATACTCCACATGATTATTTGGGAAAAATGCTTTAAATTCTGAATATAGTTGTGCGGCAAGTGTTTTATTATGTGTCATAATCAAAGTTGGCTTTTGAGTTTTTTCAATAACTTTTGCCATTGTATAAGTTTTTCCACTTCCTGTTACACCAAGAAGAGTATTATATTTTTCACCTTTAATTATTGAATCACTTAAAGCTTTTATTGCTTGTGGTTGATCTCCTGCTGGTTCATACTCACTTACTACTTTAAACTTTGCGATAATCTATCCTTTATTGCTTGTATGTTGTTAAAATATAAAAAAGTATTGATATCTCTTTATTTGTCCAAATAACATCATCACTTAAAATATTTTTTGAAACTTTTATATCAACATTGGCTTTATACTTTAATAAAATAGTTTGAATAAAACTATTTAATGATTTATTATCAAGGTTAAGTATATTTTTATGAAATACCTTTTCTTTATTTGGTATAAAAAAATCTTTGTCATTTTTATAAAGATTAAGTAACATAGATATTTGCCAACTATGCCACTCTTTTTTTTCTAATTGCTTTGTATTTAAACTTTTTATATCTAATACTTCAAAAGTATGAAATATCTTTCTTACTATATTGCTATTTGTTGCAAAATCCAATTTTTCTATTTTCAAAGGTAATTCAACTTGACTTATATAAATATGATTTTTTATCTTTGGGTTTTTATTTTGAAGCTTTGTAGCTCTTCTTTTATTATAAAAAATAAAAGGTATTGATAAAAATATAACTGCAATAATAAAAAATAAAAACTCTAAATTCATAAATTTACTTTCTTAAAAATATTTTGTTCTACTAGCATATATTCACTACTACAACAAAGAGAAGGTACATTTACATATCTTTTATTTCCAAAATCATACTCTTTACCTTGGTGAAAGTGACCTTCAATAATAATATCTGCTTCAAAATTTTCAACTCTTTTTTTTGCTAACTCTTCAAAAGCTGTAAAATTATGACAAATATTTTTCTTCATCAAAGTATAATATATCTTCTTTGAAATAAAATTATTATAATCAATAGAGTTTAAAAACTTCAATAGTTTATGGTTTCTTATAATTTTACAATAAATATTATATAAATTTGGAGTAAAATTATCTCCATGAGAAAGTGCAAGTTTTTTATTTTGATACTTCATAAAAATAGGTTGATCTTCTCTTTTTACTACTAAAACATCTATAAAAAGAGGCTTCATATTGTAATCATGATTTCCCTCTAAATATATTATTTTTATATCTTTTGCAAGTTCATTTATTATATCAATAAGTTTTTGATTTCTTTTTACAAAATAAGTACTTTCAGATGAGATAAAATCAAACATATCTCCCATTAAAAAAAGTTGTTCAGTCTTAATCTTTTTAGATTTCAATTTTTCTAAAAAGATTAAAAACTCTTGATTCTTTTCATTGTAGTGCGAATCTGCTACAAAGATTGCACCATCCTTTATATTAAGGTGCATAGGCAATTTTAGGTATTCCTTCATCCTCTTCAAAGCCACACATAATATTTGCATTTACAACAGCTTGAGAAGATGCTCCTCTTAGTAGATTATCAATTGAAGAGTTAATAAAAAGTGCTTTACCATTTCTTGCTACAAAAATATCACAAAAATTTGTTCCTGCTGTTGATTTTATATCAACAGCACTATTTCTAACTCTTACAAATTCACTATTTTTATAACTTTTTTCTAATATAGCTTCCACATCAACTTCTTCTTTTAAGCTCGCATAAACTGAAACTAACATTCCCCTTGTAACAGGTATTAAATGTGGTACAAAGTTAACACTGAAATCTTTATCTTTAAGAAGTTTAACTTTTTCTTGAATTTCAGGCATATGTCTATGCTTGAAAGGATTATAAGCATGAGTATTTTCGTTTATATGAGCAAATTGAGTTATCTCATTTAACTTTTTACCTGCCCCTGTAACTCCAGATTTAGCATCAATAAATATTGGACTACTTTCATCAATATAATCAACAAAAGGAAGCAAAGCTAAAAGTGAAGCTGTTGGATAACATCCAGGATTTGCAACTAAGTTTGCATCTTTTAATTGATTTTTATAATACTCAGGTAAGCCATACACTGCACTTGAGATATTCTCTTTATCTTCATGAGGGCAATAATGTTTTTCATAATTTTCAAGTTCTAATCTATAATCAGCACTTAAATCAACTACTTTAACACCTAAATCTAGTAGCTCTTTTGCAAAAGACATAGATGTTTTATGAGGTAGTGCTAAAAAGGCAAGTTTTGCAACTTTTGCAACTTCTTTTGCATTTGCTATTTCAACAGGCATATCAATTAGACCTTGCAAACTTGGATGCAAATCTTGTACATTTATATTTCCTGTTGAGTTAGCTATATATGAAATATTGAATTTTGAGTGAGTAATCAATATTTTTACTAATTCTAAGCCAGTATAGCCACTAGCTCCTATAATTGCTACATTCATTATATTGATATCTCCTTGAAATAAACTTCTAATACTTCAAAAGATCTAACACCTCCTGGAAGTGTAGCTTGAAGTTCATCACCTTCTTCTTTTCCCATTAGCTGTTTTGCTAAAGGTGAGTTAAAAGAGATAAATCCTTTTTCTGCATTTGATTCTATTCCACCAACAATTGTATAAGTATACTCTTCTTCTGTATCAACATCTACTAAACTAACAGTTGATCCAAAACTAACTTTATCATGTGGTAGCGTTGAGGGATCAATAATTACTGCTTTACTAATAATATTACTTAATTCTGCGATTTGTGTATCAATTAATTTTAATTTATCTTTTGCAGCATGATACTCAGCATTTTCTTTTAAATCTCCTAATTGTCTTGCTTCATCTAAGGCAATAACAGTTTGAGGTCTCTCTTTTGATTTCAAGAAGTCTAGATTTCCTGTAATTTTTTCATATCCATCTCTTGTCATAGGTTCTTTTTCCATCAACGACTCCATAAATTATTTTATGTTATAATATCTAAAATTTTTAAAAGAGTAGATTAGATGAAATATGATAGAACAAAAAAACTATTTGGTGAAGAAAACTTTAATAAATTTACAAAAGCAAAAATTATATTACTTGGAGTGGGTGGAGTAGGAAGTTTTGCCCTTGATGCACTTTATAGAACAGGTGTTACTGATATTACTATTGTAGATTTTGATACATATGAAGAATCAAACTTAAATAGACAAATGGGTAGTGAGGGTAACATTGGAAAAGTAAAAGTTGAAGCATTAGCACAAAAATATCCAAAAGTGACACCAATTCATGTTAAGATAACAAAAGAGTGGATTGATAACTTTGATTTTTCACAATTTGATTATATTTTAGATGCCATAGATGATGTAACACCTAAAGTTCATTTAATTAAAAAACACTATACTAAAGTAATTAGTACAAGTGGTGGGGCTAAAAGAATTGATCCTAGTAAAATTGAGTATTTATCTATTTGGAAAACTTATAATGACCCATTTATTAGAAAAATAAGAACAGAGCTTAAAGCTCAAGGGTTCAAGAAAAAGTTTAAAGTAGTTTTTTCTTCAGAAGAACCTTTATGTATAGAAAAAGGAAGTTTTGAAGGAGTTACAGGTTCATTTGGTCTTATGATGGCTTCTGTAACAATAAAAAAATTGTTAAATAAGAAGAAGTAGAATAACTTTTATAAAAAAGTTGATTATAAGAAAAAAAGATATATAATTTAAGTATCACATAAAAAGGAATAATATGAGCGATATTAATAGTAGCGTTGAACAAATGACACAAGGTCACAAAAGAAATGTTCAACAATTAGCCGTATTTTACACTAGTCATAACAATATTTACGCAATCAATATTGCAAAAGTAAAAGCTTTTGTTATTAAAGAAGAAGTAACAATAAATGACACACCAAGTGATTCAAATATAATTGCAGGTATTGCTACTATTAGGGGTGAACCTGTTACTTTAGTAAATTTAGATGCATGGCTAGGCCAACAAAAAATGCAAATAGATGAATACAAACTTATAATATATTGTGAATTCAATCATAAAAAAGTAGGATTTTTAATTAAAGATATGTTAGATATCGTTGAAAAAACTACTGAAGAGTTAAGACATACAGAAGAAACAAATTCAAAAATAACATATACAACTTATGTAAGAGTTAATGATAAAGATGAATTATGTACTGTATTTAATGCTGAACAACTACTAAAAGATATTGGTTGGACTGGTGATGGACAAGATGAAGTTAACAAATATGTTGATGCTCCATTAAACTCTAATAAATTAGTTCTAGCAGCAGAAGATTCAGGAGTTGCAAGGGAAGTATTAAGAAAATTTTTCCAAAAAGCAAAATTAAAGTTTGAAATTTATAACAATGGTGCTTTATTACTTCAAAGAATACAAGAAGTAGATCCAAATAGCATAGGTTTAATTATAACAGATATTGAAATGCCAGAAGCTGATGGTTTCCAAGTTGCATCATTTATAAAAGACAATAGCTCACATAATTTTATTCCTGTAATAGTTAACTCATCAATGACAACTGATGCTGTTAAAAACAAAATGAAAGATATTGGTGTTGATGGTTTTATTGGTAAAACTGATGTTCAAGCTTTATATGAAGCTACTAAAAAATTCTTACTTAGTTAATATTAGATGAGACTTTGCTCATCTAATATATAAATTTTCTTATTTAGATTCTAACCAATTTTTCAATACTTCTATTTGTAAATTTGTTTGTTTTGTAGATGTACCACCAAAAGAATTTCTTGCATTCATCGAAGCTTCCAAATCAAGATAATTTAAAATCTCTTCATCTATATTAGCAATTTGTTCATTTGATTTTCTTATTTCTTCAATTGTAAGTTCACTAATATCTTTATTTAATTCATTTGCTGTTGCTACGACATCTTTTGTAATATAATAAGCTGTTCTAAAAGGCATATTTTGTTTTTGTACTAAATAATCAGCCAAATCAGTAGCACTTAAATGCCCTATTTTACAAGCATTATACATCTTGTCTTTATTTACAACCATAGTTTTGATTACTTCATTTAAGATTGCAAGTGATACTTCTATTGTCTTAACAGAATCAAATACACCCTCTTTATCTTCTTGCGTATCTTTATTATAAGCTAGTGGTAAACCTTTCATTACGGTAAACAATGAAATCAAATTACCATAAACTCTTCCTGTTTTACCTCTTAAAAGTTCAGGAACATCTGGATTTTTCTTTTGTGGCATAATAGAAGAAGTAGTTGCATACTCATCGCTCATTCTAACAAATTGGAACTCATATGAAGACCAAGTTACAAGCTCTTCTGAAATTCTACTTATATGCATTACAGCTGTACTTATATTAAATAAAATTTCCAAAGCAAAATCTCTATCACTTACCGTATCCATTGCATGAGTTGTAGGTGAATAAAATCCAAGTTGTGAACATGTACTATCTCGATTTATATCATGAGGTGTTCCAGCAAGGGCAGCACTTCCTAAAGGTGAAAAGTTATTTCTTTCATATGAACTTTCAAATCTTTCATAATCTCTTTTAAACATGTTTGCATAAGCTAGTAAATGATACCCAAAATTAATAGGTTGAGCATGTTGTAAATGTGTCATTCCAGGTATTAAAGTAGTTGTATGTTTTGAAGCAACATCAACAAAAGTATTAATCAACTCTTTAATTTGTTGTTTGATACTTATGTTTTTATCTTGTACATAAAGTCTAAAATCAGTTGCAACTTGATCATTTCTACTTCTTGCTGTATGAAGTCTTTTCCCTGCTTCACCTACAATTTCAGTTAATCTACTCTCAACTGCCATGTGAATATCTTCATGCTCTATTTTAAACTCAAATTCACCACTTTCTATCTCTTGTTTTACTTGTAAAAGTCCTTTATGAATTGCTTCTTTATCTTCTTTTGATAATATTCCTTGCTCAAAAAGCATTTGACTATGTGCTATTGAGCCTTTTATATCTTGTGCATAAAGTTCTTTATCAAACATAACAGAAGCATTAAACTCATCTAATATTTTTGCATTTGTATTTTTTAAAATTTGATTATTTTGCTTTGACATTAATTCTCTTCCTCAATCTTTACAATAGCATCTTTTATTATAGTTATTATTTTATTTTTTGCTTCAGCTTCATCATTTTCAGGTACATCCCATCCAACAATAGACATATATTTATCAACAAGTGAATTTACATCTGAAATAATTGTATCGTGAAGTTGTTCTAGCTCTTTATCTTGTGCAGTCATAATATCCCCTTTTTTTAGTAATAAAAGATATTATAACATAACTATGATTTTACGAAAGTTTGTAAAGGATCTTTTTTTGAAATGCTTGCATACTTTTTCATTCCAAGTACACAGTTTATAAAAAATAAGATATTAGATAAAATAAATAAAATTGCTGCTATAGTTATAAATATTTGACTAAAAAAACCATACAATAAAAAGAAAACATATGAAGCCATATAAATATAAAAATGAATTTTAATTAAATCTTCATGAATTATCTCTTTTATTGTTGGAATATCAAAATATCCCTTTGAACTTAGATGAAACCAACATAAAAATGGAATAATTTTATAAACCATTCCTTGTAATAATGAAAACAAAAATCCAAAAGCAAATAAAATAGTTAAAAAATAAGATGAATCTTGTGGAACAAAAAGCCAATTAAGCATTGCTATTACAAGAGAATACAATGATACTTTCCAATACCAAAGTGTTACATCTGAAACAGGTCTTCTTCTATTATTTAATGAGTTTAATCCATGAAATGCATATATAACAAAAAATATTGCAAATAGTACTTTATAAATATAAAAATTAAGATCTAAAAATGCAAAAGCAAAATAAGAAATAATAAGTAAAAATATAGATATAGGTAATCTATTTTGAACTGATTTAGGAAAATCCAAAGCAACATAAAACATAGGTATTACTTGAAAAGAGACACCAATAATAAGTAATGCAGCAAAACCAAATATACCAAGTAAAACATGAATATTTACAAAAGATAAATAGTTTGAGCCCATATTTCCACTTAAATGTGCTCCTGCTAAATGTAAGCCTAAAAGTGCTGTTAAAATCCCTGCAATAGCAAATAGTTTCATTACATTTACGGTAGAAGTAACATATTTTACTTTAAACAATAGTCTTATTGCTGTAATAAAAAAAGTCAAAAAAGATATAGCTAGACAAACAATTGCAGCAACTAAAAACTCATTTTGATAATACAAAAACTTTAATACAAAAAATATAGTTCCCAATGTTAAAAAAGTATGTACAACTGTTGCAAAAAGCTTGGCTCTTTTAATAGGAGCACCTGCAAGTACAGGCATCATTTGTTGCATTGCACCAAAAATTATCATTGATAATACACCTAAAGTAAACATATGTACCATAGCTATTGTTTCACTTGAAAACCTATTTGTTATAAGTTCTGCTGGATAAATTAAAAACATTACGCCAATTAGCATAGCGAAAATTGGTGCTGTTAAAAAAAACCTAAAAGGTACAGAAATTGGTGGTGCTTGATCTAATGATAATCCTTGGTTAAACATTTAATTCACTCTTTTTAATTCTTTCATTTTTTCTATAACTGAACTTTTTTGTTCTTGTATATGAGCATCAGCCATTGCATAAAGCATTTGCTCTTCTTTCATATTATGTTGTTGCGTAAGCATCATCAAACTTTCACTTAATCCAAAAAAATGATTCTTATCTTGCTTAGCAATATCTTCTCTCATTTGAGAAACAACATTTAGCATTTGTGCATGTTCCATTCTCATAACTTGAGTTGGTCCATTTGTCATACCAGTAATTTCTTCAAAAACTGGAAACATAACTTTTTCTTCCATATCAAAATGAGTTTGCAAATCTTTTGCAAATCTTTCAAAAGTTTCTTCTGATTTTACCCAGTCTTGTGAAGCTACTGCATTTTCCATATTTGCAAATTCTTCATCACAGTCTCTATGATCTTGTGTAAGAAAAGATTTAATTGTTTCTTCCATAATTTACCCTTATATGTTTTATAAAATTGTACATAAAAAAATAAATTAATAGATTGATGAATATCAATAAAAGAGAGAACTCTCTTTTATTTGATAGATTTAAATAGGTAAAACTCTTAAGTTTTCGTCAATTTTTTGTTTTAATATTGACTCAATAGCATATAATGTTCCAGTACTTCCAGAAGCACATCCAGAACATGCACCTAAGTATCTAATATATAAGTCATAATGAGGTAAGTTTTCTTTAATATCAATAATTTCCATATTACCACCATCCATTACAAGCATTGGTCTAATATCTTCATCTAAAACTGAATCAATTGCTTTAATTCTTTGAACTAAAGTCATCTTATCAAAAGTTAATGCACCACTTGCACTTGCATCAGCTGCATCTTTTAATTTTTCTTCATCCATTGAAGCTCTTGTATCTTTTAAAATATCTACTAAGTAAATATCCTTTTCTTCATGTCCACCTGGTTTGATACATGATTTACAAAATGCACCTGCTTTTGTATAATCTGTAATCTCTTCAACTGTTTTTAAATCATTAATTTTAATTACTTCTTTAATAGTTGCTAATGAAACTCTTGCACATTCACAAACAATCTCTTCTTCTTCAAGAGATTCCATATCAACACCTTTATATTGTGATGCTGCTTTTTTAATAACATCATATGCCATAACAGAACAGTGCATTTTTTGAGGTGGAACAGCAGGAGTATCTGGATTATCTCTTAATGCTTTTTCAACATCAATATTTGTAATCTTAATTGCTTCATCAACTGTTTTACCTACACATAACTCAGCCATAACATCACTTGATGCAATTGCAGTACCACATCCAAAAGATTTAAATTTTGATTCTAAAATTTTATCTGTAGCTTCATCAACTGCCCAATAAAGTCTAACTGCATCACCACATGATTCTGCACCAAAATCAGCAATAATAAGTTTTGTATTTAACTCTTTTGCTCTTTCTTCTGTAATTTCCCCTTGATGTTGAGGATTATTCATTCTATTTACAACTTGATCTGAATACTCATCCCAAATAGATCCACTAACTAAATCATTTTTTGCCATTTTATTATTCCTTTATATTTCTTTTTATAACCCAGATTCATGTGATTTTGGTGCATATGCATAAGAACTTGATAAGTTTCTTAATCTTTTAACTGCATTTACAATTACCTCAATCGCATAATCAATTTGTTCTTGTGTATTAAATCTACTTAAACTAAATCTAACTCCAGTATGTGCTAACTCACTATCACTTCCAAATGCATTCATTACTGGATTTGCTTCTAAATCTTCAGATGCACATGCACTTCCTGTACTTGCACCTATACCTTTTTGATTTAAATCCCATAACATAGACTCACCCTCAACACCTCTAATTGAAATAAGTGTTGTATTTGGAGTTCTATTTTCAGTTCCACCAATAACAAGTGTTTCAGGTAGTTCTAAAATTGCATTTTCAAGTCTATCTCTTAATTTTCTTACATGATTATCTTCATAAGCTAAAGCCATTTCATTTGTAGCTAAATGCATAGCATATCCCATTCCAACCATTGACGCAACATCAACTGTACCTGCTCTTTTACCACCCATTTGTTCACCACCGTGTAATAATGGAGTTAATTTAACACCTTTTTTAATATATGTTCCACCAACACCTTTTGGTCCATGAAATTTATGTGCTGAAAATGACATGAAATCTAAATTTGCTTTTTGTACATCAACAAGAACTTTTCCAATAGCTTGAGTTGCATCTGAATGAAATAGTACATTTGCTTCTTTACAGATTTTTCCAATTTCTTCAATAGGAAAAAGTTTTCCAGTTTCATTATTTGCCCACATAATACTAACTAAAGCTGTATCATCTTTAATATTTTCTTTTACTGTATTTGCTTCAATAACGCCATTTTCATTAACTGGTAAATACGTAACACTTACTCCTTGTGCTTCTAAAAATCTACATGCTGCTGTAACTGCTGGGTGCTCTACTTCTGAAGTTACAATATGATTTTTATTACCATTTAATATTTCATCAACCCATACACCTTTTATTACTGTATTAATACTTTCAGTAGCATTCGAAGTAATAATAATATCATCTTCATCATCTGCATTTATTCCAGTATATAAATAATCTAATGCTTCCATCATTTTTGGATGAGTCCCAGCTCCAAATCTATGTAAAGAGTTAGGGTTACCATAAGTTTCACAGAAAAATGGTTTCATCTCTTCAAAAACTATTGGATCAACCATTGTTGTAGCATTGTTATCTAAATAAACTTCCATCATATTTCTTTTCCTAGTCGATAATTTAATTTTATTATCATTTAATTTTTTGTATTATATTTAATATAGGATAAAATTTGTCTTAATTAAATAAGCTAAACTTTGTTATTTACTAAAAGTAACAAATTTTAGAATATTATTTTATCTTTAATATTATTTATATTCACTTTGATATGATGATTGAAAAAATTAATCTTTAAAGTTGATAGAGTTTTTACTAATAAATAGATATTATAAATTAAATTTTTTTATACACGAAGGATTAAAATGAAAAAGTTAGTTTTACTAATATTGTCAGCTACTTTTCTTTTATTATTTTCAGGATGCTCTGATTCAAATAATGAAAAGAAAGAAGAAAATAAAATATTAAAAGTTGGAATGGAATTAGCATATCCTCCATTTGAAATGAGTGACAAAGATGGAAACCCAACAGGTGTTTCTGTGGACTTTGCAAAAATGATTGCAAGATCAATGAATAAAGAATTAAAAATAGAAAATATTGCTTGGGATGGTCTTATTCCCTCACTTAAAACAGGAAAAGTTGATATGATTATTTCTTCTATGACTATTACAAAAGAGAGAAAAAAATCAATTAATTTTTCAATTCCTTATGCAAAAACTGCTTTAGCAATACTTGCAAATAAACAATCAGGAGTTAAAAGTATTGATGATTTAGACCAAATGGGTAAAACTGTTGCAGTAAAGAAAGGTTCAACTGGTCACATTTATGCACAAAAACATTTAAAAAATGCAAACGTTTTAGTTTTTGATAAAGAAAATGCTTGCGTTTTAGAAGTTGTTCAAGGAAAAGCTGATGGTTTTTTATATGATCAATTAACTATATATAGAAATAATATAAAGCACAAAGATACAACTGTTGCACTTTTAAAACCTTTCCAAAAAGATTTTGAATATTGGGGTGTTGCTTTAAGAAAAGATGATACTAAACTAAAATCACAAGTTGATGAATTTATAAAAAAAGCAAAAGATGATGGAACATTTGATGACTTTGCTTATAAATATTTAGAAGATGCAAAAAAGACATTTGATAAATTAAATATATCTTTTTTCTTTTAGGAGTTAACTATCAAATTAAAAGATTATTTTATAAATGAATTATCACATAACAAGCAAGACTCTTTAAGTAAAAGAGTCTATGCTTTTAATCTAACAATATTAACAATCACCGTTTTTGCTATTTTGTACTTTATGTTTTCAAATGTAAGTTATGATTTTGCTTGGGATAGTGTTTTTGAATATAGACAAAAATTTATTGATGGTTTTTTTATGACTATTCTTATTTCTATATTTGCATTAATTTTAAGTCTGATTATAGGCTTATTTTTTGCTTATGCTCAAAATTCTAAATTAATTTTTCTAAGATTTTTTGCAAGGTTTTATATAGAAATAATTAGAGGAACTCCCCTACTTGTTCAAATATTAATATTTTTCTATGTTTTTGCTAATAATCTTGGATTTAATAATAGATATATAGTTGGTATTTTTATACTTGCTATTTTTGCTGGGGCTTATGTGTGCGAGATAATTCGTGCAGCTATTGAATCAATTGAAGTTGAACAATATGAAACAAGCATAAGTTTAGGAATGACTAACTATGAAATGTATAGATATATAATCTTTCCACAAGCTTTTAAAAGAATGCTTCCAGCTTTAACTGGTCAATTTGCTACAATAATAAAAGACTCTTCTTTATTATCAATTATATCAATTTCTGAATTTACAATGAATGCACAAGAAGTAAATGCTTATACATACTCTACATTAGAAAGTTATATACCTTTAGCAATTGGTTATTTATTACTAACATATCCTATATCATTTTATACTAATCGACTTGAAAAAAGTATCAAATAACAAAATACTATCTTTACAAGAAGACATAATTATGCTACAATTTCCTAAATAAGACAATTAATGTCCTATTTAGGAGTTTTTATGAAAAATGAGACAATAAATAACGTTATACAAAATGATTATAGCCTTGGGTTTGAGACAATTGTAAACTCAGATACTTTTCCAAAAGGCTTAAATGAAGATGTAATAAAAGCAATATCTGCTAAAAAAGAGGAACCGCAATGGTTACTTGATTTTAGACTTAAAGCTTATAAAAAATGGCTTACTATGGAAGAACCAAATTGGGCAAAATTAGGTTATGATAAAGTTGATTATCAAGATATATCATACTTCTCTGCACCTAAAAAGCCACTTGGTTCATTAGATGAAGTAGATCCAGAAATTTTAAAAACATATGAAAAATTAGGTATTCCATTAGAAGAGCAAAAAAAACTTGCAGGAGTTGCAGTTGATGCTGTATTTGATTCAGTATCTGTTAAAACTACATTTCAAAAAGAGCTTGAAGAATTAGGAATAATATTTTGTTCAATAAGTGAAGCTGCAAACAAATATCCAGATTTATTAAGAAAATATTTAGCTTCAGTTGTTCCATATAGTGATAACTATTTTGCAACATTAAATTGTGCTGTTTTTACAGATGGAAGTTTTGTTTATATTCCAAAAAATACAAGATGTCCAATGGAATTATCAACATATTTTAGAATCAATGCTTTAAATACAGGACAGTTTGAAAGAACACTAATTATTGCAGAAGAAGGAAGTTATGTATCTTATAATGAAGGGTGTTCAGCACCTATTAGAGATGATAGTCAACTTCATGCAGCCGTAGTTGAATTAGTAGCATTAAAAGATGCACATATAAAATACTCTACTATTCAAAACTGGTATCCAGGAGATAAAGATGGTAAAGGTGGAATTTTAAACTTTGTTACAAAAAGAGGTATTTGTAAAGGTGACAATTCAAAAATATCTTGGACACAAGTTGAAACAGGTTCACTTGTAACATGGAAATATCCATCATGTATTTTAAAAGGAAATAATAGTAGTGGTGAGTTTTACTCAGTTGCTCTTACTTCACTTGCTCAGCAAGCTGATACAGGTACAAAAATGATTCACATAGGTGAAAATACTAAATCAACAATTATTTCAAAAGGTATTTCTGCATTAAATGGCTCAAATGCTTATAGAGGCTTGGTAAAAGTTGCAAAAAGTGCAAAAAATGCAAGAAATATTTCTGCTTGTGATTCACTATTAATTGGTTCAAACTGCTCAGCACATACATATCCATATCAAGATATAAAAAATTCAAGTGCTAAAATTGAGCATGAGGCAACAACTTCAAAGATTTCTGATGAACAACTATTTTATATAAGACAAAGAGGAATTAGTGAAGAAAATGCGGTATCATTAATAGTAAATGGTTTTTGTAAAGATGTATTAGAAGAGTTACCAATGGAGTTCGCAGTTGAAGCAAAAGCGCTTCTTGATGTATCACTAGAGGGTAGTGTTGGTTAAAAAAAGAGGTAAAAAAATGTTAAGTATAAAAAATTTAGATGTAAGTATAGCAAATAAAGAGATTTTAAAAGATTTCAATTTAGAGATAAATGAAGGTGAAGTTCATGTTATCATGGGTACAAATGGTGTAGGAAAATCTACACTTGTTAAAGCTTTAAGTGATCACTATGATTGTGAAGTAACAAAAGGTGAAGTAACTTTTAAAGGTAAAGATTTATTAGAACTTGATGCAAGCCAAAGAGCAAATGAGGGATTATTTATGAGTTTTCAAAATCCTGTTGAAGTTCATGGTGTAAACAATATGTATTTCTTAAAAAGTGCAGTAAATGAAAAAAGAGCTTATAAAAACGAAGAAGAAGTAAATTCTGCACAATTTTTAAAAGAAGTAAAAGGTATCATTAAAGATTACAATATAAATAATGAAGTTATAAAAAGAAACGTAAATGAAGGTTTTAGTGGTGGAGAAAAAAAGAAAAATGAAATGCTTCAACTACTAGTATTAAAACCTGATTTAATTATGTTAGATGAAATTGATTCAGGACTTGATATTGATGCAATAAAACTTGTAGCAAATGCTGTTAATTCTATGCTTGATGGAAAGCGTTCAGTTTTAATGATTACGCATTATGATAGATTATTAGAGTTAATAAAACCTGATTATGTGCATATCATAAAAGATGGTAAAATTGCAAAATCAGGAGATTATAATCTTGCTTTAGAACTTCAAAAAAGAGGTTTTGAGGGATTAGGAGAGGATAATGAAAGTAGTTGAGATAGAAAACTTAAATCTTGATATTTTACCAACTAAAAAAGTAGAAGAATTTAGAAGCTTTAATATATATCCTATTTTTGAAAAAGATTTAGATTTCAATCTTGAAAAAGACATAGATTTAAATCAATATTCATACTTAAAAGATGAACATTTTTATAATATCTTTTTAGTAGATAATGAATTAGTTTTTGAAAATGAATTAAATAAATTTTTAGAAGTATCTTATGAAAAATTTGAAGATAGTGTAAATAAATTATATACTTTAAATAGTTATATAAATAAAGAAGCTTTAAATCTAACTATTAATGAAAAACTTGACAAACCTTTAAATATAATTTCAATTTTTCAAGGTAATAATAAATTTTTCACAAACTCTTTAAATATAAACATAAAAGCAAATGTAGATATTTTAGAGACTTTTCACAATGACTTATCAAAAGATTTTTTAATAAGCGCAAATAGAAAATATACAGTTTTAGAAGATGTAAAAGCAAATATTGCAAAGGTTCAAACTTTACAAAATGGAAATATTATTACAAATTATAAAACTGATTTAAAAAGTAATGCAATACTTAATCTTGTAAACTTAGAATATAAAGCAGATCTTGCTTTAAATATCTTTGATAGTAAATTAGAAAATGAGAATGCAGTTTTAAATATTGATGGAATTGTAAAAAATAAAGCAAAACAAAGAAGTGGTAATATTGCTTTTATTGAACATATTGCAAAAAGTACAACAAGTGATATTAAAATAAAGCATCTTTTAGATGAGAATGCCCATTGTCTTTTTGATATAAGTTCAACTGTTCAAAACAGTGCACTTTATTCAAAAGCTTTTCAAAATAGCCAAACTATTATTTTAAGTGATGATGCAAAAATAAATGCAAATCCAAGACTTCAAATTTATATTGATGAATTAGAAGCAGCACATGGTGCAAGTTGTGGTACTTTAAATGAAGATGAATTATATTATTTATGCTCAAGAGGTATAAGTAAAGCAAAAGCAAGAGAGATGATTATTGACTCTATTGAACTACAAGTTATTAGAGAAATTGAACTAAAAGCAATTAGAAGATATATCAAAAATCTAAAAAGGATAAATCATGTATAAAAAAGATTTTCCTTTTTTTAAAAATAGTAGTGTAGTCTATCTTGATAATGCAGCAACAACACAAAAACCAAAAGAAGTTGTTGATAAAGTAGTTGATTATTATACAAACTTTTGTTCAAATACACATAGAAGTAACCATGGGGATGCAAATAAAGCCACAAAAGAGTTTGAAGCAACAAGAGACACATTAAAAGATTTTATAAATGCACCTCAATCAAAACAAATAATTTTTACAAAAGGTGTAACTGAGTCTTTAAATATGATAGCTTCAACTTTTGCAAAAGAGTTTAAAACTATTATTATCTCTTCATTGGAACATCACTCAAATATTACTCCTTGGCATATGCAAGGAAGAACTTTACATAAAGGACTTGAAGTTGTAAATGCAAAAGATAATTTAGAGTTTGATTTTGAACACTTTGAAGAGCTTTTAAAAAATAACCCAAACTCTTTTGTAAGCATAACTCATGTTTCTAATGCATTTGGTGTTATACATGACATAAAAAAAATTGCACAACTAACACACAAATACAATAGCTACTTACTAGTAGATGCAGCGCAAAGTTTGGCTCACTTTGAGGTTGATGTTCAAGATTTAGATGTGGATTTTTATGCTATGTCTTCACATAAAACATTTGGACCAACAGGCGTTGGAGCTTTATATATAAAAGAAAACCTACTTGAAAAACTTCCTGTTTATCAAACAGGAGGAGCTACAATTAATGATGTAAGTTTTGAAAGAAGTATTATGTTAGATGCTCCATATAAATATGAAGCTGGAACACAAAATATTGCAGGAGTAATTGGCTTTAAAAAAGCACTAGATTACTTAAATAAAATCACACTAAAAGAAATTTACAAACTTGAACATGAATTATGTAATTATTTATATACGCAATTAAAAAAAGTTGAAAATATCATCTTATATAATGATACTAAAAATTCAACAGGAAGTAGAAGTTTTAATATAAAAAATTTAAACAGTGAAGATATCGGTATTTTACTTGACAAAATGCATATAGCAGTAAGAGCTGGTCACCATTGTGCGCAACCTATTATGAAAAAATTAAATATTGATGGTACAATAAGAGTAAGTATTGCTTTTTATAATACAAAAGAAGATATTGATATCTTTATAAAAGGTTTAAAAAAAGCGATTTTAATGCTAAAGGATTAAGATGGTTGAAAATAAAATTGATGAGATAAAAGATGATTTAGAACTTTTTGATGATGATTTACAAAAATATGAATATATAATTGATTTAGGTAAAAGTTTAGAACCACTTGAAGAAAAACATAAAAAAGATGAAAATTTAGTACAAGGCTGTACTTCAAAAGTTTGGTTAATATGTGAAAAAAAAGATGATATTTTAGTATTTAAAGCTGACTCAAATGCAGCAATTGTAAAAGGTTTAGTAAAAATATTATTATCAATTTTTTCAGGAATGAAAGCTCAAGAAATTATAGATTTTGATACACAAGTTTTACAAAAACTAAATCTTCAAGAGATTATTACACCAAATAGACAAAGCGGTGTACAAGGTATGATAAAAAGAATAAAAGAGTATGCAAACGCCTTTGCATAAGGAGAAAATATGAGTAATTTTACAAAAGAACAAATAGAAGATGTAGAAAAAAAAATAATATTTAATTTAAAACAAGTATATGATCCAGAAATTCCAGTAAATATTTATGATTTAGGTTTGATTTATAAGATAGAAATAGAAGAAAAAGAGCCTTATTTACATGCAACTGTTACTATGACTCTTACAAGTCCTGCTTGTCCTGTTGCTGATGCATTGATTGATCAAGTAAAGTATGTGACACAAGCAGTTGATTTAGTAGATGAAGCTTATGTTCATTTAGTATTTGATCCACAATGGGATAAAGAGATGATTTCAGAAGAAGGTAAAGATGAGCTTATGATGAATGGAACGATAATTTAAACTATTATGCTTCTTTAAAAGAGATTATGAGATAATGACGATTAATCCAAAAAAAGAAGCATAATGGCAAAAAATAAGAAAAAAAGTAGTTCAGCATTTACAATTACAGTAGTTGTAGTTGTAATATTTTTTATATTAATAGCTTTTAAAGAAGCAATTGGGATTGGAGATAGTATCTTTTCTCCTAATACAAAAAATTCAAACTCTGTAAATGAGCATATTCCACCAAAGTTAAGATGGGAAAAGTCTTTTAGATTTGGAGATGAAAAAGAGAAAGAAAAAGGTGGAGGAAACTTTTTACAGTATCAAACAGACAAAAATAAAAATAAATAAAACCAATTAAAAAGGGGGATTACATGGAACTTTTTTATACAATTTTCATGGTAATTATTTTTATTGTTGCAATAATGCTAAGTTATAAAACCTTACAATTCACAAAAACTATGTGGAAGTTTAAAAATAGAAAAAAAGATGGTAGTGAAGACAAAGACTTTAAGTACTTTGATTAAAACTACTTAATTTACAAAGTTTTCCATATTACTTCATTTAGAAGATTTTATGAAAAACTTTGAAATTATTTTATTTTAAACTTTGTTCAAAAACTCTATCAAGTTTAGCAACAGCTAAAAACTTATCATAATATGCTTGAAAATACTTCTGCTTCGCATTTGTAAGTAAGTAGTTTGCATCTGTTAAATCTGTTGGTTTAACAATACCCTCAGAATATTTATCATTGACAATTTTATAGTTTTCTTTTGCTTGTACTAATGCAAGTTTTGCACTATCATAATTTAAAAGTGCAACTTCTAAATCACTTTTTGCTTTTTGATATTGTAGTTTTATATCAAGTTTTGTTTTTTGTAGTTGCTCTTTTACTTGTCTCATTTTAAGTCTATTTATATCAATAGTTGAATATTTTATTCCACCATCATATAAATTCCATTTCAATTGAACTTGAGCTACTTTTTGATCATCTGGTTCTAAATCTTTTGGCATAGAGTCATCACCATACTTATTATAAGATAATGAAGCATCAATTGATGGTAAAAAATCACCTTTTGTTGAATCAACTTTTGAATCTATACTTTTAATATTCATTTTTAAAGCTTTGATTTCACTTCTATTATCCAAAAATTCAACTTTATAAGAATCTTTTTCAATAGCTATATTATCATCTAACTCTTCAATTGTTTGCTTTTGTAAATCAATTCCACCTAAAATATTACTCAACTCATATCTTGCAATTTTTAAATCACTTATTGCTCTTGTAAGATTTTGTTTTGCATCTAACATCTTTACTTGAATATCAAGCAAATCATTTTTTGCAATCAATCCTTGTTCAAATCTATTTTTTGAGTCTTCATATTGCTTTTTAAATAGTTTATAAGCAACTTCATATGTATCTTTATTTTTTCTTTTATTTAAAAACTCAATATATGCTGTTTTTGTATTATAAACAATATCTTCTTTAAAGGCAAAAAGAGTCAAATTACTAGCTTTTGCACTATATTTTGCACTTTTTACAAGATTATAATCTGAGAAACCATTAAATAAATTATAAGATAAAACTGCACTTGCACTTGAGTCTCTTTTTAAACTTTCATCTCTTGCTTTACTTCTATCTGTGTAAGCATAAGACAAATCAAGTTTTGGTTTAAAACCTGATTTGTTTAATTCTATATTCTCTTTTGCTTCATCATACTCATAATATTTTTGTTTTAATTCATTATTATTTTTTAATGCAAGATTTACTGCACTATTCATATCTAAAGCATTTGCATTTACTATAAATAGTGTACTTATTAATACTATACTTCTTTTTATCATGCTATTTCCTTACGCTTTACTAACATCAACAGGAGCTTTTACATTTTTTACTTTTTGTTCTAATTTAATAAAAAACATTAAAAGTGCAGGTGTAATAAATATAGTAAATATAGTAGATAATGCTAATCCACCAGTAATTACTGATCCTAAACCTCTATAAAATTCACTTCCTGGACCTGGAATTAATACAAGTGGTAACATACCAAAAATTGATGTTAATGAACTCATATAAATTGGTCTAATTCTAGTTCTAGTTGCTTCAACAACTGCTTTTTTATGCTCAAAACCATGATTTCTTATTAGATTTAAACTTTGGTGAACAATTAAAATCGCATTATTTACAACAATACCTACAAGAATAATAAATCCAAGCATTGTAAGTACATCAAGAGGCTGTGGTGCAATAAAGGCATTTGTCATTGCAAGACCTAAGAAACCTCCAGCTGTTGCAAGTGGTACTGTAAACATAATTACAATTGGATATAAAAAGTTTCCAAATAGTGCTGACATTAGTAAATAGATAATTACTAAGGCTAAAATAAAATTAATACTTAACATATCAATTGTTTGTGATAATTTATCTGCTGTACCACTAATATTTACTTCAACATTTTTTGAAACTTTACCTTCACTTTTTATTTTATCAATTGAACCTTTTAAAATTCCCATTGCTTCTTCAATTGTCATTCCATCTGGTGGAGTGATTTGTAAAGTAATAGTTCTTTTCCCATCTAAGTGTCTTATTTCACTAATACCTGCTGTACTTTGTGAAGTTGCAAGTGAACTTAAAGGAACAATTGAACTATTTGGTAATACAACTTGTGCATTTAAAATATCTTGAGGTGTGTTTATTTGACTATCTTTTGCTTTTACAACTAAATCAATTTTTTTCTTACCATCTTGTTCAAAATCACCTATAATCTTTCCATCCATATAAACATCAGCTATTACACCTAAATCATTTGCACTCATATTTAAAGAACGCAATGCATCTTGATTTGGATGCAATCTAAACTCTGGATAAAGTAACTCAATTGATGGTACAGGTCTTACTTGTCCACCTTTAATGATTTGATTTGCTGCTAAGAATAACTGTGTACCAACATCTGCAATCTCTTGTATACTCTCTCCACTAATATCAATATCAATATTATTACCTTCACCAACACCACTTTCAAAAACACCACTTTGAATTGTTACTCCATAAGTTGATGGAAGTGAGTTTACAATAGGTCTAAATAAAGGTATTAACTCTTTTGCTCTTGATTCATGCATTGAAGTTCCACCAAAAAGGTTAAAATCTCCAAAAGATACAAAGAAAGCTCTATTAATACCAGGGTAACCATCTTTATCTTTATTAAAGTTTGGTTCGACTTGTTTCATTAAATATGCACCCATATCATATCTTTCTTGATAAGATAATCCTGGAGGTGGAATTAAAATATTAAAAATCAAGTTTTTATTTCCTTGAGGAAGGTAATCCATCTTTGGAAATAATAAGAAAATAATACTTAAAGATGAAATACCTAAAATCAGTATTGTCATAACTTTTGTAAATGTATTTTTTAAAGATATATTTACAATACTCATAAATTTTTCAACTATAGCATCACCTAGTTTTGTAAGAGAACTTTTACCCCTTGGCTCTTTTCCACTAATACTTGCAAACTTTTTCCAAAGCATTGGAATAACTGCAATTGAAACAAAAAGTGAAAATGAAACTGCTGATGTTACAGCAATTGCTATATCTTTAAATAATTGCCCTGCTTCATCTTCTAAAAAAACGATTGGTAAAAATACTGCCATTGTTGTAGATGCACTTGCAATTAGTGCTCCCCAAACTTCTTTTGCACCAACATATGCAGCTTCTGGAATACTCATTCCTTCTTTTCTATGCCTATCAATATTTTCTAAAACAACAATCGCACTATCAACTAGCATACCAACGGCAAAAGAAATCCCTGCTAAAGAGATTGTATTTAAACTTCTTCCTAGTAAATCAAGTACAATAAATGTACCAATAACAGAAATAGGAATAGCAATAGATACAACAGCTGTTGGTGAAATTGCTCTTAAAAATAGTATTAAAACAAAAATTGCTAAAGCACCACCAATCATGATATTTTGTTGTACTAAATCAACAGAACCAACAATATAACTTCTTTGGTCATAAATCCATTTTATTTTTAAACCTTTTGGTTTTAAAACGTTTTCATTTAATTCATTTACAGCTGCTTCAACTTCGTTTGTAAGCTTTACAGTATTTACCTCAGAGTTTGGTTGAACCCCTAAAAAAATACCATCTTTACCCATAAACATCGCAACACCACTTGCTGTTTCATATCCAAAATCAACAGTTGCTACATCAGATACTAGAACTCTTTGATCTCTATTTGAAACTAATACTACACTTTCAATATCTTTTGTAGTTGCAAATTTGTTTACAGTTCTAATTCTGTAAGCTCTTCTTCCCATATTTTGAACACCAGCAGATACATCAACATTTTCATTTTTTAGAATATTGATTACTTGATTAACTGTTAAATTATATGAAGCAAGTTTATTAATATCAAAATTTACTTGCATTTGCTGTTCACGACCACCGCCGCCCATTGTCCCAGCAACACCATTAACTCTTTTAATTACTGGTTTTATTTCATCTTCAAAATATGTTTTATATTCATCAATATGCCTATCATTGCCCTCAAGTGTTTGAAGCATCATCCAAATAACAGGACTTGCTGTTGCTGTTTCTATTACAGGTTCATCAACATTATCAGGATAAGAACTTACCTCATCAAGCTTATTTGACACATCTTGAAGGGCTGATCTTAAATCAGTTCCTAACTTAAAAGTTAAAGTAATCTCACCATAATCATCATTTGCTGATGCTTCATATTCTATTAGATTATTTAAACTTTTAAGTACATCTTCTTGTTCTTCAATAACTTCTCGTTCTATTTCATAAGGAGTGGCACCTGGCCATGTTGTTGTGATTTTTATCTCTGGTTTTGTAACATTGGGAGTAAGTTGGTATGGTAAGCCTTTTAATGACAAAATACCAAACATCACAACAATTAAAACAGAAACGATTATAGTTACTGGATTTTTAATTGAAAACTTAATTAAATCCATTCATTTTCCTATTTATTTAAAACTTTTACTGGTTGCTTAGGAAAAACTCTTTCATTTCCTTTTACAACAATTTTCATACCTTCTTGTAAACCTTGTGCTTTAATACCAGCTTTCAATCCATCAAAACCAATAATTTGTACTGGAATCATATTTGCAATTGATTTTTCGTTTATTGCAAAAACTACATCTTGACCAAATCTTTTAATAACTGCATCTCTATTTATAACTAAAGCATCTTTTTTAATCTCTTTTGCAAGTTTTATTTTTGCTTGTGCTCCATCAAAAATAAACTTATCTTTTACAACTGCTTTAAATCTAACTGGAAATGTTCTAGTTAATTTATCCCCACTTGGAATTGCAGCATAAAGTTTTCCATCAACAGTCATATTTGGTAATTTTATTTTATAAATCTTTGTTTTACTTAATTCATCTACATAACCAATTGGTAGATTAAACATCATTTCTATATTGTTTGTATTTACAATATTTGCAATTTTTGAACCACTATTAACCCACTCATTTAAATTAATCTCTTTTGATACAATTAGTCCATCATATGGTGCTTTAACAAGTTTTTTATTTTTTTGTATTTTTAATTCTTGAAGTTTTGCTTCTGATGAAATTAATTTTTGTTTTGCTAATTCGTATGTTAATTGCATATCATCAAAAGTTTTTTGAGCAATTGATTTTTTTTGTACAAGTGCTAAATATCTATTGTAATCATTTTTTGAGTTTTTCAATTCAACTTTTGCTGTATTAACATTTGCTAAAGCAGCTTTAATTTGTGCATTTAAAATTGATGAATCTATTTTAATTAAAGTTTCACCTTTTTTTACTTTTTTACCAACTTCAAAATATATTTTTTCCACAAGTCCATTTGTTTCACTTGCAAGAACTGAACTATTTTCAAACTTTACAGTTCCTATAAACTCTGTTAGTGGGTTTATTTTTCCTTTTTCTAATGAAGCTACATTTACTAATGCAGGTCCACCTTTTGCAAACAGTGAGCAACTAATCACTGCTAATACTAATAAAACTTTTTTAATCACTTTGTCCCCTTTAAAGTAATCTAATACTTTAATCTTTTTTTATTTCTACTAATTCAAAAAGACTATCTATAAACTTTTTACAAAGTACTTTAATGTCTGTATCATTTTGAGTCATCTTTGTAATAGCAAGTCCTCTTTCATAAACCATAATTACTTCAACTAAATCAATAGCTTCATTTTTCAGCTCACCTTTAGTGATGCCTTCTTGTAAAATTTTAGTCAATTGCACTTGAAAAAATGAACTACAACTACAATTAAAATTTAACATTTGTTCATTTTCTTCACTTAAAACTATTGATAAGTATTCTTTAAATCCATCAAAGTGTTTCATATTTTCTTCACTATCATCAATAGCAAATTTAAAAAAATGGACTACTTTATCTCTTGTAGTTTTCTCTTTTTGAATATTTTTTTCAAACTCATCATGATATTTATCTATATGAATATTTATTATTTCAAAAATTATATCTTCTTTATTTTCAAAATATTCATAAATTGTACCTTTTCCAATACCTGCTGTTTTTGCAGCTTGTGATACCGTAAGCTTTTTTATACCAACTTCGTGTATCAAGTCACTACAAGATAGTGCAATTTCTCTTCTTCTTTCTTCTTTATTTACAATTTTTGGCATCAAACCTCCATAATAATAAGCTAATAGTATAGTCATGTTATTTTATGACTGACTGTCGGTCAAGTGGAATTATATAATTTTTATCTTAATAGAAACTTTTATTATCGACTACTAGTCAATAATAAGTAATTTTTACATTTTTATTTATAAAATGAGTTTCTAAAAGTAGTGGAAGTAGTATTGATAGGAGTTTACCCTATCACACTATGAGCAGTTTTTTTGATTATTTGTTTGTTGTAAGTAGTTTATGTTTGTTATTTAATAGATATGATTTTATATCTAATCCAGCTTTTGAACAAGCATCTTGTAAACTCTCTTTTTTCTCTAATAATCTTAGAAGAACTTCTATTTTTTTATTTGTTTTTATATGCGTAATTGACATATTATTCCTTTTTGTTTTTTTATTAATTAGTTTTGTTTAAGTTTAATATCAACGTGAGAATTAATAAGTGCATAAACAGATGAATAATCATCCTAAAGTTTTACAGTATAGCCAAATAAAATATAAAAAGCAAGGCCTTATGTTTTTAATTTATATAATCTTTTTAAGAATCGTTATTAACTTTTAAGTTCAACTAGTGCATAATAGCTTAGAATGATTATTTATAAAGGTATAAAGTATGAATAGAACTAGTGAATCAGATATTGGGAAGCTTATACTAAGACTTACTGTGGCTATTATGATGTTATTTCATGGCTATGCTAAGATTATTCATGGAGTGGGCTTTGTAGAAAATATGCTTATAAAAAATGACCTACCAGCTATACTTGCATTTGGTGTTTATATTGGTGAAATATTAGCACCAATTTTTCTTATCTTTGGATATAAAACTAGATTTAGTGCGTTTATTATTATGTGCACTATGCTAATGGCTGTATATTTAGTACATCCTCATGATATATTTGAAATATCAAAACATGGATCACCTTTACTAGAAACAGTATATTTTTATATATTTAGTTGTATTGCTATTATGTTTTTAGGAGCAGGTAGAATCGCAGTTGATTCAAAGTAAAAGTCAAAAGACTTTTACTTTAAGCTTTTTATTACTTTTAATAAAGACTTATAAGTTATATTTAATTCTTCAAACTCAAGTACAGAAAAAATATTTTTTTCTAAATGAATAACTTTAGGAAATAATTCTAAAACTAAACTTTGTCCTTTTTTAGTGATACTAATAGGTTTACTTCTTAAATCTTCTAAAAATACCTCTTTTTTTATATAGTGTTTAATTTCTAATCTTTTTATTATTTTCGTAATTCCACCTGATGAGAATTGCAGTTTATCATACAAATCACTTGGCTTAAATACTTTTTTATCTGCTTCATGTAAAACTATTAGTAAATCTAATTCAGCAAAGCCAATATCATAACTTGATAAAAGTTTTTCAACCTCTTTTTTTAAAAGTTCATTTAAGTTATAAACTTTTGAAGCTATCTTATATATAGGATTTGTTTTTGTATTATTTTGTTTTTTAATAATACTTGTTTTTGAAGCCATAATATTTCCTTTATTTCTTTATCAAAATATCCACAAGTCTATTTACAAAAGATGCCACAAAAAACACCGAAGGAAAAGCTATAAAAAATGCTTTTATAAAAGCTGTTATCCATTTGTATACAAACTCATCAATAAACCCTAAATTCAAAAATGTAATAGCAAAACTCATGATAAAAGTCATAAGTAATGCCATCAAAAATGAAAATACCAATCGTCTATATTTTGCGTTTATCAATATTCTTCCTTATAGTATTATTTATTTTTATAAATTTAATTAATACCATAAAACTAATTAATATTTAAGAAGAACAAGATAATTTTAAATTTGCAAACTCTTTTGGAGTTGCTTTTGCATACCTTTGAAAATCTTTATGCTCATCAAAAGGGTTTTGGGCAATATTTAATAAATCATTTACTAAAGTAAAATCATCCTCTTGAGCTTTTTGTATTGCCTCTTCTAACATATAGTTTTTTATTATGTATTTAGGATTAACCTTTTGCATACTTTCACATCTTTGATTTTGAGTTCTTGGATCTAAAAGTAAAACTTGCTTATACTCTTGTAACCACTCTTTCATAATTAAAGGATAAATACAATTATCTAAAATAGATGAAAAATCATCTAAATTTTCAAGTTGTGATAATTTATAAAAAAATAAATTATAATCTATTTTTGAAGACTCTAGTGCTTTTAGCAACCTAATAATCAAATCAATATTTTTATCTCCACTTAAAGTTATATCAAGACCTAACCTTTTGTTCATAAGTTCTAAATACTCTCTTTCGTGTTGTGAAAAAAATGTTTCTAAATAGTTCTTTAATTTTTCAAAATCAGCAATAATACTTAAACAATCAGCTAAAACAAAAAGATTCCACTTTGCAATATATGGTTGATTGTTATAGGAGTATCTTCCTTCTATATCTGTGTCATTGCAAATACAATGCTTATCAAAATAGTCCATAAAACTAAAGGGCCCATAATCAATAGTTACACCAGAAGCTGACATATTATCAGTATTCATAACTCCATGCATAAAACCATAAGTTTGCCATTTTGCTAAAAGTAAAGCTGTTTTATCAACTAATTCATAGAAAAACTTTTCATATTTATTTTCATCATCTTTTAAATGTTTGTAATTTTCTAAAATTACAAAATCAGCCAATGCTGTTATATTTTGTTTTGCATCTTTACTTCTTGCAAAATATTCAAAAGTTCCTATTCTAATCCAAGAATCACTAGCTCTTAAAACAACTGCGCCTTTTTCTGCTTGAAAAGGATTTCTATAAACATTATGCCCTGAGCCAATTATTGCTAAAGCTCTTGTTGTTGGGATATTTAGTGCATGCATAGCTTCACTTATAATATACTCTCTTATACTTGATCTTAAAACTGCTCTTCCATCACCTTGTCTTGAGTAGTTTGTAAGTCCTGAACCTTTTGTTTGTAAATGCCACTTGCCAATACTTCCTAAATTTATAGCCCTTCCATCTCCAAGTTGTGGAACAAAATGTCCAAATTGGTGACCTGCATAAACCATAGAATAAGGCTTTGAACCTTCTAAAACTTTTTTACCATTTAAAAAGTTTATAAACTCATTTGTTTCACACTCATTATAATCAAGACCTATTTCATCACAAAGCTTTTTATTATAAGAGATTAAAAAAGCATTATCTAAAGCAGTTGCATCTAAAAGTTGGTAAAACTTACTATCTACACTATCTAAATATTTTGTTTGTAATTTCAATTCATCTAATTTCATAAAATATCTTTTTTATTTAACACTAGCAAAATAAGATAAAACATGTCCTATATTAAAACTATTATATAAAATTTTTAATTGAAAAATAACTTTTAATACAAATGTAAATATAATTGCATAAAGGAATTAAATGATACAAGCGCCCTACTTTAGTTTTAAAAATTATATGAAAGAAAACTATGGAAATACATTGCACTCAATCCCAATTGATTTAGATCTTGGATGCCCAAATAGAGATACAAATGGAATTGGTGGTTGTACCTTTTGTCCATCAAATGGAGCAAGAGCAGCACAAACTCTTGATACAAATAGTGTGCAAGAGCAGATACAAAAAGCTATTACTTTTTCAAAAAATAGATATAAAGCAAAAGAGTTTATGCTTTATATTCAAGCTTATACAGGAACTTTTACCTCTGTAATAAATCAAAAAAAAGTATATTCGAAGCTTCTTAGTTTATATAATTTTAAAGCTATAAGTATTGGAACAAGACCTGATTGCTTAAATAAAAAAACATTAGAGTATTTAAAAGAGTTAAATGAACAAATTGATGTTTATATTGACTTAGGAGTTCAAACACTAAATGATACAACTTTAAAAAGAATAAATAGAGGTCATGATGCTAGTTGTAGTATCAAAGCAATAAAAAAGTTAAAAGAGTATGGAATAAAAGTTTTTGCACATATTATTGTAGGACTTGAAAAAGAAACAAGAAAAGACTGGCTTCATACAGTTAAAGAATTAGTAAAACATGAAGTTGATGGTATAAAAATTCATAATCTTCATATTATTAAAAATACTTTACTTCACAAAGAGTATGAAAAAAACAAGTTTAAAACTTTAGATGAGTATGAATATGCACAAGAATTAATCTACCTTATAAGAAATATTCCTAAAAATATTGCAATAGTTAGAATAAGTACAGATACACCAAGTAGTGATTTACTCTCTCCAATTTGGCATATGCAAAAAGGTCAATTTGTTGAGTATGTAAATCAACAAATGATTTATGCAGGATATACTCAAGCTGATATGATAAGTAAACAAGAAGAATCTTTACAAAAAGAGAACACTTTTAAATTAAAAGATAAAAGTATAACAGTATGGGATAAGATACATAAAGATTATTATCATCCTAAAAGTGGTGCTTTATTACAAGCAAAAGAGGCTTTTATAAAGCAATCCAAACTAAAAGAAAAATTAGAAAAAAAAGATATAGATTTACTTGATATAGGTTTTGGTATGGGATATAACTCGCTTTATAGTATCTTTTTAGAAAAGAAACACAAACTAAACATCACAGCAATTGATAAAAATAGAGTAATTATAAAAACAGCTTCAAAACTTATTGAAGATGTGAACTATTCAAAAGTATTAGAAGAGATATTTGTAAATTACAGTTATAAAGATGAGTTTAATAGCTTAAATTTTATAGTTCAAGATGCAAGATTTGCCCTTAAAAACTTAACAAAAAAGTTTGATATTATATATCTTGATAGCTTTTTACATAATCTAAACGCTTCTTTATTAAGCTATGATTTTTTTAAACTTTTAAAAAGTGCACTTAAAAGTGATGGAGTTATGATTTGCTCACAAACAAATCATATAGTAAAAGTTGCACTTGCAAAAGCGAATTTTGTTTATGAAGAGTTTAGCTTAGAAAAAACAGATTTAAAAGCTTTAGTGATAAAACATGGGATAAACAGTAGTGATGAGGTATGCTATGAAGATGAATATCTAGTTTATAGAGATAAACAAATCGTTACAAACAAAGAGCAGCAAAGCCTATAAATAGCCTAATATAACTAAATCTAATTTTTTTTATTGTAAAATATTATATATAAATAAGAAATATAGAGGGAAATATGAATAAAAATATAGAAACAGCATTAAGTCACATAGCAAAGTATGCTCCATTTGAAGACAAAGCAGGAGCTTCACACTTTCCTATTTACAATACTGGAACTTTTGATTTAAAAAAACAAAATGGTAATAAAATTTATGATTATACAAGAAGTGATAACCCAACAAGAGAGATGTTAGAGAATCTTTTTAGTGATGTTGAGGGTGGTGCTGGTTGTGTTTGTACACACACAGGAATAGCATCTGTTGCACTTTTATTTGAAACAGTTTTAAAAGCAAACTCATCAATCTTAGTTGAAGCAGATTGTTATGGTGGAACTTTTAGATTATTAAAAGTATTTAAAGAAAAATATAATATTACAGTTCATTTTGCTAATTTTTTAGACCATGATAAAGTTGAAGAGATATTAAAAAATAATCAAATAGAGCTTGTACTTTGTGAAAGTCCTACAAATCCAGGTCTTAAAATTATTGATTTAGAACAAATAGCAAATATAGCACATAAATACAATGCACTTTTTGCAGTTGATAACTCACTTGCTACATTTATTTCACAAAGACCTTTAGAGCTTGGAGCTGATTTTAGTCTATTTTCAACTACTAAATATGTATCAGGACATGGAGCTGTTGTTGCTGGTGCTATTGTTGCAAAGACGCAAGAGTTAGCACAAGAAATTCATTACTATGCAAATGCACATGGAAGAAGTCAGAACCCAATGGATGTATATCTTATAACACTTGGTATCCCTACTTTGAAAATTAGAATGAAAGAGCATGAACAACTATCTATAAAAATTGCAAACTTTTTACAAGAGCAAGATTATATAAAAAAAGTAACTCATCCAGCACTTAAATCACATCCACAATATGAACTTGCAAAGAAGCAAATGCAGTATATTCCAGGTGTTTTTTGTGTTGACTTTGTAAGTGAAGAACTTGCAGAAAAGTTTATTGAAAATACTAAAATTTTTGGAGAAAAATGTTCTTTTGGAAGTCCAGACTCAAGAGTAGAGATACCTGCAAAAATATCCCATGCAAGTTTTTCAAAAGAAGAATTAGCTGCAATTGGAATAAGTGATAGTACAGTTAGATTTTCAATTGGTTTAGAACACATAGATGATTTAATAGAAGATATAAAACAAGCCGTAAAATAATATGAAAAAAGAACTATTTAAGCATATTCCTTGTGGTGAAACTTTACCTATTAATAACATACATGCTGTATCTGTAAGTATGCCAAGTTTACAAGATGTTATTGATTATGAAGAGCAAACACCACAGATTTTAGAAAAAATAAAAAGTGCTTATCCTAGATTTGTTTTGCATCCATACTTAAAACTTCTAACAAACTATATAAAAAATAAATATAAAGTTAGTAATAAATATGAAGTTGTATTACTAAGCTCAAAAGAAGCGGTAAAAATTGTAAGTAATAAATACTTTATTCATAACAAAATTGATATAGATGAACCATTTGGTGTAATTTTAGTATTAAAAGGTACAACACAGCTTCAAAAGGTACTTACATTTATTCAACATGTTGGCTGTAACTTATCTTCAAGATTTGCACAAGACTATTTATATGAAGTAAAAGTTATAAAAACTAAACAAGAAGAAGAGTTAGAAGATGAAAATACAGCTTTACACACAGTAAAACAAACTCTTGCAAAAGCATACAAGCAACCAATAAAAAACATAGGTCTTGCCCCATCTGGAATGAATGCAATCTATTCAGTAATTAGAGGATTAAAAAAGATACAAGAGAAAAATAATAGAACTATTTTAGTTCAATTAGGTTGGTTATATCTTGATACTATGAATATAGTAGAACACCACTACAATAGAACAAAGAAATTCTTAGATATAACAAAACTTGATGAACTTGAAAGTTTCTTAAAAATAAATGGCTTAAATGTATCTGCAATTATTACAGAAATACCTACAAATCCCCTACTTCAAAGTGTAGATTTAAAAAGATTGAGAGAACTTTGCAATAAATATAATATTGTTTTAGTAATAGATGCAACCCTAGCAACACCATATAATCTAAACTTAAAACCCTATGCAGATATATTAGTTGAATCCCTTACAAAGTTTGCATGTGGAAATGCAGATGTTTTAATGGGAGCAATAATCTTAAATGAAAACTTCAAAATTTCACATATGCAAGGTGAGTTTTTTAAACATCTTGATATGGTTTATATAAAAGATATCCAAAGATTAGCTTACGAGATTAAAGATTATAAAAAAAGAGTAAAAAAAATAAGTTCAAATACAAAAAAACTAATTCACTATTTTGAAAATTGCCCTTATATAGATAAAATTTATCACTGTTTTAGTAAAGAGAATGAAAAAAACTATAAAATAGCAATACAAGATGACAACTCATACTCTGGTCTTATAAGTGTTACTTTTAATAAAGAGTTTAAAACAATATATGATAATCTAAACTTTGCAAAAGGACCAAGCTTAGGTACAGAATTTACACTTCTAATGCCTTATGTTTATCTAGCTCATTATGATTATATCTCTTGTAAAAAAGGTCAAGAGTTTTTAAAAAAAATAAACTTACCTATTGATTTACTTCGTATTTCAGTTGGAACTGAAAATATTGAAGATATTATCAATGAATTTAAAAGAGTAGAAAGTCTTATTTCTTAAGACTTTTGACTTTATGTTTTACTCTATTCATCTAAACCTAACTTACCTTTATATCTTTTAGGAAGTCCTGGCATTGTTAATTGTAATTCATAACCTTTTTTTATTGTTTCATTTGATAATTTCCACTTTTCTTTTAAATATTTTAAAGTTTTTTCTTTTTCAAACTCTTTATAAGCAATTAAATTTAATAAATAAGCACTTGCTTTTACATCATCTTTTAAATTATTATGATATAGATTTGCCATTCCTTTTATGGAATAAATGCTCTCTCTCTTTATACCTTTTTTATACCAAATCGCAGCATTTTTATAATCTTTCAAATTTTTTTTATACAATAAAGATAAATTATTTATTGTTTCTTCTTTGTATTTTAAATTAAATGATTCTTTATAATATTTTATAGCATTATCATAATCTTTCAAATCATCATATGTTAAAGCTAATCCAAATAAATTATCTGCATTTATATTAATAGAATTAGCATATAAATACCATTTTATAGCTTTTTTATAATTCTTTAACTCATCTCGATAAATAATTGCAATATTTCTAGCTGCAATTTCATCATTATCAGCTAACTGATACCATTTCCCTGTATTTTGTTCAACATTAGCTAATCTAGTATCCCATTCTGGTTTAGGAAGTTTAACTTTTTTTTCACTTTTTATATTAGTTGAACTTTTATTATCATCACAAGCAATAAAGCCAAAAGCTAGTAAATTAACTAATACTATTTTTAATATATTATTTTTTATTTTCATTTCTTATCTCTTTAATTTGTTTTATTTGTTTATAATCTTCATCATTTAAAAGTTTTTCTTCTAATTCATCTATTTTCAAGTCTATTATTGGAGAAAAACCTACAGAAGTATATACTTTTTTAAATATTACTTTATATTTAATTTGAACATTATCATTTGAAAGTATTATATAGCAATCACTTGAAGCTAACTTTTCTACTTCACTTATACCTTTATTTTGCCAATTATAGTCATTATATTCTGATTTTGTAAAGTCATATATATAATCGTCTTCATATGGTTTTGTTGTTATTTCTTCATATATTCCATTTTTAGAAACTAATATTATTGCATGTAAAATTAAACCTTTATCAATTTTAACAATAGTATTAAAATCACCTCTTGGTTTATATCCATTTTTTAAAGTATATAAAGGTTTTTTGATATTTTTATTTAGATGTTCTATTGTATATCCTAATAAGGCTATATTTATTTGATTTAATTCATTTTTTAGTGAAGCTTCAAATATTTGATTATGTTTATTATAATTATCCCCTATAAAATTCTTTATCTCTTTTATATTTGAAAATCCTTTTTTATTTAAAGCTTTTAGTTCTTTATCATTTGAAATAGTCTCTAAGAAAATCTCTAATTTAAAACTTTTGCCCCAAATAGATTTATCTTTATATGATATATCTATACGTGGAATATCTTTAAAAAATAGGGATTTTTTTATATATTTTTCTAACTTACTATCTATTACCATATGAGATAATAAATACCAAACCAACTCTATAACTGCAAGGAGTAAAAATACTGCTACAGTAGTAGGTACAGCTAAAAGAAGCGTTAAAGTCAAAGCACTTTTTAAGGTCACAAAAAAAGCTGCATCATAGTCCTCATCTTTTGCATATCTTTCTATTTCAAATCCAGATGATATTATAATCGCAGGTATTCCTAAAAAGGCTATTACTTTTCCACTTGCACTTTTTGTAATATTTACATTTTCTTTTGAAAATATTTTTTGCATTAATCCTTTTGCTTCTTTTGCTTTTACTAGTTCTATATTTTTTTCCATTGTATTTGCGATACTCTTTGTTAAAAGTGAAATATCATTTGCAAGTCCGATTGTACTATTTACTGTTAGTTTATCTTTCCCACTTAATATTCTTGCAATATTTGCTCCTGCTACTAGGAAAGATAAGGATTTTATATGGGTGTTTAGATTTGATGAAAATTTATTAAGAGTACCATCTCTTAATTTACTATCTTTATATTCATCAAATGCATCCCCAACATTAGAAGAACTACCATTAATTCCTTTTAAAGTTTCATATAGTTCTTCTACTTTTGCTTTTGCATTAAACTCTTCATCAAAGTTATTATCAAGTAAATTTGGAAGTATTAGTTCATATTTTGCTTTTTTTGCTGGAAATTGATTTAGAAAAGCTTCTACTGTATCTTTTCTTTTTTGTTTTTGGGATAAAAAAGCATGTGTTATTAAATTGTATTGCATTGTATTATATATTTCATGTATTGCATAGTTATCTTCTATATACTTTTTATCTTCATCGCTTAGTGCTTTTCTCTTTCTTGTAAGATCACTTATATATTCTAGTAATTTTTTGTGTTCAGTATTAAAAGGTGTAGTAAGATTTGTTTCTTCATCAAGAAGAGTTCTAGAAGCATGAAGCAAATATATTATATTCATAGCTGAAATTACATAAGTTTTTTCATCTATATTAGTTAATCCTTGATAAATACCTAAAAGTTCTTCTAGTTTTTTATCTTTTAATTTTGTAGCTATTTTAGATATTATCTCTTGTGGACTTTCAATTCCAGAAACTTTATAATATTTTAATCCTTTGTCATGATATAAAAAATTAAATTTTATAGTTTTATTTGAATAGTTAAAAGAGTTTAGTTTTTTATTATGTTCAAGACTCTCATACTCGCTTAATAGTTTATTTTTATTTTGAAATATCTCTTTATATGGCTTTTGATTTTCAAGAAGACTTTTTGTATCTCTTATATTTTCTTCACCAATTTGAGGCATTGGTTTTGTATTTTTTAAAGTAAAATAGAACTCTTTTCTCAATTTATGTATTTCATCATATTTTCCACTTTTTTTTATAATATCTTCAAACTTTAAAGAGAAAAATATTGAAAATACAATTAAAGATAATACAAGGTCAGGATTATCTTTATATATATTTAATTTTGTATTTTTAGGAATAAAATCCAAAAATTCATTAATTGTTGGAATATAACCAATATTTCTAGATTTTGTGTATTGATAAGTTTTTTTATAAGATTCTTTTGCATAAGCCTTTTTATCAAATATAAATGTAGTTTGATTCACATTTTTCAAAACTATTTTTTTAAAAAAATCTTTTTTGATATATAATGTTTCTTGCAAATAAGATAAAGCTATTTCAGAACTTTTTTCTATAACTGTTGCAACATTATTATCTTTTAAAAGTTCTTTTATCAAAACAGGACTTGAACGTAATATTTCAATTAAAGACTCATAGTCTTTTTTCAATACTTTTATATTTTCATCATAATCTTTTTGTTCTTTTTCATCAACATAAAAGTGATTTAAAGTATTAGAAATAATATAAGAATACTCATTTTTCTTTCTAATATCTTCAATAATACTATCATTATAAGCATATGCTAGTTTATAGTTTGTATAATATC
>ASRN01000019.1_pt1 | contig 54376 bp, 48 predicted proteins | sample 693258 | NCBI WGS metagenome assembly ASRN01 (sample SAMN02169243, study PRJNA158439) | bioreactor metagenome | isolation source: day 82 sample from continuous culture bioreactor inoculated with sediment... | place: Germany: Bremen
TTGCATTCTCTTGTGTTACTCTATCTAGCATTGTTATTGTATCATTTATCTGTTCGATTCTTCTCATTTGCTCTTTTGAGGCTACACTTACATTTTCTATTATATGTATTGTTTCATTTGATAGATTTATTTTTACTGTTCTTAATACTTTTTCTAAGGCATTTACTCCTTTTATTACTAACAACACTTTTTCTTTTAATTTTGATGATATTGATATTTGTTTTGTATAGTCATTATTTGAGTATAATTTTGAATTATCTTTTATATTATGCATAATTGGATCTAACAAAGCAAGTATTTTGTTGATTGTTTTTAACTCATTTTTTGATACAGAACCAAACATTAATGCACCTTTTTATAAGATTTATTTATTTTATCTATTATAAACTTAAACTTTATTGTTTTTTTATAGCCTCAATTTTAGCAGTTACAATATATTTTGGTGTTTGCAATGACACAATATCATCAATTTTTAAAGTATCTAAATCAATTATTTTTTCATCTTTACTTATTTGAACAAAACCTTTTTTCTCTTTGTTCTTTGGATTGCTTAATTCAAAAGAGTTTTTTAACATATTTAAACTATTTTGTGAAGAGATAATAATATTTGAAAATCTATTTTCAAAGCTTTGCTTTAATATTTTTATTTCAGATGCAATAAGATTAAATTTTGACTCAATAGAGTTTTGTTCATACATTCTTTTCAAATGTATTATATTTTGCTCTTTAGTATATAAAATATTTTTATATCTATTTTCAAACTCTTTATGTAAACTATCTAAATAAATTCTATGTTCATTTATATCAGGCAAAGATATTTCAATTGCATTTGAAGGTGTTGCAGCTCTAACATCAGCAACAAAATCAGAAATTAAAAAATCAACTTCATGTCCAACAGCTGAGATTATAGGTGTATTTGTTTCATATATAGCATTTGCAACTATCTCCTCATTAAAAGCCCACAAATCTTCAATACTTCCTCCCCCACGACCTACAATCATAATATCACAAGCTAAGCTATCAGCATATCGTATAGAATTTACTATATCATTTTTTGCCATTTCACCTTGTACTAAAGTAGGAACTAAAATAAACTCAACTAAAGGCCATCTATTTGTTGCAACTTTTTTCATATCTTCTATTGCTGCACCCGTTGGTGAAGTTACAAGCACAATTCTTTTTGGATATTTTGGTAAGCTCTTTTTTCTTTGAGAATCAAAATAACCTTTTTCTTGAAGTTTCTTTTTTAACTGCTCATAAGCTAAGGCCAAAGCTCCTTGACCTGATGGCTCAATTCTAGAACAAATTAATTGATAACTTCCTCTTGGAGTATAAACAGTAAGATTACCTCTTATATTTATTTTTTGCCCAACTTCAAGTTTAAATTTCAAATATTTAGTATTACCTCTAAACATTACACATGAAATTGTTGATTTGTCATCTTTTATTGAAAAATAAATATGTCCTGAACTATGATAAGTAAGGTTAGAAATTTCACCCTCTACATATGTTTCTAAAAAAGTTGTTTCTAAAAGTGATTTTATTTGAGTATTTAAAGCTGTAACTGTTAGTGGTGCGTTCATTTTTCCTCTTTGCAACAGGGCATTAACGCCCTATTTTAAACTTTTCTTGCTATTATTAGTGTTGAAATATTCATAGAAAAAGCTTTTGTATAAATTGGCTCTAGTCCAGCCTCTTTTAGCTCTTTGCATAAATTATCAGTAGTTAAAAACTCATCAATAGAGTTTGGTAAGTATGTATAAGCTTCTTTATTTTTTGTAATTATTCCACCAAGTGTTGGTAAAATTTTATTCATATAAAAATCTGTCAAATAATCAATTGGTGAAGTTTTTTCATTTTTTGTAAATTCACTAATTACTACAAGACCATTTTTCTTTAATACTCTTGCAAACTCATAAAATGCTTCTTGTCTTTGTACTACATTTCTTATTCCATACGAAATAGAAATAATATCAGTTGATTCACTTTCAAGTGGCATATCAGAAGCTCCTGCTTCTATAAATTCAACTTCTGGCAATTTCTTTTTTGCAACATCCATCATACCAACACTAGGATCAATTCCTACTATATTCTCAATTTCAATTGCATTTTGTTTTGCTATTTTTAACCAAAAATCTATCATATCTCCAGTTCCACATGCAACATCAGCTATTTTTTCTATTTTGCTCTTATCATAAAAATCAAATGTCAATTTACAAGCTTTATTTCGCCAGCTTTTATCAATTCCCATACTAAGTACTCTATTTGCAATATCATATTTTCCAGAGATATCATTAAACATTGATACAATTTTTTCTTGTTTACCCATTTATATTCCTAATTTATAATAAAAATTTTCCCACAAAAATACCAATAATAAATCCTATATTTATCATAATAAGGGATTTCAAAACAGTAAGTTTTGCATTCATTTTTGGTATTTGAGTTAATACTTGTTTTTGTTTTTCTAAAGACTTTTCTAAAGAAGTTGATGATTCAGTTAAAGTCTTAGTTGATGTATTAATATCTTTAAATGATTTCCTAAGTGCAAGTTCAGAAAACTCAAGCCTTTCAACTATTTCTTTGGCTTGCTTAAAGCTCATTTCACTCATTTTTTAATTTCTATCCATCTATCTAAATCATTAAAAATTCTATTTAATACTCCAAGTACATAATCTTTTGCTTCTGTTTGAATTCTTCTAAAAAATAGATATTTTCTAGCTTTTTCAACATCTCCTAACTCTTTTGCTTTAATTGCTTTTGCAGCAAAATCTGTATTATTATAAGCCATTTCCCAAACAGTACTTCCTAAATATCTACTCATTGTAATAATTTTATCATTTTTTACAGGAAAGTACTTTGGATCTTTTACAAAATCATATAGTGCTGAGTTAGTTCCTAAATACTTGTGACCAAAAAAGTTAATAAATTGCTCTTCAATATAATCATCTTCCATTGAAATAGCTCTATTTAAAGCAAATACCATATTTTGTTCAGGATTACTCTCTATTTTTTTTATTTTTTTCATAGTCGCAATTGCATTCTTTCCATCAAGTTCACCATCACCTAAGGGAATAATCCATTTAATATTACCAAATGAACCAACTTTTTTTATCTCTTCTAGAACAAGTGATGACGTTTTATTTCCACCAACATCAACTATAATTTCATGGTTATCATCCATCAAAATTAATTCATCTAAATCTGATAATTTATTTGTTCCAAGCATTTGCTTTTCAACTATTTCTGTTCTTGTAAAAGACCTACTATCATTATTTTCGTCATCTATTTCTATATATTTGATTTTTTTACCATGTTTTTTATAAAGGTATGGAGCAATAACTTGCATTGCAACAGTAGATTTACCTACTCCACCTTTTGTTTGTGGAATTATAATCATCAATTAATCCTTTGGATTGCGTTTCATAAATTCGACAATTTTGCCATGAAACCTACTATAAATTTCATTTAGTGATATTTCATAGCCATAAAGCTTGACTATTTTATCGTAATTTTCATTAATTCCATATACTAGCCATGTCTGTATATCATCATATGAGTCAAATTCATATCCAAAACGAAAAAGCAATCTTGCTGTATATTTATCAACTACCATATATTCTTGTTTACAAGCATAACACAAAATTGCATCTTTTGTTTCTTGTCCTATTCCTTTTTGTGAAAGTAACCAAGAAGAGTTAGTATATTCTTTAAACTTTTCAAAGTTGCCATACTCTTTTATTATATTTATACAAAGTTGTTTTAATCTTTTTGATTTTTGATTCTTAAAACCACTTGGTGCAATTGCATTTGTCAATAAAACAACATCACTATTTGCCAAATTTTCTAAACTTAAATAGTCTAAAGATTTTAAATTTTTTAAAGATTTTTCTACGTTAGTCCATTTTGTATTTTGTGTTAAAATTGAACCCACAAGTATTTCAAATTCATCATTACTTGGCCACCAATATTTTGGTTCTTTTTGTATTAAGTTTAAAGCTTTTAGAAACTCTAAAAGCTCATATGAATTACTCAGTGATTGCATATGTTATTATTAACTCTTGTTTATTACATAGTTTTTTTATTTTAAAGGCATTTATTGCTTTTCCATCATCTATATCAATTACCATCATTTGTAAAATTGATTTGCATGAACTTGGAATTTGAAAGTGCCCTCCAAGTCCTGTTGTAGCTTTTAAAATTGGGACTTTGCTATCCATTCCTATTACATTATCCCTACAACCTGTTAATCCAATATCAGTTAAATATGCTGTTGAATTTTCAATTTGTAAATCATCTGTACTTACATGAGTATGAGTACCGCAAATCGCACTAACTTGACCTTTAAGCATCATGAAAATTACTCTTTTTTCACTTGTAGCTTCTCCATGAAAATCAATAAATATATTTTTAACATTTTCTTCATGTAATGATTGTATTAACTTTTTTGCCCAATTAAAAGGATTTTCAACAGTAGGCATTGAAAACTGTCCCATTAAGTTTATAACAGCTAATTTTTCACCATTTATTTCAACTACTTTTACACCACTTCCTACTAATCCCAAAGGATAATTATCAGGTCTTAACACAGGTTTTGTTTCAAGCAAAGCTATCATCTCTTTTTTCTTATCAAAAGAGTGATTACCTCCTGTTATAATATCAATCCCGCATTTTAATAACTCATCACAATTTTTAATTGTTAAGCCAAAACCATGAGAAGCATTTTCTGCATTTGCAATTACATAATCAATTTCAAACTTTTTTCTTATTGTTTGTAAATTATCTTTTATTATTTTTCTTCCAGGTCTGCCTACAATATCACCAATAAACGCTATTCTCATTTAAAATCTTTATTTTAATTTTTAAAATTGTATTGTAATTAACATTTATATCGTATTAGTCATTTTATAAATAAAAAAATTATATATTTCTAGCACAAGTTATTGCACTTGAAAATGCAAATTGAAAATTATATCCACCAAGTTCACCTGTTACATCTAAGCATTCACCTAAAAAATAAAGATTTTTTTGTTTTAAACTTTCCATAGAATTTACATCAATTTCATCTGTATTAATCCCACCTTTTGTAACTTCTGCTTTTGTATATCCAAAGTTTCCTGCTGGTGATAATTCATAATTATGAATTATACTTAAAGCTTCTAACTCTTCTTTAGTCAAAGTATTGCACGATTTATCTTTTACTTTAATAGATTCTAAGAACTCTTGTACAAATCTTTTTGGAAGTGGAAGTTTTGAGCTAATTAATGCATTTGATTTTAGTAGCTCTTTATAATTTTGTTTTGGTAAAAAATCAAAACTTATTTTTCCTTTTTTCCAATAAAGTGAGCTATTTAAAATAAGTGGTCCTGAACAACCTTTATGTGCAAATAAAAGAGAGCCATTAAAAATCTTATCTTCTACTTTTACTCTTGCCATAATTGATAAACCACTTAACTTTTTAAACCAAAACTGCTCTTTTTGAACAGTAAATCCTACCAAAGCTGGGTCAAGTTTTGAAACATCATGTCCAAATTTTTTTGCAATATCATATGCAAGACTACTAGCACCTAAAGAAGCATAAGATAATCCACCACTAGCTACTACTAATTTTTTAGTTTTAATAATAGTATTTGAAGTTTTTATTATAAAAACCTCATCTTTAAAATCAATATCAACTACTTTTGTATTTAATATTTTTTTTACATGTGTAGTTAGTTTTGTAAACATATCAATTACATCTTGTGAACTCTTACAAAAATATGTTCCTTTTACTAATTTTGGATTAATTTTTGGATAAACACCATTTGAATTTAAAAATTTAAGTAAGTCATCATTTGAAAAATTTCTTAATACTTTTTTAATAAAATCTTTATTACCAAGATAATTATCACAGGTAACTAAACTATTTGTAATATTACATTTAGCTCCACCACTTACTTTTATTTTTTGAGCAATTTTATCATTTGTCTCAATAATACAAGTTTTTCTATTTTTTAAAGAAGATGCCAACATTAAACCACTAGCACCAGCTCCTATAATTGCTATTTCGTAGATATCTCTTCCTTTATACACTTAAATATATTAGTATCATCTATGTATTCATACTCTAATTTATATCCATTTGCTTTTAAGATATTAAAAACAATATATAAACCTAAGCCAAAAGAGTTTGAGTTATTTTCATTGGAACCAAAGAAAGGTTCATAATATGACTTTAAATCATGTTTGAGCATTACTCCTTTATTTTCAAAGATTATATTTTCGCCCTCAGATTTAATAGTAACTTTTTTATCCTTTGAATATTTTATTGCATTATCAATTATATTTTTAACTGCGACAGAAAATAGTTTATAATTTACAAACACTTTTTTATTTTCATATTTTTGTTCTACATTTTCATTATCTATCATCAAAATATCAATTGCATTATCAACGATATCATCTATATAATAATAGTTTTTTTCAATATTTTTACTTGAAGAGATAAGCTCTTCAATTGAAGCAAATTCATTTATTAGTGATTCTAATCTATTGAATACTTCTCTTAAATTATCAGCTGTATGTTCAGTCTTTTTTATTTCTACTAAAAATTTCCCTTTTGTAATTGGTGTTTTTAATTCATGCATAATATTTCTAATAAAAACATTCCTTGCTTCTTTTATACTTTTTAATTTTATTGCAGTATTTTTAAACTCTAAAGCCAATTGGGAAACTTCATCTTTTCTATTTGTATCACAACACTCAAAATCAAAATTTTCATCACCTAAATGTTTTACTTTATCTTTTAATATTTTTAAAGGCATCAACTTTCTTAAAGTTATCAAATACATCAATACAATTGTTATAATAACTATTCCAAAAACAAGAATAATATATAATTGAGTTAAATTTGCATGGGGAATATTATCTCTAATTAATAAACTTTTTCTATGTTTTTTCATATAGATATAATTTTTATCTTTTAATTTTAACACCCTAAATACAGTTCTATTTCTAAAATTCTTTTTTTCTACTAATACTTTTGTTTTAGGATTATAAGTTATTTTGTTTATTTGTTCTTTGCTTGTAAACATTGTATAGTTAATTTCTTCAAGAGTTTTTAAAAAGCCTTCATCTACTATACCTCTATTATGTTGTCTTACAACCATTTTAATTATTGGTATATATTTTTCAAGTAATTGTTCTTCTTTATTTTGATAATTGTGAGTCATCAAAATAGTAAAACTTGCTATTACTAAAATAACTGATATAAAAAAACTTACTGTAATTGTAAAAAATATTGATTCTCTATTCATTGTAAAAATTTATACCCCATTCCTCTTATAGTTTGTAAATAAATTGGTTCTTTTGGGTTATCTTCAATTTTTTGCCTAATTCTATTGATAATAACAGCTAAAGATCCAGAACTCTCATAATCATGATTTAATAAATCAGAATTATCAAAAATCTCTTCTCTTGTTACAACAAAACCTTCTCTTGTTATTAATAAAGATAAAACTTCATACTCAGCAGCTGTCAATTTTATGTATTTATCTTTTTTTGTTATCTCTCTTTTTTCAATATTAAGTTTAAAAAGTTTTTTCTTATCTTCTTTTACATCTTCATTATTTTGATTATATCTTCGAAGAATTGTCTTTATACGAACTTCTAATTCTCTTGGATCATATGGTTTTGGTAAGTAATCATCTGCACCTAATTGTAAAGCTGTAACTTTATCTGTAATATCACTTCTTGCACTTGAAATAATAATAGGTATATTAAACTTTTCTACTACTTCTTTACATACATCAAGTCCATCCATTCCAGGAAGTGTTAAATCTAAAATAAGCAAATCATATTTATGTATTCTTAAACTTGAAAGAGCCAAAAATGGCTCTTCAAAGTTCGTAACTTCAATATTAAATTGCTTTAAGTATTGTGTTAAAAGATCAGCTAATTGAATGTCATCTTCTACCATCGCAATTTTAATCAAAATTTATCCTTTTTATCTATTAGTTCTTAAGTCCAATAATACTTTAACTTGTTCTTTTTGTTTGTCTGTTAAAACTTTATAAATATCTTCTATCATCTGAGCTTTTAATTTTATCATATTATCTCTTTTAGAAGTAATTATTTCAATATATTTATCTTTATCAAAACTTGATTTAGTAAATGCTGAATTAATAGTTTGTCTTTGAGACCTTGTTTTTAACATGATATTTCTAATATCAGTTCTTTGTTCAACTGTTAAATCCAACTGTCTTACAACTCTTAAAATACCCATTCCTTCTGAATACCCTGAACCTCTTTTCATCATCTTTGTATTTTGATAATTATTTACACAATTATAGTTTCCACCTTTATAATTTTGTCCACAATTATAATTTTTCCCTTGATTATTTTGCATATTACAATTACCTTGCATTCCATTACCATATGCAAAAAGACCTGTTGCTAAAACTGAACTTGCTATTATACTTGTTAAAACTTTCATTTTAATCTCCTTTAGTTTATATACTGAAATTATACACTTAGGTATTTAACAGCTTATAAACTAGATGTTAATCAAATCTTAATCATATATAATTACTATACAAAAAATATTATAAAATTCACTTATTTTAAATATAAAATATAATTAATTTATTCTTCTTTTTTTGATAGAATATAATTACTATATTTAAATAGGAGAAAGTATGTTTAGAAGAGATTTTTTTAAATTTTCCATGTTTAGTACCATAGCTTTAAACTTTAATAACTTACAAGCAAATACTTCTTTTAATAAAAATAACAATTATCTAAAAACTACTATTGCAATATGTGGTGCTGGCTTTGCTGGACTTTCTTGTGTAAAAAGATTAAAAGAGTTAAAACCAAATTTAGATATCACTTTAATAGAACAAAATAATAGCTTTAGTTCTTGTCCCTTTTCAAACCAATGGTTAACTAACATTTCAAATATCTCATATGAAGATTTGAATTTTAGTTATTACAACAGTATAAATAGATATAACTATAATTTTATTAATGAAAAAGTTATAAATATAGACAAAGATAAAAAACTTCTTTATATGTCTAATAATAAAATCTTAAAATATGAATATTTGATTTTATCAACAGGTATTGATTATGATTATGAAAAGATTTTTAAAGATAATGAAAAAATCAAAGAATGTAAATTTAAAGCACCTGCAGGATTAAAGCCAGGAAGTGAACACTTAACTTTGAAAAAGATGATTCAAAACTTTAAAGGTGGAAACTTTATAATCTCTATTCCAAGTGGAGCATATAAGTGCCCACCAGCACCATATGAAAGAGCTTGTTTAATTGCACAATATTTTAAATCAAATAAAATTAAAGCAAAGGTTGTAGTACTAGACCCAAGAGAAAAACCTGCTTCAAAACCAAATAAATTCTTAAATGTATTTAATACTTATTATAAAGACTATATAAACTATAAGCCATACACAAATTTTAAAGATATAGATTTTGAAAAAAAAGAGATAACTTTTGAAAGCTTTGATATGTTAGAGCTTGATTATAAAACAAAAAAACTCTCTTTTGAAGAAGCAAATATTATTCCTCCAAATAAAGCAAATAAATTAATACAACTTGCAAAACTTGAAACTAACAATGGCTTTGCAAAGTTACAAGAACCAACTTTTAGGTCAATTAGTTCTCCTTACATTTATGTAGTAGGAGATGCACAAGGACAATATCCATTTCCCAAATCAGCTCAAATGGCAAACTCATGTGCTTATGTTTTATCAGAAGAGTTAATAAGTAGATTAGATAATAAAACTTTTGACTACAAGTCAAATCTACCAGGAAATGTTTGCTATTCTATGATTACTAAAACAAAAGCTGTTTCAATAATGCATGAATATTCATATAAAAATGATAAACTAAAAGTTAAAGCTGATGTTTCAAATATAAGCAAAGAAGTAGCACAAACTGCAAAAGCTTGGTATTTTGGTTTAACAGAAGATATCTTAGGATAGAGTTTAAATAAATCTATATTAAAGGAAAAAGTATGAGAATCTTAATATTGTTTGCAATGCTTAATTTTTCTGTTTTTGCCTCAAACCTTCAAATGCTTCAAATAAGTGGAATAAAAGCAAATATTGATAATAAGCAAATTATTATTGAAAGAGAAATTCCAAGTGAATGTATAGAGTTTGGAATGGTTCCAGAACTTTTTTGGAGTGAAGATTTTGCAAGTAAAAAGGTCTCTTCAAAATGTAAAAAAAGCTTTATAACTACAAAAGGAGTAGTTTTACCCATAAAGTATAATGAAAATATTAAAACTATTGGAGAACTTGAAGTATTAGATTTCATAAAAAATAGACTATTAAAAGAACCACAAAAATATGCACTAATAGATGTAAGAAGAGAGTCATGGTTCAAATTAGGAACTATTCCAACTGCTATAAATATTCCTTTTGATGAATTTGAAAAAGATGAGTTTTTTATGGATTTATTTGAAAATAGTATGAAAAAATTAAATGTAAAAAAAATAAATGATAAATATAGTTTTAAAGATGCGAAACAAGTAGTAATATTTTGTAATGGAGCTTGGTGTAAGCAATCTTTTTATGCTATTAATAATCTAATAAAAATAGGCTATCCACAAGAGAAAATCTTATGGTATAGAGGAGGAATACATAGTTGGAACTCTATGTCTTTTACTTTATATAAACCAAAAAGTAATGATTAATCATTACTTTTTTCATTGATTATATATCCACACCCAGGAACACTTTCAATTAATTTCAAATAGCTTTTTGCTCTTATTTTTTTTACACACATTCTCAAAGCTTCAATACTCATACTTTTTTCTTGCCATACATAACTTTCAATAGTTGTAAAATCAACTACTTTATTTATATTTGACATAAGCAAATGAACCAACTCTTTTTCTGTTTTTGTAAGTTTTATTAATTTGTACCCATCATATAAGTTCTTTGAAGCACAATCATAATGAAAATCATCTTCTAATTTTATATTTGAGTTATAAATATTTTTTGTTGCCATTAAAAGTGCTGTTTGTAACTCTTCAATTCTTATAGGTTTTCTTAAATAACTATATGCACCTTGATTAATACTTTCAAGCATATTTTCAGAACTATCATATGAAGTCATTATAATAATAGGCAAATGAGGGCAAATTTCATGTAAAGCTTCTGCCATTTCTAAACCGCTCATTTCTGGCATATTTATATCAGCAATAACAACATCAGGCTTATTTTTTTCATAAAGTTCAAAACCCTCAATCCCATTGTTTGCAATATCAACTTTTTTACAATAAAAGTTCAATGATTGATGAATCACATGGGCAGTCATTTCATCATCTTCAACAATTAAAACATGAATATTTGATAATTTATTCAGTACCTTTGAATCAACCATTTTCTTCCTTTTGTGATGGTAATACAATTAAAAATTCAGTAGGATTACTATAATTTTTAATAGTTAAACTTCCCATTAATTTATTTTTTGCAATAAGCTTTGACAAATAAAGACCTTTTCCTGTGCCTTTATCTTTTTTTGTTGTTGCAAAAGATTGAAATAGTTGATTTTGTATTTTTTTAGAAATACCACAACCATAATCTTTGAAACTAATATAAAAATTATCATCAAGTGTTTTAATCTCTACTTCAATAGTTTTTGAATAATTTTTATCTTCTATTATAGCATCTTTTGCATTATGCATTAAATTTGCAACTATTTGTTGAAACTCATTTTTATAATTTAAACAAGTCATATCTTCTCTTTCATCTTTTATAATTTGTAAATTTATACCAAGAGTTTTAAAATGAGGAGAAATTATATAAAAAACTTCATCAATTGCTTTATCTACATGAAATTTTTGACATTTTTTACTTGGCTTATAAAAGTTTCTAAAAGTTTCAATTGTATCTGCTAAATAATGGATATTTGTCATACAATGATTTAAATTTTCTTCAAACATTTCATCTGATAAACGACCAAATTGTCTAAATTGTAGTAAGTTTCCAACCATTATAGATAAAGAGTTTAAAGGTTGTCTCCATTGATGTGAAACAGCTGCAATCATCTCTCCTAAATCTGCCATTTTTGCTTGTTGAAAAAGAATATCTTCTTGTTCTTTTTTATATATTTTTTCTTTCTCTTTTTCCGTAGCATCTTTTAATAATATCATAAGTCCTTGATAAACTTTATCACTACTTAACACAGGAAGAATAGTTATTTCGAAATAGAATGTCTTATTCTCAAATATATATTCAAAGCTATGTTCTTCACTTTTCTTAAAATGTTTTGCATATGCAATCTTTTTATATATTTGTGTATGTATTTTTGAATCATAAACTTTAAAGATATTATTAGTAGCTTCTAAATAAGTATCATTAATATCAGTTTTTTTCAATTTAAGATATTTTGTAAATAAAGAGTTGAAAAATAAAATTTTATTTTTAGAATCAGCTATTAAAATACCCCTACCCCCATAATCAATAAAATGATTAAGTAAAGTTTCTGTCTTTTTTAGTTTTTCATCACTAATATTTTGTTTTTTTGTATAAAGCATATTTAAAAATATAAATCCTAAAAGACTTAAACCATAAATAGTTAAATTTATAATAAGTTGCAAATTTATTTTTTCATAAACACTATTTTTATTAAGTTGGGCTATGATAAACCAATTTGATTGATTTATATGATCATGGGAAAAAATATACTCATTTAATTCATTATTTACAGTAGTAGTTCTTTCTTTAGCTAATAAACCATACACAGAATTTTTCAACTCTTGCTCTTTATTAGGGTGCAATAAAATCTTTCCATGACGATCCATTAAATATGCAATTCCATCATAAGGTAAAGGAATATCTAAAACCTCATTTCTTATATTATTTAAAGGTAAAATCCCACAAACAACTGCTTGCTTTTTGTTTTTTTCTAAAAATGGCGTACAAATAGCTACAACAACTTTTTTAAATCCTACATCATAATATGGATCAGTTATAGTAGTACTATTTCTATTTGTTGTTTTAATATACCAAGGTCTTTTAATCGTATCATAATTTGTAGGTCTATCCCATTTTAATCCAGATAATATAATATCATCTTCATATCCCACATAAACATTTGCAAAGTTTGCAACTTCTTTACTTTGTAATAGTAAGTTTTGTATATATTCAGGATGTGTTTCATGATCTAGGTTTTTAATAAATGTTTTAATTACATTCATACTGTCAATTTTTTGATCTAGCCATTTGCTTATTCTTTTTGAGGCACTTTTTATAGTATTTGTTTGTTGATCTTTTATCATTCCTTGAAGAATTTGCAAATTGACCATATAGTTACTTGAAATTAGCCCTAAAAAAATAAAACTAAATATTAAGATTAATTTTATATTTTTAAAAAAAGGTTTTTTCATTTTTATTCTTTAATTATTTATTTATAAAAATTATATACCTTTTGTTTTTATATTAAACTGAAAATTTTAGTTATTTTTTAGACCTAGTAGTTTGTTTATAATTGCACTTGACAAAACTTACAAAGGAGTTTATTTTGAAAATTAGTAGAAGAAATTTTGTCAAAAACAGTACTATTTTAAGTGGTATTGCTATGATGGGAATGAAAACAAATTTATTCGCTAATGAAGAAGATATTCAGTGGGATGAAGAATGGGACGTTATTGTTGCCGGTTCTGGTTTTGCTGGATCAGCTGCTTTATGCCAAGCAATAGATTTAGGTGCAAAAACATTAATGATTGATAAAATGCCAGTACTTGGAGGAAACTCAGCAATTAATGGTGGAGCTTTTTCAATTGTAGGATCACCTCAACAAGAAAAAAGAGGAATTAAAGATTCACATGAATTATATGTAAAAGACATCTTTAAAGCAGGACTTGGATTAAACCAAAGAGAATTAGTTGAAGTTATTGCTAAAAATGGTTATGAAGCATATAAATTTACTACAAAAAGAGGAGTGTTTTATAGAGATAATCTAGGACACTTTGGTGGACACTCAGTTCCAAGAACTATTTGGCCAGCAATAAACTCAGGTGGTAAAATTACATTACCTTTACAAGCTTATGGGAAAAAGAATGGTGCAACTATTAGAACAAGAGTTATTTTAGATGACTTAATCTTTGATAAAAGTGGTAAAAAAGTTATTGGTATTAAAGTAAGAGAAAACTATAAATTTAGTTTTGATCCTATGTCTAATGAAGAAGATAACAAATCAGGTATAACAAAATATTATAAAATCAATGGTGGTATTGTTATGGCAACTGGTGGGTTTGCATATGATGTAAACTTTAGACAAAAACTTGATCCTAAACTTACTCCTGATTTAGACTGTACAAATCATTATGGTGCAACTGGGTATGCCCTTAGAATGATGATGAGAAACAATGTTAAAACTAGAGATTTAGGTTGGGTACAACTTGGACCTTGGGGGTCACCTGATGAAAAAGGATTTGGTATTTCTCCTGTGTTTGCTATCCCTGCGTTTGCTTATGGAGTTATGGTTGATGCACGAACTGGTAAAAGATTTGTAAATGAATTAGCAGATAGAAAAGTAAGAGCTGATGCTATTTTAAATATCCATGAAAATCCAGATGGTTCATTAACTCATCCAATTGTATTTTGTGATAGCGTTGGAGCAACAGGAACAAGAAAAGAGAATGTTTACAGAGGTATTCATAAAAAAGTTATTAGAAAATTTGATACATTAAAAGAGTTAGCAAACTTTTATAAAATTCCATATGAGGGATTAAAGAAAACTGTTGATGATTATAATAAATATGTAAAAAATGGAAAAGATGAAGAGATGGATAAACCTTTCTTTAAACTAAGAGGGAAAACTCCAGATATTTCTAAACCTCCATACTATGCATTTAGAGCAATTCCAAAAGTTCACCATACAATGGGTGGAGTTGTAATTGATACAGAAGCTAGAGTATATGGAAAAAATGACAAAGTAATTGAAGGATTATTTGCAGCAGGTGAAGCTGTTGGTGGACCACATGGTGCAAGTAGATTAGGAAGTTGTGCAGTTCCAGACTGTTTAGTATTTGGACGAATTGCTGCAAAAAGTGCTGTTAAGTTATTAAAGCAAAGAGTATAGGAGACAATTATGAAAAAGATTATTATTATAGCAACAATTGCAGTATTTGCTTTTTTAGGAGTTATTGTTTCTGCAAACAGCACTGATTCTAATATTGCAGTAAAAACAAAAATAGATAATGGTGAGTATTCTAAAAAGAATTATCCAATAAAAGTTCATCATGGAAAATTAAGATTTGAGTGTGCAGATTGCCATGGTGATGGAGCAAAAGAATCTTATACAGAATTAACAACAAAAGATTGTTTAGAATGTCATAAAGATTATAAGACATTAGCAGAGAGAACTGAGTATTTAGGATATGATGATAATATTCATGCATCACCACACTATCCAAAAATGGATTGTAACTTATGCCACTCATCACATAAAGAATCACAAAATTATTGTGTAATGTGTCACTCTCAAAATTCTATGAAAAAATTATTAGTGCCATAAGGAGTGTGAAATGAATTTTGATTTTCTAAAAAGTAAAAAAGTTTTATTAACAGTAGCAGGTGCCAGTATTGTACTTGGCTTAATATTTACATTTGGTGGCCATGCTGCTATTAAAGCAACAAGTGATGATAAGTTCTGTGTATCTTGTCATAGCTGGATGGATCCAATGGGTGAATCATACTCTCATGATACACATGGTGGGAACAATCCTCATGGAATAAAAACTAAATGTGTATCTTGCCATCTACCACATGATAGTTTGGCAAATTATCTATTTAAAAAAGGAGTAAATGGGATAGTAGAAGTAACATCAGTAATAATAAACGATCCAAAAGAGATGGATTGGCAAGCTCATAGAGAAAAAAGAGAATCATATGTTTTTGACAGTGGTTGTCTAAGTTGCCATAGTAATATTGAAAAAACACAGAGTCAAAGTCAAGCAGCATCTAGAATGCACACTTTATATACTAAATATAAAGATGCGGACAAAGACCCTTTAAAATGTGCTAGTTGCCACAAAAATGTGGGACATAAAAAGCTAAGTAAAATTTTATATGATAGAACTCATGAGCCAGTTGGTGAATGGGAAGATGATATAAAATAGACTATAATTATAGATGTAAAAGTCTAAACAAAAAAAAGGATATATAATGTCTAAATCAATGTTAATAAAAACAAGTTTAATCGCCTTTGGGATGATTAATGCATTTGCAGCACCAGTAGTTCTTGATGGAAAACACATGTCAAGTGACAAAATTTCACAAGTAGCTAAAGGTGAAAGTATCAAAATCACTAGTGAAGCCATGAAAAGAGTACAAACTTCACATAATGTTTTAATTGAAGCAGCAGAAAGTGGCCATAAAATTTATGGTCTAACTGTTGGAGTTGGACTAAATAAAGATAAAAAAATGGTAAATGCTAATGGTAAATTAAGCCAAGCACTTATTGATGCTTCAAGCAAATTTAACAAAGGATTGATTCATGCTCATTGTGGAGGTGTTGGAGAAGACATTCCAGTAAAAGAAGCAAGAGCTATTTTAGTTACAAGATTAAACAATATGCTATTTGGTGGAACTGGGGTACAAACAAAAGTTGTAAATATGTATAAAACATTTTTAAACAAAAATATTATTCCAACTATGCCATCACAAGGCTCTATGGGTGAAGCTGATATTACAATTTTAGGACACATTGGTCTTGCTATGATTGGTGAGGGTCATGTTTATTATAAAGGTAAAAAAATGCCTACTAAAGAGGCATTTGAAAAAGCTGGTGTTAAAAAAATCTCTTTATTTGGTAAAGATGCATTATCAATTATTAGTTCAAACGCATATTCAGGTGCTTTAGCAGGACTAGCACTTGATGAAATGAAACAATTAGCTAATATTTCTAAATATGTTTATGCTTTAAGTTTAGAAGCATTAAATGGAAATATTGCTCCAATGCATACTGAAACTCAAAAATTAAGACCATTTCCTGGATATGTAGGAGCTGCTAAAAAAATTAATAAAATTTTAGAGGGTAGTTACCTTTGGGAAAAAGATACAACTAGAGCTTTACAAGATCCATTAAGTTATAGAGATGGAGCATATATTCTAGGAACATTAGATACTTCAATTAATAAATTAGATAATTTAATGAAAATTCAATGGAATACATCTGATGACAATCCAGGTGTTGCAATAGGTGCTGTATCAAAATCAGATAGATATCAAGAGAAAAAAGTATATGTAAATGGAAAAGACTTTAAAGGTGCTGTTGTTCCAACTGCAAACTTTGAGCCTATGCCATGGGTAGTTGAATTTGAAGCAAATGCTATTGTATTAGCACATAACTCTTTAGCATCAGCACAAAGATCAAATAAACTATTAAAACCTCAATTTACAAAATTATCAAGATTTTTAGGTACAAAAAATACTGTACATGCATTTGGTGCAATGCAAAAACCATTTGTATCTTTAGCAGCTAAAAACCAAGCTTTAGCTAACCCTATTTCTTTAAACTACTTACCAGTTGCAGGTGATATTGAAGATATTGCAACTAATGCTCCTGAAGTATTAAAAAGAGTTAGAAAACAAATTGACAACTTATATCATATCTATGGTATGGAGTTATTAATTGCATCTCAAGCGATTGATTTAAGATTACAAAAAAATCCTAACTTAAAACTATCAGCAGAGACAGAAAAAATGTATAAAGAGTTTAGAAAAGTTGTAGATTTCTTAGAGTATGACAGACCTTTAACTGATGACTTTAGAAATGCAGCTAAATTCTTAAAAGAGTACAAATAAATTAAAATGCAAGTTTTTTCATCATAGAATCCTAACTATGACAAGAAATTTTTCAAAGTTACACTCCTTGATTTAAGAAGGTTCTTTACAAATGTAAAGAACCTTTTTTATTTTCTCAAATATTGAAGTGTTGCAGATATAATGTCATCATCATCTTTTGAAGATGATTTTATACTTTGTTTTGTATCATCACTTTTTACAAATGTAATATTCATTTCATATGAACTTATTTGTTTTATACCTTTACTTATTGCATAAATCTTAATTAAAATAAGTTCTAGAAACTGCTTTGTAACAATATCAGGCTTACCAAATCTATCTTCCATCTCTTCTTCAATAGAATATACTTCTTCTTTGCTACTTGCTTTACTTAATCTTCTATATAATTCCAGTCTTACTCTATCTTCACTAATATAATCATTTGAGATATAAGCACTAATTGCAAGTTTTATATCAACATTTTTGTTCTCTTCTTTTGTTTCTCCACTTAAAGCTGCTAATGCATCTTCAAGCATTTTTAAATATAGTCCATATCCTATTTGTTTAATATGTCCACTTTGTGCTTCACCAACAATATTTCCACCACCTCTAATCTCTAAATCTTGATGGGCAAGTGCAGTTCCACTTCCAAGGTATGAATTTGACTCTAAAGCTACAAGTCTTTTTACAGCATCTTGTGTAATTTGTTTTTTATCTTCAACTACATAATAACAAAAACCTTCTTTGTCACTTCGTCCAACTCTTCCTCTTAGTTGGTGTAAATCAGCAATACCAAATCTATCAGCACCATCTATAATTATTGAGTTTGCATTTGGCAAATGAAGTCCTGATTCTACAATTGAAGTAGCTAGTAAAACATCAAACTCTTTATTCTCAAAAGCATCAATAATTTTTTCTGCATCTAAAGGTTTAATTTTAGAGTGAATAATCTCAACTTTGATATTTGGAACTATTTCTTCAATATCTGCTTTTTTAGCCTCAATTGAAGCGATGTTATTATGAACATAGAAAAGTTGACCACCTCGTCTTTTTTCCCTTAAAATTATCTCTTTTATTAATTTATCACTATACTCTTTAACATAGGTTCTAACTCCTAGTCTTTCATTTGGAGGAGTCAATAAACTACTCATACCTTTTAACTTACTAAGTGCTAAATTTAATGTTCTTGGAATTGGAGTTGCACTCATAGAGAAAATATGAACATCTTCTCTTAATGCTTTTAATTTTTCTTTTTGTTTTACTCCAAACTTATGCTCTTCATCTATTACAACTAAAGCTAGATTTTTTGTTTTTATTCCAAGAAGAGAGTGGGTTCCTAGTACAAACTTTATTTCACCACTTTCTAAACCTTTTTTAATATGATTTTTCTCTTTTGTACTAGTTTTACTATCAAGCTTTGCTATTGTAATTCCAAACTCTTTAAATCTTTTTGAAATACTATGATAATGTTGGGTTGCAAGTAGTGTTGTAGGACAAACAAAAACAGTTTGATAGCCATCTAAAACTGTTGCTAAAATTGCATTCATTGCAACTTCTGTTTTTCCAAATCCCACATCTCCTGAAAGTAATCTATCCATTACTTTTCCACTACTTAAATCTTCAAAAATTTCTTTAATACTTCTTTCTTGATCTTTAGTATAATTAAAACCTGAACTTTTTTGAAAATCTCTTAATACTTGTTTATTTGTATCTATTTTTATTCCATTTATAAGCTCTCTTGTAGCAGCAATTTTTATAATATCATTTGCTATTGCAAAAAGTTTATCTTTAACCTTTTGTTTTAGTTTTGCAAAGCTTCCACGTCCAAGTTTATCAACAACAGCATATGAACTTCCATCAGCAACATATCTATCTATTAAATCAAGATTTTCAACAGGGAGTAAAAGCTTATCATCTCCTGCATACATAACAATAACAAAATCTCTTTTTGCACCCATTACAGTTACAGGTTCTATTCCATGATATTTACCAATACCATGTTTTTCATGAACTACAAAATCACCCTCTTGAAGTTCATCAAGTACAAGTTTTACTCTTTTCTTTCTTCGTTTTTTAACCTCTTTGTTTAATGAAATTACTATTTGTTCATCACCAACAATGTTTATAATATATGGTTTTATTACATAATTAATAGAAGAATCATAAAGATCTAAATCAAAACTTTTTATTTTTGCTTCAGTTGAAGAGATAATAGTAACTTTTTTGCCCTCATGAAAGCTAATAAACTCTTTTATATTTGCTACGTCAATCTCTTTATAATCTCTTGATTGAGTAACTTGAGGAGTTTGTAAAAACTTCTCTTTAGCAACTCTTTTTTCTTCAAAAACATAAACTTCTTCTAATTCATCTAAAGCTTCAATTGTTATATAAGTATTCATATTTTGAGGTAAATATTCACCTAGGTCATTTAAATACCAAAAACCTAAAGAGTGAATATCTTTTATAAATGCATCTGATTCTACTTTTTGAACTTCCTCATTTAACTCTTCAAAAGTCTGTTCATCTAAGGCTAAAAAAGCAGGATTAATTGAAAAACTCTCAATCTCTTCTTTAAAAGATTTTTGATCTTCAATATCAAACTTTCTAATACTTTCAATCTCATCATCAAATAAAGAGATTCTATAACCTATATCACTTCCAAGAGGGCATATATCTACAATATCACCTCTAATTGAAACTTCTGATTGACTTGTAACTATATCTACAAAATAATAACCCCAATTATAAAGTTTTGATTTAAACTCTTCAAGATTTAAAGTATCAGCAAAACTAATATTAAAGCTATCAAAGCACTTTTCTTTAGGCATGGGAAAAGATATTGTTCTAATAGGAGAGATTAATATTTTATTTTTTTTCTTATAATTATAAAAACCATTTAAAGCTTTTGTAATATCTTGTAACTCTTCACTAAAAGACAATAAATCATCTTTGAAATTTGCTCTAAAATCTGCTAGAACAAAAGGTTCATAACCAAAAAAAGATGCTATATCTGATGCTATTTGTGCTTGTTTATCATTATTTACAACTAATAATTGACAATTATTTTTTTTTGTAAAAAAGTCAAATATATTTTTCATATATTTACTTTACTTCATTAAATTCATTTGTAGTTTTATCAAATTTATAAGCTTGCCATGGCATATCACCAATTTGAAAAATCATTCCACAAGTTTCAAACTCAACTTTTGAAAGTCCTTTTCTAAAGATTTCTAAAATATATGCTTTTGTAGAAAAAGTACCTGTAGTGCTTTTACCTGAATATGCAAATTTTTCACCTTCAACTATTTTAAAACCCTCTTTTGTCACATGTTTTTCAAAAATATCTTGATTTTGCAAACCTTTTAACTCTAATACTACTAATACTTCTAATTCTTCTTCTTGTTGTTGTTTTTCTTCCATAATTCTATCCTACTAAAATCGTTGTTATAAATCCAATTAATCCACCAAAAACAGCTCCCCAAACAACTAACCAACCAAGATGCTCTTTAATCATCTTTTGAACTATTTGTTTTACCATTTTAGGAGTTAATTCATCTAATCTTTTATTTACGATATTACTAACTTTTTCATGAATATCTTCACTTACATCTTTACTACTTAAACTTGCATGTAAAGCCTCTTGAAAACTCTCATTTTGTGAAATACTAATAATTGAACTTTGTAGTTTTTCAATAAATGATTCTTTTAAAGGTTCTAATGCTTGTTCACCACCGAACATTCCTAACATTCCACCAAAAGAAGAGTTCATAACTGCTTCTTTTAAAGACTCAAAAGCAGGTGTAAAATCAGTCTTATATAAGATACTTGATAAATCAAAGTTAGATTTTTTACTTGCAACTTCATCTTCAAAAAATTTATTTAAATTATCTTTTGTAAAAAATTCATTCATTATTAATGAATGAATTCCACTTTTAAACTCTTCAAATTTATTCTCAACTACACCACTTCCATATAAAAAAGGCACCCTTTCAAATAACATATGAACAGCAATCGCATTTGTAACAGCTCCACTAAAAGCAAATAATCCAATCATTAATAAAGTATCATTATTTATTAAATAAGCTATTACTACTAGTAACAATGCTAAAAAATTTGAGATAAAAGATTTATTCATTAATCCTTCCTTCTATTTTCCGCGATTTTAACATAATTTTACTCAAAAAAAAGAAAGTAACTTTTTGTAACTTAGTTGTAACTGTGATTTTATAGACTTTTACAAAGGATTATAATGGTTAATGTAGAAGAAGAAATCTTAAAAAAGTTCCCAAAAATTAAGCAAAAAGGAAACTTTTTAAGCAATTCAGTTTTAAAAATTGCAAAAAAAATTGTTCATGAAGAGCATATAAATGAGTTTCTTACAAAAAATTCACACTTAATTGGCTTTGAATTTGTTGATGCAGTTTTAGATTATTTTGATTTTGACTATACGGTATCTAGTAATAATTTACAAAATATTCCAACAAGTGGAAAAGTTGTAATTATCGCAAATCATCCGTTAGGAGGTCTTGATGCCCTTTGTTTACTAAAACTTGTAGGAAGTGTAAGGCATGATGTAAAAATCGTAGCAAATGATTTCCTTGCGGGAATAGAAGCTTTAAAACCTCTTATGATTCCAATTGACAATTATAAAAAAAGACAATCAAAAAGTGATATTAAAGCAGCATATGAAGCTTTAAATAAAGAAGAAGCAATAATTATCTTTCCAGCAGGTGAAGTTAGTCGAGCAAGTGCAAAAGGTATTAGTGATCCAAATTGGAGTAAGGGTTTTTTAAATTTTGCACAAAATGCAAATGCTGCGATTTTACCCATTTTTATTGATGGAAAAAACTCAAAAGTTTTTTATACAATGTCAATAATAAACAAAACCTTTTCAACTCTTTTACTTTCCCATGAGATGTTTAAAAGCAAATCTAAAAATATAAATATTAAAATTGGAGAAATAATTCCAAGTGAAAATATTATTCCAAAAGGAATAAATAAAAGATTTTTAGTAAATTTATATAAAAAACACCTTTATTCACTAAAAAAGAAAAAAAGAAAATCTTTTTTTATAACTCAAAAAGCAATAGCTCATCCACAAAAAAAAGAGGATATTATAGAAGAGCTTAAAAGTGCAAAACTAATAGGAAATACAAAAGATGGTAAAAGAATCTACTTATATGATTATAATGAAGACTCAACTGTTTTAAAAGAGTTAGGAAGATTAAGAGAGCTTAGTTTTAGAAAAGTTGGTGAGGGAATAAATAAAAAAAGAGATACTGATAAATATGATATTTATTATAGACATATAATTCTTTGGGATGAGAATGATTTAGAAATAGTAGGTTCATACAGAATTGGTGATGGAGACTTTATAAATAAAAACCTAGGAGTTAAAGGATTTTATTCAAATAGTTTATTTAAATATAAAAATGATTTCTCACCTTATTTAAAAAACTCAATAGAACTTGGAAGAAGTTTTGTTCAACCAAAATATTGGGGAACAAGGGCATTAGATTATTTATGGTATGGAATTGGTGCATATTTAAAACAAAATCCTTATATAAAATATATGTTTGGACCTGTGTCTATTTCAGGCTCTTTTCCTCAAGTTGCAAAAGATATGTTGATTTTTTATTATTGGCATTACTTTGGCATAGACAAAAATATTATAGAGCCTAGACTTACTTATCAATACTCTACAAATGTTCAAGATATAAAAGAGATTTTTTTATTAAATGATAGAAAAAAAGATTTCAAAATTTTAAAATCATCTTTAAATAATATGGGGGTTACTATACCTACACTATTTAAACAATACAGTGAAGTTTGTGAAGATGGTGGTGTAAAGTTTTTAGGTTTCAATGTTGATCCTGATTTTAGTAATTGTGTTGATGGATTTATTTTAGTAGAAATAAATAAGCTTAAAGAGGCGCAAAGAAAAAGATATATAACAAATGAATGAAATATCATTTTTTCGTGCTTTTTCATATGTATAATTACACTCCTTATGTGTGCAAATATGAGCAATCATATTTGATTTGATAAAGCAGAATATTGATTTTAAATATTCTGCTATCAAATTTTATTATAAGCTATAGTTGTATTTTTATAATAAATTTTGCACCATTATCATATTCATATTTTACTTGCCCAAATAACTGATATTTTACAATTGAAAAAACAAGTTTTAATCCCAAAGTATCATCACAAATTTCATCAAAATCTTTTTTTAAACCACAACCATTATCTTTTACTATTATTACTAAATCACTACTCTTTTTATTTATAGTAATATCTAATTTTGCATTATCATTATTATTAAAAGCATATTTATATGAGTTCGTTATTAACTCATTTAAAACTAAACCACAGGGCATTGCTTTTTCTATATTTAATTTTATTTTATTTACTACAATATTAGTTTTAACTTTTTTTTCAATATCATAAGAAGAAGATATAACTTCAATTAAATCAATCACATACTCATCAAAAAATATATCATTAATATTTGATGATTCATAAAGTTTTCTATGCAAAAGCTCCATTGTAAAAATTCTTTCTTGAATATCTATAAGTACTTTTTTGGTTTTTTCATCTTTAACCTCTTCTTCTTGTAACTCAATTAGTCCAATTGTTAAAGCTAAGTTATTTTTAACTCTATGATGTATCTCTTTTAAAAGTAGCTCTTTTTCTTCTAAAGATTTTGTTATTTCTTTTGTTTTCTCTTCAACTTTTTTATCTAAAGTTTTAATACTATTTTCAAAAAAATCAAGCATAGAATCAAATGCTTGGCCTAAAATACCTATGTCATCTTCATCTTTTACATTACATCTAATATTTTTCTTTCCTTGATTTACTTGTATTGCTGTTTTTGTAACTTTTTCAATATTTTTCAATATTCTTTTTATAAATAATAAAATTATAAAAAAACTTAATCCAACTGCAATTAAGGTCTCAGTTAATAAAAAAGTTATTCCCACATTATTCTTTTTATCAATATCTTCTTTATCAATAGTATGAGCTAATAAAAAGTATCTATTCTCTTTTATATTAGTATTTAATTTAATTATCCAAGTTAATACTTTCGTATTATTTATTTCATGTTCAATTGGGATATTCTCTTTTGAATTTAAAATTTGTTCTAAACTCAAACTACCTGTTGGAATATTTTTTACATTTGAGAGTAAACTTAGTGTATATCTACTCTTTTTTTCTTTATCTTTTTTAGTATATAAAACTTGTTTATTATTTTTCACAATACTTGGATTTAGCCAAAAAAGAGCTGTTTTTGAACTACTTAAACTTGCATCATATAATAACTTAGTATCAATATACTCTTTTAAATTTTTTTCAAAACTCCAATGATTAGGATTTAAATCTTCTTTAGAACAAATAAGAGATACTATTTTATCTTGATTTTTAATTTTGTAATTGTATATATATACAGTTTTATTTCTAAAGGATTTACTTTGTTCATTTATATTTTTTTCAATCCACTTATTAAATATTTTTATACTATTATAACTTGAATTTATATTAATTAAACGATAAGAACATCTACTTATTATTTTATTTTTATCTAAAAAATCTAATATTTTTTTATCTTCTAATAAAATAGTACTTGAGTTTATTTTGTCTAATTCATTTTTAATTTTTTCTTTGTTTAATTTTACTTCTAAATCAGTTTGCATTTGCAATGATTTTCCAGTAACTTGGAATTGTACTTTTGTTAATTGAAGAGTTTTTGATACATAATCTATGACTTCTTTTTTATTCTTATCTTGAATCTTAGGTAAAATAAGTATTGCTCTAAATATTGAAAAGATTATAATAAAAACAAAAAAAGATAAAATAATTTTTGAAGTAAAAGATAAATGCTTTAAACTTAATATATCAAATATTTTTTTTAATAACATTTACCCTATAACCTTCTTCATATAGATTTTCAAAAGGATTAAAACCTAATTTATTTTTCAATCTATATATTAATGATCTTAATTTAGACAAATCATAAACATCTTCTCTCCATATAAAATTGAAAATAGTATCAAAGTTTATCACTTTCCCCGCTTCTTTTGTTAATATATAAAAAAGTTTTTTTTCATTTTTTGTTAATTTGATGATATTATCATCAATAAACAATTCACAAGTTGTTTTATTATATTTTATATTTTCTTTTAAATATAAAAAATCGTTTTCTTTGTTTTTAAATACTTTTTTATTCTTAAAAAAGTATTGATGCTTATGCATTGCTGTATTAATTGCAACTTTTAACTCTTCATTTCTACAAGGTTTTATCAAATAAGCATAAGGCTCTGCCTCCATTGCTTCACTTAAAATTTTATCATTGTAATATGAAGTAAGAAAAATAATAGGAATATTAAAATTCTTCCAAAGATAATTTGCTACTTCAATTCCTGTTTTTGATGAATTTAAATTTATGTCAACAATAGCAAGATCAGGATAATTATTTTGTGCATATAAAATCGCATCATTTGGAGAAGTTGCAATATTACTCACATTAAGTCCAAATTTTTTTAATTTTAATTTCATAGCCATTGCCAAGATTGGTTCATCTTCGACTATTAATACATCATACTCTTTATTTATAATTAAATTGCTAGACAATACAAACCTTTACCTATAATTTTGATAATCATATTCAGTATTGTATACTAACAAATTTAAAATTACTTTATACTATTTTTTACAAATTGATTTTAATAGTTACTATTAAATATCATTTTTTAATCATTATTCAAAGTTACAATTAGTATAAATTTTATAATATGGAAGAAAAATGAAAATAATTAGATTTATAATTGCTTCATTTGGAGGTTATTTATTGACCTCATTAGCAACAATAACACTAACACTTGGTTTACCATTTGAAAATAAAGCAGAAGCTACTTTATTTGCTTCAATGATATCATTTATAATTTGGCTTTTGATAATTTTATATGCATTTAGTAATGTACAAATTAAAAAACTATTCTTTCAATTAGCAAGTGTATGTATCATTCTTTTTATAATAAATAATCTTTTAATGTTGGAAAGTTAATCATGGAAAAAAGTTTTAAAGAATCAATGAGATGGCTTCATACTTGGAGTGGATTAATTGTAGGTTGGATATTATTTGCAGTTTTTGTAACAGGAACTTTTTCTTATTATAAAGATGAAGTTACTTTATGGATGAAGCCTGAACTGCACTATTCAAAAGAGTCTAAAAATAGTTTAGATATTGCAAAACAAAAAGCTATAGAATTAGCACAAAAGAACTCTAATGTATCAATTACTTTACCAAATAGCCGCTCAAATATAATATCTGCAATGTGGCGAGAAAAAAGTGACAATTCACATAGAGCAAGAAGAGTATATCAATACTATGATGCATCAAGTGGAGAAAATATAAATACAAGACAAACAGCTGGAGGTAACTTTTTATATAGATTTCATTTTGAACTATATGGTTTTCCAAGATATTTTTCAAGATGGGCAATTGCACTAGCAACAATGTCTATGTTTGTAGCTATTATTACAGGAATAATTATACATACAAGAATATTTAAAGATATATTTACTTTAAGAGCAAAAGCCAATCCAAGAGGTTGGATGGATGCACATATAATTCCAGCTGTTGCAGCATTGCCATTTCATATTATGATTACTTATTCAGGTTTACTTTTATTTGCAAGATTAGTAATACCATGGGGAATGCAAGCAGCTTATGACGGCGATTTCAGAGAATATAGAAGTGATTTAAGTAACTTAAAACAAACACAGATTATTCATCAAAATGTAAATAAAAAAGCTCAAAATGAGTCTTTAAGTTTAGAAAATTTGGATAAAGTTTTAATAAATGCAAATAAAGTTTGGCCTAATAATATTGGTGGTTTTTCTATTAATAAAAATAAAAATGGTTCATATGAAATACAAATTAGACCCAAAGAAACATCTTCTATTTTTAGTTCAAAATTTGAAAGGGAATACTTAACATATGATGCAAATACGTCAAAACTTATTTCAAAAAATATACCTCCAACAACAAGTAGCAATATAATTAATACAAATACAACTTTTGCAACTTTACATCGAGCGATATTTGCAAACTCTACAATGAGATTTTTGTTTTTTATTTGTGGAATAAGTGGTATTGTTTTAGCAGGAACTGGCTTAGTTTTATGGATAGAAAAAAGAAAGAAAAAACAAAAAATAAATACAAGCATTGGTTTTAAGCTTGTAGAAAAACTTAATATTGGAACAATTACAGGTTTATTTATTGCAATTGGAATATTTTTTATTGCAAATAGAGTAATTGAAGTAAACATTGAGAATAGACATCTTTTAGAAATAAATACTTTCTTTATCGCTTGGTTAATATGTTATGTACATAGTTTTTTAAGACAAAGTAAAAAAGCGTGGATTGAGCAGATGATTATAACATCAATTATCTATTTTTCTATTCCAATTTTAAATGCATTATTTTGGACAAAAGATTTATTAAATAGAGAAATAATGTATTTTTATTTTGATTTATTTTTTATTTTAACTGCTATTGTATTTGCAATTGGTTCATATTTTTTAATAAGAAATTCAAAAAAAGGTTTAAAATGACAATAAGTGCATATATACTATACATAGCTTTAATTTTTTTAAGTATTAGCATGAATAAACATTATAAAGTAGTAATTAGTACTAATATAAACAAAAACTACCAAATTTCATCAAAATTAATAGGGAATACTCTTTTAATAATTAGTTTAGTTTTATTTATTAAAACTACTGGATTGTCTCTTGGAATTACTTATTTTTTTGGATTTTTGGCACTTTATATAATAATTATTGCTTTATTTTTAACATATAAACCAAAACTACTAATATTTACTATATTTGTTCCTTTTTTATTTTGGGTATTAATAAAGTTTTTACTTAATTAATACCTTTACTTTTGATATTGATTATCAAAATATCATTTTTCTATCATTATATCTTACTACAATTATGAAATCACAAAATACACAAGGGGAATTAAATGAACATAAAAAAACATTTTATTACTTCATTAGCTTTAGTAAGTTCTATTACTGTACTAAATGCTAATAATACAAAATTAAATGATGTAACTGTAGTAAGTGCTTCTGGAATTGAGCAAAATATTGCTGATGCAGCAGCTACAATTTCAGTTATTACAAAAGAAGAGTTAGAAAAGAAATCTTTTACAGATGTTACAGATGCATTGAAAAATGTACCTGGTTTATATGTTAATGGTGGTGGTTCAAACCAAAGTATTAGTATAAGAGGTATGGCAAAAGAGTATACACTATTTTTAATTGATGGAAAACCTATGCAAGGAAATGATACTTTCAGTCCAAATGGTAGTTTAGGTGGTGCACCTATAAACTTTTTACCATCAATTGATAGTATTGAAAGAATTGAAATTATTAGAGGTCCAGCCTCATCACTTTATGGTTCAGATGCAATGGGTGGTGTAATTAATATCATTACAAAAAGAAATACAAATAAAGTTACTGCAAATATTTCAACAGAGTATATAAAAGCTGACTCATCAAATAAAGTGAATAATGACTCTATTCAAACAAATGCATATATTAGTTTACCTTTGATAAAAGATTTATTATCAGTATCAATTAATGGTTCAATACTAAACCAAGATGAGAGTAACTTTGAAAGTTCAGGTGCATTAAAAGCAGGTAGTGATCCAGACTTTGAAAGAAAAAATATAGGAACAAAATTTACATTAACTCCTGATAAAAATAATACAATAACAGCATCTTATGATTATAGAGTTCAAGAAAGAACTTCTAATCCAGGTAAAAGTATGCCTTATACTTATCTTGATAGAAAAGGGAACATTGTAGAGAATGAAGTATCTCATCAAAAATCAGTAAATTATGCATATAGTCTTATGCATCAAGCAAACTATGATAAATTTCTTATAAACTCATATATCAATTATGAAAAAGCAAAAAACAATTCAAGAGTTAATGAAGCAACAGGAAATGGTATTGAGTTTGAAACTCTTACTTTTAATACTCAAGGAACATATTTCTTTGATAAAAATACAACTTCTATAGGATTTAATTATAAAGATGAAACCCTTGAAGATGGAGCAACAAGTTCACTTGATGATAGCATAGTAGAAATGAATAGATATCAATACTCTTTCTTTGCTGAGAATGAATGGTCTATTACACAAGATTTAGCCTTAACACTTAGTGGTAGATATGATGATAATGAAGCTTTTGGAAGTAATTTTAGTCCAAAAGCATATGCTGTTTACCATTTGACAGATAAATTCACTTTAAAAGGTGGAGTAACAGCAGGTTATAAAGCGCCTTCATTAAGACAAGCTGCTCCTGATTTTGCAGGAGTGTCTAGAGGTGGTGTTATGATTGGTAATCCTGATTTAGAACCAGAAGAGAGCTTAAACTATGAAGTAGGATTAGCTTACAATGACTATGATTTGGGATTAAAAGCAAGTTTAGTAGCTTTTCATACAAAGTTTGAAGATAAAATTCAAAGAACAGGTAAAATATGCCCACCAAACCAACCTTGCACATATAAAGGAACATCTTATGAACCTCATAGATATGGATATACAGCTTATGAAAATATAGATAAAGCTGAGATTGAGGGTATTGAATTAACAACAGATTATAATATTACAGATAATTTATTATATAGACATTCATATACATATACAGAATCTGAGCAAAAATCAGGGGATAATAAAGGTAGACCTTTAAATGATATTTCAAAACATATGTTTAATGCTGGACTAGATTGGGAAGCAACAGGAAAACTTAATCTTTGGACTCAAGTAAACTATAGAAGTAAAACAGCAGGAGATATCTCAAGAAGTGGTGAATTAAATAAACAACCATCATATACATTTGCTGATGCTGGATTAGTGTATGATGTTGCTGAAAATATCATTTTGAAAGCAGGGATTTATAATCTAACAAATAAAGAAGTTACTACAGATGATGGTTATGACAACATCCTAGATGGAAGAAGATATAGCTTCTCAATGCAATTAAAATTCTAATATTTTAATAAAGTAAAGAAGAGTATTCTTCTTTACTTTAACCTTCATTATTCATATCTTAAAGCATCAATAGGATTTAATCTTGCAGCTTTTCTAGCTGGAAAATATCCAAAAATCACACCAATTAATGTAGAAAATATAAAAGCAATTATAATAATTTGAGTATTAATTATAAAAGGCAATTCCATAAAATGAACTGCAAAATATCCAATTGATATACCTAAAACTATTCCTATAATTCCACCAAGAGTAGATAACACTATAGATTCAACTAAAAACTGCAATAAAACTTCGCTTTCCATAGCTCCAATCGCAAGCCTTGTTCCTATTTCTCTTGTTCTTTCTGTAACTGAAACTAACATTATATTCATAATACCTATTCCCCCTACAAGTAAAGAAATAGCTGCAATTGAACCTAAAAGATAAGTTAGCATTTTAGTTGTAGAAGTCATAGTTGAGAGTAAATCTTGCATATCTCTTATATAAAAGTTATTCTCTTCTGATTTTTTTATAGCTCTTCTTTCTTGCATTAATAAAGTAATATCTTTTTTGGCTTGTTTAATATTTTTACTTTCATTTATTGAAATTAAAATTGATTTAATATCTTTATTACCTTGTATTTTTCTTTGAAACATTTTTAAAGGTACTACAATAATTTCATCTTGATCTCTTCCAAATGCAGCTGCACCTTTTGATTTTAAAACACCTATTACTGTACAAGCAAAGTTATTAAGTCTTACTTTTGCACCAAGAGGATCTTGTTTATCAAAAAGTTGTTTTACAATAGTTGTACCTAAAATACAAGATGTTTGTCCAAAATTTAGTTCATTTTGATCAAACTCTCTTCCACTTTTTAATATCCAATCTTTAATAACAAAATAATCATTACTTGTTCCTATAATACTTGTTGTATAGCTTTTATTAGAATATATTGCATTAACCGAGCTACTATTTTCAGCTGCAATTGCTTTTATATTAACAATTTGATTTTTTATAGCATCTATATCTACTTGTTTAAAAGCTCTTGCACTATTATCACTTCTTGGTTTCCCTCTTCTTTCTTGCCCTACTCTTAAAGTCAGCATATTTGTTCCAAGTTTTGATATATTTTCTTGAACATTTGCAGTTGTTCCATCTCCAATCATTACCATAGCAATTACAGAAGTAACTCCAATTACAATTCCTAAAATTGTTAAAATTGACCGTAAGATATTTCTTCTTATCTCTTTTAAAGCTATTAAAAAGGCATTTAGTAACATTATTTATATCCTTTTTTAAGAGTTTGTTCTATGTGCCCATCTCTAAAGTATATAACTCTATTTGAATATTTTGCCATCTCTTCTTCATGGGTTACCATAATAATAGTAATTCCTAACTCTTCATTTAGATGTTTTAATAAATCCATTATCTCAACACTTTTTATACTATCGAGATTTCCAGTTGGTTCATCTGCTAATAAAACTAAAGGATTTGTTACAATTGCTCTAGCAATTGCCACACGTTGTTGTTGTCCACCTGAGAGTTGGGCTGGAGTATGGTGAACAACACTTCCTAGTCCAACTTTATTTAAAGCTTCAATAGCAAGTTCTTTTCTTTTTTTAGTAGAGACTTTTCTATATATTAAAGGTAACTCTACATTTTCTAAAGCACTTGTTCTTCCAAGAAGATTAAAACCTTGAAATACAAAACCTAAATAGTTTCTTCTAATAAGTGCCATTTGATTTCGATTTAACTTTTCTACATTTATTCCATCAAAAAGATACTCTCCACTTGTAGCAAAATCTAAACATCCAATCATATTCATAGAAGTTGATTTACCACTTCCACTTGCACCCATTATTGATACAAATTCACCTTTTTTTATACTAAGGCTAACTTTGTTTAAAGCATAAGTTTTAGCTTCAGCTTTTCCATATATCTTAACAATATCTTTAAACTCTATTATTGTTTTATCATCATTCATTAAATGCTCTTTTGAGAAATAACAACTTCATCATCAACTTTTAAAAGATTTGATTCAATACTTGTAAATCTTCCATCTGTTTGTAAAACTTTTACTCTTAGCTTTTTTAGCTTATTATTTTCTAAAATATAAACTGTTTTATAAGATAAGCCTGCTAATTCTTTAGACTTTTTACTTTTTCTATCTCTTCTAAAAGGTCCTGTTAAACTCATACTTTTCTTTTTAACCTGTTCAATATCAGTTGGTTCAAATCTTAAAGCACTATTTGGAACAAGTAGTTTATCTTTTAACTCAGTTGTTATAATTTCTGCAGAAGCAGTCATCCCTGGTCTTAATAAAAGTTTTGCATTATTTACTAAAGCTACGGTTTCATAAGTAACTACTCCACTCTCTTCTACAGGATTAAATCTTACTTGTTTTATTTTTCCTTTAAAAGTTTCTTTTGGATATGCATCAACTGTAAAAGTCACATCTAATCCTTCTTTTATATTTGCAACATCAGCTTCATCAATACTTACAATTAAATCCATTTTTGACAAATCTTTTGCAAGGGTAAAAAGTGTTGGTGTTGACATAGAAGCAGCAACTGTTTGTCCTACTTCAACTGCTTTGTTTAAAACTATTCCATCAATTGAAGATTTTACTACTGCTTTATCTAAATTTTCTTGGTCTGTTTTTAAGTTATATTCAGCTTGCATAACTTTTGATTTTGCTGCTTCATATGAAGCTTTTGAACTTTCATAAGAAAACATCGAGTCATCTAAATCATTTTTCGAGGGATATTTTCCCTTTGATTGTTCAAACATTTTAAGCATTCTTTCATAATTTAGCTTTTTATTTTTAACATTAACTTCACTCTCTTTTAGATTTGCTTTTGAAATTGCAAGTGAAGCTTTTGAACTATCAACATGGGATTTTAATTTAGTTGTATCAAGTTTAGCCAAGACCTGCCCTACTTTAACCTTATCATTAAAATCAACATAAATCTCTTTTATAGTTCCAGATACTTCTATTCCAATATCTACGCTATTTGTTGGATTTAAATTTCCTGTAGCCATAACAGATATTTGTAAATCACCTTTTTTTATTTTTTGTGTAATATAAGATATTTCTTGATTTTTATTGTCATTTTTTAATATAAAAAAATAGTAAGAAATAGCCAAAATAATAATAACTATAGCTATTAAATAAATATTTTTTTTCTTAGAACTACTTTTTGAATGTGCATTTAATTGCTCTTGTAAAGTTGAATCCATTAGTTATTTGCCTTTATTTGAAAGTATAATTTTGCATATTCAAGTTGCATATCTATATTATTTATTGCTAAATCATACTCATTTATTTTTTTTGTATTTTTTAATATTTCTAAATCATATTTTGAAGACATTCCTGCTTGACTTGAAACTTGATTTATTTGTATCAAATCATCATACAACTCTATATTTTCATTTATTATTTTGTTGTAGTTTTTGTATGTTTGTATTTTTGTTAAAGTTTCATCAAACTCTTTTTTTATTTGATTTTTTAAATCAATAAGATTGACTTTTTGTTTAAGTGATTCTAACCTTAACTTTTCTAAAGTTGCTTTTTTATTTATATCATATAAAGGCATTGATAAACTCAAACCAATAGAACCAGAGTTATTATCATCACGATTATTAGAAATCAAATCTTCATTTTCACTATATGATAAATTTGTAGATAAAGTTACCTTTGGTAAATAACTTGCTTTTTGCTTCTTATATGAAGTGCTTGCTAAATTTGACAATGACTCTTCATAAAGTAATTGAATATTTTTCTTTATATAATCACTCTTATTTATATTTGAAAAATCAATCAATTTTATTTCTTGATACTTTAACTTAGTATATTTTTCTAAAATTAATTTTTGTTTTTTTAAAGAGTTTTTTAAATTAACATTTTGTTTATATTGATTGTTTTTTGCCATTATTGCATTATTTAACTCAATAATATCACTTTTGCCATTTTCATATTGAATCTTTTTTAAAATAAGTTCAATCTCTTTATTTTTTAATTCATAATCACTTTGTTCTAATTGCTTATTGATTTTCTTTATTTGTAATAAAGTTTCATATACTGTTTGTAAAATTTGATTATTTTCATTTTGCCAATTTAAAAAATCTGATTGCAATTTTTCATTTGCATACTTAATAGTAAACTCAATTCCTCCAGACTCATATATACTTTGAGTAAAACCTAAAGAAACTGTTTTATTTAATTTATCACTTTCATCACTAAATGAATGACTTCTATTAATATTTGAGTTAATATTAATAGGAGAAATCCATTGATTTTTTGATTTTTCATGATCTTGTTTTATTATCTTTTTATCTAAACTTCTTAACTGTTTTTTCTCTTTACTTAAAATATCTAAGTTTTGAGCATGCAAGTATAGACTTAAGAAACTACTTAATAGTAATATCTTTTTCAATTCATCTCCTTTATGAATAGTAATTATAAGAAAACACTCTAAACCATTATTAAATCATAGCTTAATAGTTTATTAATAACACTAATAATGAGTATTCATATCAATAAATATAAAGAGTAATAACTTTTACTAAAGCTTATAAAAGCTTTAGTTTTACTTTTTTATAAAATCAAGTCTACAACTTCTTGTTTCTTCTAGAATTGCTTGAGACAAGACCTCATCTTCTACAATAACATGCTCAATATGTAATTTTTCTAACTCTTTTGCTTCACTTTTTCTTCCAACTTTTACTATCGTTTTTGTATTATGTGTCAAGTCATCAATAACTTCACATATTAGTGTTAATTTTTCAGGGTTATCAATTGCTACTACAATTGCTGCTGATTCTTTTATATTTATTGATTGAAGTATTGTTTTACTAGCAGCATTTCCAAAAATTATAGGTTCATTTTTATCTTTTCCTATTTTGTAATACTTCATATTATGTTCAACTATTACATAGTTTCTATGTTCAGCTTTTAATTTTTCAACTACTTCTTGACCTAAATGTCCATAACCAATCACTACAATATGACCTTTTGTATCATCAGCTATTTGCATACTATTTACTATTTGCATCGTATCTTCAGGTAATATTCTAGCTGCAATTGAAGATAGATTTTTTAATACCAATGGAGTTAAAAGCATTGAAATAACTATAGTTACAATTAAAATTTGTGAATATGTTGGATCAATTAAAGATTTACTTCTTGCTAATTCTAAAACTGCTAGAGAAAATTCACCTATTTGAACTAAAGATAAAGCTGTTTTAAATGCAACTCTTTTTGTATCATCAATTCTTACAAGTAAATAAATAATTATATATTTTAAGCCCAGTAAAACAGGAAGTAAAATTAAAATAGTAAAAATATGTTCAGCAATTACTGAAAAATTAATTTGCATTCCAACTGTTATAAAGAATACTCCTAAAAGAAGATTTCTAAAAGGAACTAAGTCAGCTTCTACTTGATGCTTAAATTTCGTTTCACTAATCATCATACCAGCAATAAATGCACCTAAGGAGTGTGAAAAGCCAAAATAATGAGCCATATATGAAGCTCCAATTGCTATTAATAAAACAGAAGCTACAAAAAGCTCTTCTGATTTAGATTCACTAACATATTCGAAAAAAGGCTCTAATAAATATTTACCAGTTATATAAAGAAGTAAAATCAAAATAAAAGCAGCCACTGTTGTTTCAAATACAATATTTGCTATTGATTTACTATCATCCATACTAAAAATTGATATCATAAGCAAAATAGGAATTACTCCTATATCTTGCATAATTAAAATACCTAAAACTCTTCTTCCATATGGCTTTTTAATATCACCATTTTCATTATAAATTTTTAAAACTATTGCAGTTGAAGAGAGTGATAAGGCAGCCCCTATTACTAAAGAAGTTTTATAATCAAATCCAAGTATATACATACATACCAAAAAAACAAAAACAGTTGTTACAACTATTTGCAAACCACCTGTTACAAGTACTTCTTTTTTCATTTTATTTAAATGGTCAATTGAAAACTCTAAACCAATTGTAAACATTAAAAAAACTATACCAAACTCTGCTATTTCTTTTAAATCATGGTTATTTACAGCATTATGTAAATCAAATAAATAAGCAATAATAGTACCAGTAGCAATATAACCTATAATAGTTGGTAAATTAAATTTTTTTAATAAAAGATTTACCATAACTGCAATAAATATTGTCCAAACAATAATCCCTAACATCTATTTTCCTATAATTTGTTTATAATACATTTGCTTGTAACCCTCAAGCCTTTTTTTATAGGCTGAATTTAACATAGCATTCTTTGAATCTAAAAAATCAATTGCTAAACACTCTTGCCCATCTCTTCCAATTCTTCCTAGATATTGAATAAGTCTTCCATAGTATGAAATTGGTGTTGCAAAAAGTATTGTATTTAAATGAGGGAAATCTATACCCTCACCAAAATATGAAGTAGTTGCAAGTACTAATTTTTTTGTTTTTACTTGCTTCATATTTTCATCTTGCTCTTTTTTATTCATACTTCCATGAATACAAACATAATCAATACCTTCATTATTTAACAAGTCTTCAAGTACTTTTAAATGTTCTATTCTATCGCTTAAAACTAAAATTTTTCTTGTAATAAAAGTTTTAATTTGTTCTAAAATCAAAGAATTACGGTTTTTATCTATACATAATTCATTTATTAATGTTGCATAATTGTCTGCATTACTTTCAAAACTTGTTCTAATTACTTTTAATCTATTTGTATTTGTTTTCTTTTTTATATGCTCATATGATATATCACCTAGTTGTTGAAATAAAATAGGATCTAATCCATCTTTTCTTTTAGGTGTTGCACTAAGACCTAATATATACTTCCCATGAAACTGTTTAATAATTTGTTCAAAAGTTACAGCTGGAATATGGTGACATTCATCTACTATTACAAAAGAATAATCATTTATAATATCAGGATCATTTTTTAAACTTTGCATTGTTGCAACGTCAATTTGACCTGTTAATTTATTTTTTCCTTTTCCTAAGTAACCTATATCTTTTTTATCATATTTAAAATAATCTGCAAATCTTTGAATCCATTGTGTTAATAACATATTTTTATTAACAATTATCAAAGTACTACAAGCTCTAAGCTCTAGCATCTTTGCACCAATTAATGTCTTTCCAAAACCAGGTGGCGCAACACAAATAGAAAAGTCGGTTTTTAATATATTATTAATTGCATCTTCTTGTTCATCTCTTAATGTAAAAACTACTTTTTTTGTTTGAATTTTTTCAAAATATTTTTTATCATCAAGTAGATATTTAATGCTATTTGCCTTAAAAAAATCCAATGTTTTATAAATAAGTCCCCTTGGAAGTTTTAAATACTTTTCATCTTCTTCATAGTTTTTTATAACTCTTGGAGTATTATATAGTGGTTTTCTAAGACTTAAAAGTACTTTTATTTGTGGGTTTTCAAAACTAGCAAAACTTTTTAGTTTATTTATTAAGCCTTTTGATAAGTCCTTTGTTGGAATATATAAAAAATCATAAATTATAAGTTTTAACTCAAAACTTGGAAATATTATCTCTTCAAAAGTTGTTTCATCAAAACTTTTTATTTTCTCTTCTTGACATAAAGGTATAACTTGTTGTTTTTTTACCTTTGCAACATTATTTAGCACACTCCATTGGTCATCATAAACTTTTGAAGTATTAATATCAATAAAAACTGTTTGATTGTTTTTTCTATAATTTAAATGAAGAGGTAAAGTGATATATGAACCTAAATTTGCCTTTGTTGCAAACTGTTCTTTTGGAAAAATCTTTGCAGTTATATTTGCTCTTCTTAAGATTTCATTTGCAAATAAATTTGCCATTTTTGCACTAATTTTTTCTTCAAAAAATACCCAAGCTTTTAAACTATCAAATGGTGTAATTTCATAATATGCTCTAATATTTAAAGAGTTTAAAGTTATTTGTAATTTAAACTTATCCTCATCTAAAAGTTCAAACACAACATATTTACAAGAATTAGAATAATCTATTACATATGTTGCTATATCATTTAAACCTCTTAGATGAAGCTCAATCTCTTGGTTTGTTAAAGGTATAAAATCCTCACCCTTAAAAGTTTGTGTTACAGGAAAATATTTTTGTTTTTTATTATCTTTGCTAATCCATTTTTTAGCATAAATATCAAATCTATTTACAAATAATGATTTGAAAAGTTCAATTTTCTCATTTTTTGAAAAAGATTTATTTAGCTTTTTTTCATTTTGAAGTTGAGCTTCTAAATATTGTATTTGCTCTTCAATACTTCTTTTTTGATTATAAAGCTGTTCTAATCTTTCACGAATTTTTATCATGAGTAATTGGTTTTGGTGATACTATAATATTATTAATTTTTTGCTCAATTTCACCATATCTACTTGTAAGTTTTGAGCCTTTTCTAATACCTTGCCCTTCGAACTTTCCTTCTTCTTCAATTACTAATTCATTATATTTTATTTCACCTATTACTTTTCCTGAAGATAATACATGAACTTCATTGCAATCTATTTTTCCATCAAATAATCCACTAACAATTAAATTATTTGCTTTTATATCTCCAATTACTTCACCTGTTTGACCAATAGTAATTACATCAGCTTCTAAAATAACACCTTCAAATTTACCATCAATATGCACAGTACCTTCTGTACTTATTCCTCCAATAATGCAAGTGCCAGAAGCAATTACTGTTGCACTATTTTCTTGTGATCGCTTATTAGTTTTACCAAAGATTCCCATGGAATTCTCCTTTGTTTTTTAAAAATCGTATCATAGTTTTTCATATTCCATTTTGTGAAATAATAAGGACTAATTATCTTTACTCCATACCTAATTTCATAATGTAAATGAGGTCCTGAACTTGTTCCACTATTTCCACTAAGTCCAACTAGTTCACCTTTTCTTATAACTTGTCCTAGTTTAACTTTTGTTTTATTTAAATGTGCATAAACAGTTTGAAAACCATATCCATGCATAATTTTAACAACTCGTCCAAAGCCACCTCTGTCTCTTGAACGAACATAACTTACAATTCCATCAGCAGTTGCATAAACTTTAGTTCTCATTCTAGCTCTAAAATCAATACCTCTATGAAACTTCTTCTTTTTAGTTATTGGATGTGTTCTATAACCATAACTTGAAGTAATCACAGTTTTTTTTAATGGACTTCCATTTGGAATTATTTTTAACATAAAAACTTTTTCAACTGTACTCATTGTAGCTAAGGTTGCTCTTTTTATAGGACCTGCATCATCGTCTTTTTTTATTCCTATGATTTCTTCAAGATGATCAAGTTTTGAACTTAACTCTTCTATATCATCAACTTTACCCTTGATTTGATTAGAATAAAAACTATTTTGAGCTAATAACTCTTTTTCTTTTTTTTCTAAAGATGAAATTTGTTCTTCTTTAGTCTGTTTTACTTCAGTTATTTCTTTATTTAAATATGAAATCAACCAAAAACTACTACCTAAAACCAATAGTGCTACAACTATAAATATTTTAAGAAATTTTCTAACAAATTGATGTATATTATATGATTTTGTTCCACTTACATCTGATACTGTAATAATTAATCTATTTTTCATCAACACCTAAAAAACCTAAAAATTTATCTACTACTAAAAAAGAACCAAATACTAAATACTCTTTATCATTTTTTAGTTCAAGATTAAAACTTGCCATTATATTGTAACTTTTACAAATTTCTAATAAATTCAGTTTATCTACAATTCTTTTATCATCAATTTCAATAATAATTACTTCATCAATTATAGGTTTTAAAACTCTTAAAACCTCTTTGTAATCTTTATCTTTATAAGAATTGTATATTAATGTAATTTTTTTATCTTTAAAATGCTCTTTTAAAGCTCTTGCAGCTAAAGGATTATGTCCAACATCTATAGTGATATTAGATGCTATTTTTTCACATCTTCCTTTTAATTTTACATCATTAAAAAGATTTGTATCTATATCTATTTTAAGATATTCCAAACAAGCAATTACCAAATGAAGATTTTTTAATAAATATTTTGCAAAATTAGTTTTTAAAGTATACTTCTCAAAACTATCAAGAGTATTTACTGATATTTCTTTATTAAACTCTTTTTTAATTTCTTCTTTTACTTTAAAAGCAACATCTTTTACACTATTATGAATTTGATATCCTATTATCATATGATTATCGCAAGCACGCATTTTAGTTCTTGCTATTTCTTCAACACTATTACCTAAAAAAGATTGATGATCTAAATCAATTGTTGTTATTAAGCTAAGGTTATTTGTTACAACATTAGTTGCATCAAATTCTCCTCCAAGTCCAGCTTCTAAGATTATATAATCACATTTTGAACTAATAAACAAAGCAAGAAGTGTTGTATATTCAAAATATGTAAGTTTTTCCAATAGTTTAATATCAAGAATTTCTTGTACAAACTTATGCGCATTTTCAAGCACTTCATTACTTACATCGTTTCCGTTTAACCATATTCTTTCATTGAAATTTATAATATGTGGTGAGCTATAATGAACTACATTGAAATTTTTTTTATGTAGATAATGCGCTAAAAATCTCCCTGTACTACCTTTACCATTTGTTCCAACAATATGAATTACATATGGTAAATCAATATAAGTTTTTAGACACTCCCAAGAGTTTTTAACTATTGAGAAGTCTATTTTGTCATAATAAAGAGTTTTATATTTTAAAAAACTTTGTAAATCTATATCTTTCAAATTTTCTTGCATTATTTAATCTACTTTTTAAAAGAGTAAACTGCAATTTTCGAGATAACCTCTTCTAAAGCTTTTGAAGCCGCACTTTTAATTGCTTCAAATCTTTTTGTATCTGTTATAGTTGTACCATCAATAGAAAATTCATGAGTTCCAGATACATTAAATGAATTATTGTATTCACTATTTTCATATCTTACATTTACATTTACATTTGCTCTATAAAGCTTTGTAAAACCTTGTTTATCATAATCAAGTTCATTCATAGATACACTACCAAGGCTTAAATAAATAATCGTATCAGCTTCATCTTTATTTGTAACTAGTTTTGCATCTAGCCTATGTACTAAAAGCTCGTTCATTGCATCTTTGATTAAAACTGAGTTTTTTGGATCTTTTAGATTTACAAATAAATCAACAAATACATTTCCTTTAATTTGCTGTTTTGCATAATAACTTGAAGGCTTATATCCACACCCTATTAAAATAGATATTACAAAAAATGAAATTAGTACTAATAGACTCTTTTTCATTACTAACCTTTTATTACTAAATTAACCAATTTATTTGGTACTACAATTTCTTTTATTATTTCTTTATTCTCAATCCACTTTAAAGCAACTTTTTTTGCTTCTACTAAAATATCTTCTTTTGATGTATTAGGAGCTACTTCAATTTCGCATCTTTTTTTACCATTTATTGTAACTGCTAAAACTATTGAATCAAGAGAAAATACTTCTTCTTTTATTTTTATTTTACTATGGAAATTTTGTTTATCAAATAACTTATCTGATAATTCCCAACAAGTATGAGGAATAATAGGTTCTAAAATATTTGTTAAAATATAATATCCCTCAGCCCAAACCAATTCATTTTCTTGAGATTGTAAAGCATTTAAAGCTTCCATAGCTCCTGCTATTAATGTATTAAAAGTATAAGTTTTTGTAAATACATCATTTGCTCTTTTTAATGCTTCATAAACTTTCTTTCTTGCTTCTTTTTCAGGTTTTGATAAAGAAGAGTGTTCAATATTTGCAAAATTACTAGCTGCTTCATTTGTAACATGAGAACTTCTTTGAACAAACTTTTTAATAAACTTAAATGCTCCATCAACAGCACTGTCATTCCACTCTAATTCTTTTGTTGGAGGTGCAGCAAAAAGAATAAAAAGTCTTGCAGTATCAGCACCATACTTTTCTACAATAGAGTCAGGATCAACTACATTTCCTTTTGATTTAGACATTTTCGCACCATCTTTAAGCACCATTCCTTGAGTAAGTAATTGTTTAAATGGTTCTCTTGAATTTATGTATCCTAAATCATTTAATACTTTTGTAAAAAATCTTGCATAAAGTAGATGTAAAATTGCATGTTCAATTCCACCAATATATTGGTCAACATCCATCCAATAGTCAGCATCTTTTTTAGAAATACCCTCTTTTTGCCATTTTTTATGATTTGTAGCATATCTTAAAAAATACCAAGATGATTGAACAAATGTATCTAAAGTATCTGTTTCTCTTGTTGCTTCTTTCCCACATTTAGGACAAACACATTTTTTCCAAGATTCATGGGTATCTAAAGGATTTCCTTTTCCTGTTATTTCTACATCATCTGGTAATGCAATTGGTAAATTTTCTATTTTTTCAGGTACTAAACCACAATCATCACAATGTACAAAAGGAATTGGAGCTCCCCAATATCTTTGTCTTGATACTCCCCAATCTCTTAATTTATAATTTATTTGTTTTTTACCAATTGAGTTTTGCTCAAAGTGGTAAATAATTGCTTTTTTTGCTTTATTACTTTTAAGTCCTGAAAAACTTTCAGAGTTTATCAATTCTCCATATTCAGTATAAGCTTCACTTGGATTATCAATAAGACCATCAGTTCCAACAATCACTTGTTTAATTGGTAAGCTATACTGTTTTGCAAATTCAAAGTCTCTTTGGTCATGTGCAGGAACTGCCATAACCGCACCTCCACCATATGATGCAAGTACAAAATTTGCAACCCATACAGGAATAGATTCACCTGTTAATGGATGTATCACATCAATTTCTAAAGAAACACCTTCTTTAGGCATAGCTGCTCTATCTCTTTCACTCACCTTTTGCATTGCTTTAATAGCATTAATTTTATTTTCTGGAAGTAATTTATTATCAATAATATATTTTACAATAGGATGCTCTACGGCTAAAGCTGAATATGAAACTCCATAAATTGTATCAGGCCTAGTTGTAAATACTTCAAATGAATTAAATTGTTTATCTAGTTTAAATTGAGACTCTTTTGAAAGTTCAAGCTCAAATTCTAAACCTTCACTTCTTCCAATCCAGTTTTCTTGCATTGTTAAAACTTGACTTGGCCAAGAACCATCTAAAGTTTTCAATTCATCAAGTAATTCTTGTGCATATTTTGTAATAGCTACATAATATCCTGGCATCTCTTTTTGTTCAACAGGAGTATCACATCTCCAACAACATCCCTCTTCTACTTGCTCATTTGCTAAAACTGTATGACAAGGCTCACACCAATTTACAGTAGTTGATTTTCTATATAAAAGTCCTGCTTCATACATTTTGATAATAAACTCTTGTTCCCATTTTGTATAAAGTTCATCAGATGTAGCAAACTCTTGATTTTCAGAAAAAGATAATCCTAAAGCTCTCAACTCATCTCTCATATAATCAATATTTTCATAAGTCCATTTTTTAGGATGAAGTTTGTGCTTAATTGCAGCATTTTCAGCAGGCATACCAAAACTATCCCATCCAATTGGATGTAATACATTATAATCTGCTTTTCTAAAATACCTAGCAAAAGCATCCCCTAAACAGTAATTTCTAACATGCCCCATATGAATTCTACCACTTGGATATGGGAACATACTTAAAATATATTTTTTTTCTTTTTTCGTATCTTCACTTGGTTCAAAACTATTGTTTTCGCTCCAATATTGTTGCCATTTTTTTTCTATATCTTGTGGATTATATTCCATTAATAAATATCCTTACTTTCGCTTTTTGCACTCTCAATTAGTGCTAATGCTATTGAGAAAAGATTTGCCACAACTGCACCTATTGCTAATGCAATTGATAATCTTTCATCACCCGTAAAAGTCAATACCATAAACGCAGGAATTAAGTGTAAATCTGCAACTAAAGAACTTGCTAAGAGTTCTGCTGCTAAAAGATTTTTTACACCAATTTTTAAAATAGTTGATATTACGTTTACACCTGCTGCTAAAAACAGTGCAACTGCATTTGGTTCATAGATAAAACCTGCTGTTGTTGTGAGTGACATGAGTGAGAAAAATATATAAGTAACCTTGCCCCAATCCATATTAATCCTTTGATTTTCTATTTTAATTGAAGCAAATATGATATCTAAAAAAGTATAAAATGAGGCTTTTATACTTAATTAGAAAAAGAGTAGAAAAAAGTTATTGCTTGTCTTTTTTTCTATTTTTGATACTTTGAAAAAATCTTACAATTAGATATAACATTACAAGCTTAATAACAATTTGAACAATTGTATATAAACCAAATTTGTTAAATTCAAGTTCAAATGGATTGATTATATTATGAAATAATAAATTAAAAGTTACATCATCTGTTAAATAAAAATATATTCCAAGTAAAAAATACATTACTAAAAATAAAAACTGTTGTCTTCTCATTTGAATTACACTATAAACAAAATGCCAAACAAAGAAACTTACAAAACCTGCTATTAATAACTCTTTTAGAATACCTTTTTGAATATGAATAACATACTCTCTTGCTGTAGGTAAATAATAAAACTCAATAATTGAAGATATAATTTCTAAAATAAATATCCATGTTAAGGCTAAATACCAATCAGTACCATTTTTTGAAGTATATTTATCAAAATTATATAAAAACCCTTTTTTTTGTAAAACTGCTTCGCTCATTTATTATTCTCCTTTTGTTGTATCTATTTTATTAAAAAAACAATTAAAATAAACCCAAGTGAAAAAAAAGAGAATATTTATATTTAAATTCTATTTTCTTCTTATATTTTGTCTTATTGAAACTACAAATAGGCTTTTTTTTTCAATTTTTATTAAACTATTATTAAGGATTACTAATTATTTTATATGACAAAGTAATCAAAAAAGGTTTAAATATGAATAATTTTTTTGAATCACCTTTTATAGGTAAGTCGATAAAAGAGCAAATAACTAATCCAAATATAATTTGTGATGATTATAGTTACTACTCTGGGTACTATCACGGTCATAGTTTTAATGAATGTGCAAGATATTTGATGCATGATAGAAATGATGTGGATAAACTAAGAATTGGTAAATTTTGTTCTATTGGAAGTGGAGCAAGTTTTATTATGGCTGGAAATCAAGGTCATAATTCTAAATGGATAAGTACCTTTCCTTTTTTCTATCAAGATAATGAAATATTTTTAAGTGCAAAAGATGCTTTTATTAAAGCTGGTGACACAATTATAGGTAATGATGTGTGGATAGGAAGTGAAGCTATTATTATGCCAGGAATTAATATAGGTCATGGAGCTATTATAGGAAGTCGTGCTTTAGTTACAAAAGATGTAGAACCTTATAGTGTAGTAGGAGGAAATCCTGCAAAAGAGATAAAAAAAAGATTAAATAAAGAAGATATAAAAATACTACTAGAAATAAAATGGTGGAACTGGGACAAAAAACATTTAAAAGGTGCTATAGAATTTTTATGTAGTGAAGATATTTTGAATCTTTATAATTACTACTTAGAAAAAGTAAAATAAATTATATGAATCTTATTTTGTAAAGATTTTAAAAACAATAAAAGGAACAGTCTTTTTAGACTGTTCCTTTTTCATACATGGCTCTTATTTTTTCTTTCTCTTTTTGTCTTTTAACTTTTTCAGCTTCTTTAGCTCTAAAGTCTGCAATAGAGAACTTTAATTGAACTAAGAATGATGCTGCTATAAATATAGATGAATAAGTACCTACTACAATACCTACAAGTAATGTAAAGGCAAATCCATGGATTATCTCACCACCAAATGCAAACAGTGTTGCAACAACAAAGAAAGTTGTCAATGAAGTAAGAGTAGTTCTTGATAAAGTCATACTAACAGATTCATTTACAATTTTTTCAAGGGCTGTTTCTTTAGAAGATTGAACCCCTTCTCTAATTCTATCAAATACAATAATTGTATCATTTAGTGAATATCCTAAGATGGTCAATATTGCTGCTAAGATATCTAGGTTTACTTCCACAGAGAATAAAGAAATTGCACCAAGTGCAATAGTGATATCATGCACAAGTGCTAAAATAGAAGCAACTGCAAATCTCCATTCAAATCTATAACTAACGTAAATTAAGATGATTATTATTGATAATCCTAAAGCCATCAGTCCTTTTTCTCTTAATTCATTACCTACTTTTGGACCAACAATATCAACTCTTCTTACTTCAAAATTTCCAGTAGGATCCAATACAATATGAATTTTATCACTAATATCTGTTGACAAATCAGAAGATGAACCAGAAAGTCTAATAACAACCTCTTCATCACTTCCAAATTTTGAAATAATAGCATTTGCATACTCAGGTTTTGTTTTTAAAACATCTCTAATATCTGAAATTGGAGCAGCTTTTTCATATTTTACTTGAACAATAGTTCCACCAGCAAAATCAATACCAAAATTTAAGCCTTTTACTAATAAAAGAACTATCGATGCTATAAATAAAATAGAAGAAAAACCTAAAAAAGGTAATCTTCTTCCCATGAAGTTATATACTTTGTTTGATTTAAAAATTTCCATTAACTAACTCCAAACCATTTTTTAACGTTTTTATCTTTTGATATTTTTGGCATTAATGCTTCATAAATACCATGTGTACCTAAAATTGCTGTTAACATAGATGCTAAAATACCAATAGAAATAGTCACAGCAAACCCTTTAATAGGACCTGTACCATAAGCATAAAGTATTACAGCAACCAATAGTGTTGTAATATTTGCATCTAAGATTGCTCTCATTGCATTTGAATAACCATCTTCAATAGCTTTTGGAATTGACTTGCCTTTTTTAATTAATTCTCTAATTCTTTCAGTGATAATAACATTAGCATCAACAGCCATACCAACAGTTAAAACTATACCAGCCATACCAGGCAGAGTTAAAGTAGCTCCAAACATTGCCATTACAGATATAATAATAAAGATATTTGTAACTAGTGCAATATTAGCAACAAACCCAGCACGTCTATAGTAAACTACCATAAAAATTACAACTAAAATAAACCCTAGAATAAGTGCAAGCATTGAAGCTTTAATAGAATCAGCACCAAGAGATGGTCCTACACTTCTTTTTTCTAAAAGCTTAACAGATGCAGGTAAGGCACCACTTCTTAAAGCAATAGCAACATTCCCAGCTTCTGCAATAGTAAATCCACCAGAAATTTGTCCACTTCCTCCACCAATTCTTTCTCTAATTGAAGGAGCAGAATATACTTTTCCATCTAAAACAACAGCAAGTCTTTTACCAATGCTTTTTGCTGTAAAATCACCAAAGATTCTTGAACCAGCTGAGTTTAAAGTAAAATTAATTATTGGTTGATTTGATTGATCAAATGCTACTTTTGCATCTATTACTTGATCACCATTTAAAATTGGTATTTCTTTTACAAGATATAAAACATTTGAGTTGTTTGTATCTTCTAAAATAATATCACCATATTCAGCTGCTTGTGCATCACTCATAGTATAAACTCTATCAGCTCTTTCTTCATCAACAGCCATAAGTTCTAAGTTTGCAGGTTTTGAGATTAATTCTCTTGCTGATTTTTCTTCTTCTTGAGATTTAATTCCAGGAAGTTGTACAACAATATCAGTTTCACCCTGTCTTATAACCGTAGGTTCAGATAAACCAAACTGGTCAAGTCTATTTCTAATAGTTTCAACTGCTTGAGATACAGATAAGTCTTTTGTTCTTACTATTTCTTCTTCTGTTAAACTTACATCAACATCTAAAGAATCAATAGCAATATTTAAGCCATCGATTTTTTCCAACATTTTTTCAATTTTTGGAATTTCATCACCATCTAATACCGTAAAACTCACACTATCTTCGTTGATACTTAACTCTTCGATTAATAGGTCTTCTTCTTCTGCAAAATATTTTATTGAAGTTGCAATACTTTTTATTTTTGAAGTTACAGCTTCATTTGTCTGAACTCCCAAAAGCATATGAAGACCACCTTGAAGGTCAAGTCCTAATGCAATCTTTTTACCAGTATCAGTCTGCATAAATGAAGGCATTGAAAACACAACTCCAAATATGATACTTAATATAAAAATTATTAGTCTATAATTAAAGATTTTCAATTATTTTCCTTAGCTTGTAGTACATAGAAAATTTAAAACATACAAAGATTGTATGTTTTAAAATAGTTTAAATTATTCTGAAAGTTTTGCAACAAACTCTTTTTTTAATTTCATTTCAGTGTTGTCGTGATTTTTTACAATTAAAAAGTCTTCTTCAACTTTTGTAATTTCTACCATTAAGCCACCATTTGTTACAATCTTATCACCCTTTTTTAATTCAGTAATCATTTGCTTATGAGCCTTAGCTTGTTTTTGCTGTGGTCTGATAATTAAAAAATAAAAAATCGCAAATAATGCAACTAGAGGTAGTAATGAGCTTATTAAATCAGCACTTTGACCTTCCATTAAATTTCCTTTTAGTAAAGTTTTTTCTATGTTTTTAGTAAAACGTGTTAATTTTAACAAAACTATTATAATAAAAGGCTTGATAACTGCAATATTACTTAGTTGTTTTATCTACTTATCCCATTTTAGTATAGAAATAAAACTATTAAATTCTATTTTAGGACTAGCTAGTATTTTTATGCTTCTTACAATTCCTAGAGTATCTTTAGTAATTGCTGGTTTTTTTACTGGAATATTTTGGTTTTATTGGATAGCTTTTAGTTTTATTTATTATGAGTTAATATATTTAATTCCTTTTGTAACTATTGCATTTGGATTAATTATTGCTTTTTTATTTTTTCTAATTGATTTTATAAAAAGACCTATATTTAGAGCTTTTGCCATTTTTGCACTTACTTATATTGAGCCTTTTGGATTCAATTGGTTTAAACTTGAACTTTTATTTATTGATTCATATTTTGATACTTCTAAATTAAGCTTTGCATTAATTATTATGAGTATGTTTTTTCTAACAAGAAAATTAAAATATAAAGCCCTTGCTATTATCCCACTACTATTTGCAATAAACTACTCAGAACCTGTAAAAATTGAAGAACCAAATTTGAAAATATATATGGCTAAATTAAGTACTTCACAAAATATAAAATGGAATCAAAGAAATAAATTAAATATTATAGATAGAAATATTGATGAAATAAACTATGCCATTGATAATGGTTATGATTTAGTAGTATTACCTGAAACAGCGTTTCCTTTACTTTTAGACAAAAATGAATTTCTAATGGATTTTTTAAAGAAAAAATCTATTAAAATAGATATCATAACAGGAGCAATGTCTTCTGATGAAAAAGGATATTATAATTCAACTTTTCATTTTTCAAATAAGAAAGTAAAAATAGCTAATAAAGTAGTTTTAGTACCCTTTGGAGAAGAGATACCACTTCCAAAAATCTTAACAGATTTAATAAATAAAATTTTCTATGATGGCGCGCAAGATTATTCAAAAGCAAGCAAACCTACAGATTTTAATATAAAAGGCTACAACTTTAGAAATGCAATTTGCTATGAAGCAACAACAGATGAAATTTTCCAAAATCTAAATGAAACAAAATATATTATTGCCATATCAAATAATGCTTGGTTTATGCCATCAATTGAACCCACAATACAAAAACTTCTAATGAAATATTATGCTAAAAAGTATAATTCAATAATCTATCACACAGTTAATAAAAGTGAAAATCTCATAATAAAGCCTTAATATAATTCTAACTCACCTTTAAACTTAATAGTAATATAAGTGAGATTGAATACTTCAAAAAATAAGATATAAGTTAATTCTTTTATTTATATACTTATTGAGAGTTTTTTATATTATCTAAATCTGATTGAATTTCTTGATAAGTCATTGTTTCTTTTTCTTGTGAATTTTCAATAAAATATCTTACAGAAAAAAACAAAGCAAGTATTATCAAAATATATACTGTTTTATTCATCATCTAATCCCAATTTACCTTTATATTTAATAGGAAACTCATCTGAGTTTAATTGTAACTCATAGCCTTTTTTTATTGTTTCGTTTGGGATGTTCATTTCATTTTTTAATACATTAAGAACTGAGGGTTTAGAGTATTTTGTATTAATAACAGCAATTGCATAAGCACTAGCTTTTACATTATCTTTGATTTTTTCATTATAAAGCGTTGAGATATTTTTATATGCTTCGTAATCATTATTCTTAATTGCTATTTTATACCATTTTTCAGCATTATTATAATCACCCAATTTAGAATATGAATAACCTAAGTTAATTGCAGAATCAGGATTATTTTTTTCATATGCTTTCTTTATCCACTTTATAGATTCTTTATATTTTTTTAATTCAGTATATGCATTTCCTAAAAGTAATAAAGCTTCATCATTCCCAAGCTTTATAGCATTTTCACACCATTTGATAGCTGTTTTATAATCTTTTTTCATTTGATATGCATAGCACATATAGTTTGAGTTTGTTCCTGTTGGTTTCATTGAGTTTGAATATTTATACCATTTGATTGCTTTATCATAATCTTTTAGCTCTTCTGAGTATGCATATCCTATTTTTGTGGCTGGGATTGGGTCTTTTTTTGCAGAAGATAATTCACTAAGTTTAAAATATTTATTAATATGATTTTCATTTACTTTTGGCATAGGTAAAGATGCTGTATACTTAACTTCTTTTTTATTTGTTGTTTGATTATTTTCACAAGATATAAAACTTAATGCTATTATTCCTACTAATACAATTTTTACTATTTTTTTTATCATTTATTTTTTCCTTTTAATAATTCTTCATCTTCTACAGAAAAACTTATTTGTTTAAGTGTATCTATATCTATATTACAATTTGGTGTTATTTTATCAGTATCTGTAAACTCTACTTCATATTTTAATTCTATTTGTGAAGATAGTACTACTATATATGATTTATGATTTTGTCGTTTAATATTGTTTGTGAATTGATTTAGATTAAAGTATGAGTTTTCTCTTGGAAAGAAATTGAAAATATTATCTGTAGAAGCTAATAAAATTTTACTTATCTCTAAGTACTCATCTTTATAAGGAGAAAAGAAAAGTTTAAACTCTTTATCATCTGCAAGTATTTTTGGAATTTTTAATGCTTTTTGTACATGAAAGCTTATTTCTGTTCCATTTATTGTTTTTACCCTTTGATGTGATTTAAAATCAGTTTCTTCTAATTTATATCCAAATAGTGATGATTTAAAGAAACTTAGTTCATTTTTTAATGCTGTATCAAAATACTTACTATGTTTAATATAATTTTGACCAATAAAATTGATGAGTTTTTTAGGTTTACTAAAGCCATCAAAACTTATTGTTTTTAAGTCTTTGTTTTCATTTGTAATTTCAAAAAGATATGGTGCTTGATACATCTTATCTTGAGGTATTCCTCTTAGGCTTTTCCATAATGAAAAATCAACAGTTTTATATAATAATGACTTTTTTAAGTATAAATCCAAATTGCTTTCTTTAATTTCTTCTAAAATTAATCCTAATGCTATAGCTACAAATGCTATAGATGCTATTGCTCCTCCTAAAGGTGAAGGTAGAGTCAATGTTAAGAGTATACTTAAGCTTCCTGATAAAACAGTAACTACTAATGCATCATAATCTTCTTTTTTTACTAATTTTATTGCATCATATGAAGTTGTAATTATTATAGTTATTACTGCAACTTTGACTACAACTTTTGTCTTTATAAAACTAAGTAATCTTTTACTAGATTGACTTATTTGTTTTGCAATTGCTTCTTCTTTAAAAAAGAATTCCAAGACTTTCATTGGTGTATTTGGATACTTACTTATAAGTAACCCCATACTTACGGTTACCTCAGTTATATCTTTTACAAACCCTACATGATTTTTGATATTTTTTTTACTATCATCAAAGAAAAGATAATCTGATATATTAGCTATTGCTATTAAAGTTCCATATGTTTTTAGTCCTGAAGTTAAGTGTGTATTTAAAGCTTTAGAAATAGACACTCTTTTTGTTTCACTTTTCGTAAACTCTTCTAAAATCTTTTCAAGATTAGAAGTAATCCCTTCAATATTTTTTAATGTTTCATAATACTCTCTTTGAACACTTTTTATATTTTGTGCATTATCATGGATATATTTATAATTTATATTTGTTTTTGAATATCTTTCTACAGAAACTTTAAATTTATCTATAAATATCAATGCTTTTTTCTTTGAATTACTAAAGATTATATCATTTAAAATAAGTCTTATTTGCATTTGTGAGTAGGCATAAGATATTTGATATTTTAGATTTAATATATCTTTTTGTTCATCTTTTAAAGCTATTCTTCTTTTAGTTAGGTTTACTACAAACTTATATATATGATTTAATTTCTCATTAAAAAAAGAAGTCTTATCACTCTCTTCATCTATATAAACTCTTGGTGCACTAAGTAAATACACTATATTCATACAACTTACTATATAATTTAAATCATCTTCTATTTTTATATTTTCATATATTTTTAATAGTTTTTTCAATTCTTCATTTTGCAGTTGTTTTTCTATTTTTTCTAAAATTTTTTGTGGTGTCTCAATACTTTTATCTTGAAAATATTTTAAATTATCATAATACAAATATTTTGAACTAAATTTTACTTTTTCACCATTTTGTTCAAAGGATTTTATTCTTTTTGTAAAATCCAAGTTTTCATACTCACCTAAAAACTTATCTCTAATACTTATAGGTTTTACCATCATGTCATGATAAACTTCTTGTTTCTCAACTGTTTCTTGAATATCTTCAATACTTTCACTACTTATATTTGGTTTAGGTACAATTTCTTTTAACTTTACAAAGAATTTATTTTTTATTTCCTTTACTTTAGAAAAGACATTCATATTTTCAAATTGATTTTCATACTCTTGGCTATACAACAATGAAAATAGAACATTTGCTAAAACATGAGAAGCATTCTGTTTTATTTGTGTATAATCATCATTATTGCTATAAAATTCAAAGGCTTTTATGCCATTTTTTTTCATTGTTGATACATAGTGTTTATTTATTCTTTTTATTTCATCTGTTAAGTATACGTATTTAATTTTAATATTTTTAGTACTTGTTCTAAAGTTTGTTTTACTATAGTAAACATCCCCTAATATTTTACTTTTTTCTTCATCATCTAATTCTTTATCAAAAAAATCACTTTTTAAAAATTTTACTTGTTGAAAGTATGATTGTCCAACTCTATTTTTATCTTTTTCTAAAATTCTTGATATATCTATATTTTTACTTAAAAAATCAATTAATTCTTTATCAGTAAGAAATAAAGAAACTATTTGATTATAGATTTTTTTTAATTGTAAAATTGAATTTTTATAAGTTTTTGATTCATCTTTAGAAACATAGAAATAATCAACCATATTCGCAATAGTATATGCATATGAATTTTGTTTTTTAATATCTTCAATAATACTATCATTATAAGCATATGCTAGTTTATAGTTTGTATAATATC
>ASRN01000031.1_pt1 | contig 35673 bp, 33 predicted proteins | sample 693258 | NCBI WGS metagenome assembly ASRN01 (sample SAMN02169243, study PRJNA158439) | bioreactor metagenome | isolation source: day 82 sample from continuous culture bioreactor inoculated with sediment... | place: Germany: Bremen
TAATATGATATATATTGACAGGCTCCGGCGATACTGTCTATTATATCTTGCTCTTTTATAGTATTCATATTAAACCTTTTTATTTATATATTAGATGATTGACTTTTTAAAAGCGACAATTATTAGATTAATATATCTATAAAAAATTATAACAATAAATATGGGATAAAAATAGGATTTTAATATATTTTTCTTTGCTTATTTTAAGATTATAAAATTGATATATTAAGAATAGTATTAGAAAAAGTTACGTAAAATCTCAAAGATTTACAAAAAGGTCACATATGAAGATTCTTACAATAATAGCATTATTACTAATATTAAATGAAACAAACTATGGTTTTTCTAGTTTTATAAATAAAAATAAAATAAAAAATATTCTTAAAAAAGAGTTTGATAATAAAATAGATTTAATCTCATACAAAACAGTGTATGCTCCATCAATTGTCCCTTTACCTCAAGATTTTAAATTTGTAATATTATATGATAAAAAAGAAGATTTTTATTTTACAATTGCACATGACTTTAGAGGCAAAAAAAAAGATTCAAGAGAAGATATCATAGAGAAAATAAAAAAGAGTATAAAAGATCAAATCAAGTATATAGACAATCTCAAAGAAAAAGCAAAAGTTTTTAAAAAATATTATAATAAAGAGTTTTTTATTATTTATGATGAAACTTATAGTAAAAATGTATTTATTACTTTTTTAGATATTAAAGATTTTGATAATACATATGTAATAAAAGAGTTTAACAAAATACAAAATTATTTAAAAGATAATCAAAAAGATATTATAGAAATAATGCCCAAAAAATATACAAAATATTTTAAAGAACAAATATCAAAAAACTACTACTCACAACATGAAAAAACAGACCTTATAAAAGATTTAGATAAATCAAAAAAAGAAGAAGTTATCTATTCATCTGATACTTTAAACTCAATACTTTTTAGAACTTATTTTAAAATCTCTTATGAAACTTATGAAGATATGGAACATAGAGTAGTAAATAGTTATTTAATACATAAAGATAATCAAATGTCACAAGCAAGAGGTTATGCATTAGGTGCTCATGTTGAAAATCTTTATAAAAGATCTCAAAATATAGATATTGATTTAGGTGTAAAAATGAGAGATCTAATCAAAGATAAATATTTTAAAGAGTTTAATAAAGAGTTAAAGATTGATTTTTTAGACTCTCATTTAAATTGGGAAAAAAATATACTTAACATAGAAGTATATGATTTTTTAATAGATGAAAAAGAAGTCTTAAAAACTCACTATTTAAAATATGATTTTTTAACAAATCAATTTATTGAGCATAAAGATTAAATAAAAGGGATAAAATCCCTTTTAAAAACTTCTGTTTACAATTTCTAAAAACTCTTTAGCAGTTTTAAATCCAACGATTTTAGCCTCTTTAATCTCTTTATTATTTTCATCCCAAAAGATTAATCCAGGAGGTCCAAAAATACCATATTTTTTTTGCATCAATTTATCATCAGCACTATTTTTAGTAACATCTGCTTTTAAAAGAGTAAACTCTTGAAGTTTTTGCTTTACTTTTTCATCTGTAAAAGTTATCTCTTCTAACTCTTTACAAGCCACACACCAATCAGCGTAAAAATCAAGCATAACAGGTTTTGAAGACTCTTTTATAGCCATATCTAATTCATCTAAATTTTTAACATATTTCCATTTGATATCATTTTCACTACTTACTTTTGAAGTTGATAAACTAAGTTTATCAAGAGGTTTTAATATATCATTTGCACCACTTATTGCCCCAACAAAAGCAATAACACCATAAACTAATAAAACAATTGTAAATGTTCTTATTAAGATATGTTTATATATTTGTAAATATAAAGATGCCCCAATTAGTAAAAATGCCCATAAATACATAGTATATTGTGGTATTACTCGCTCTAACATCCAAATTGCAATACCAAGCATTACAATACCAAAGATTTTAGAAACACTATCCATCCAACCACCTGGTTTTGGCATAAACTTACCAGCACCTACACCTATTAATAATAAAGGAAGTCCCATTCCAAAGCTAAGTACAAATAAAGCTAAACCACCAAGAAGTGCATCTCCTGTTTGACCTATATAAACTAAAGCACCTGCTAATGGTGGAGCAACACAAGGACCTACTATTAAAGCAGATAAAAATCCCATAATAGCAATTCCTAATACTCCTTGTTTCTCTTTTCCCTCAGTTGTTTTGTTGATTCTATTTTGAATAGATTGAGGCAATTCTAATTTAAAGTACCCAAACATAGAAAAAGCTAAAGCTACAAATATTAATGCAAAAACAACTAAAACATAAGGATTTTGAAGTGCTACTTGTAAGTTTGCACCAAACAAGCCTGCAACTACTCCTGCAATAGTGTATGCAATTGCCATAAAGAAAACATATACAAAAGATAAGAAGAAACCTTTAAGTGGTGTTAATCTTTCATTGTTACTAGCTTTTACAATTATTGATGAAAGGATAGGAATCATTGGAAAAACACAAGGTGTTAATGAAAGCAGTAATCCAAAACCAAAAAATGTTGCTAATACTAAAAGAAAATTTCCACTTGCTAGGGTATTTGCAATAGAATCAGTCTCACTTAGAGCTTGTTTATTTTCTAAAGGTTTTACTTCTTGAGCTTTTGAAACTGTTTTTGAATAAGTATATGTTTCACTCATAGGAGCATAACAAAGGCCAGCTTTTGAACAACCTTGAAATTGAACTTCAACTTCATAGCTATCTGCTTTTAATTTAGACTCTAAAAGATTCAAAGGGATTTCTATATTTTGATTTCCAAAATGAACTATAAATCCATCATATTCAACAGGTTTAGGAATATTCAATTCTTTTGTAATCTCTATTTTTTCAGGTTTATTTATAAAAACCTTTAACATATTATCATATAAATATATATCTTTTCCAAGCTCTATTTTAAAAGATATATTTTCATTATTTACATCAAATTTTGTTTGAAAAGCTTCTTCAGGAGTTAAAAACTCATCATTTGAAATTGCAAATAAAAAGTTAAAAGTTAAAAAAAATATTAAAAGAACTCTTTTTATCATCAACTTTTCCTAAAAATAGTTTTTAACATTTAAGTGTAGTTGAGATACTGTTTTTACACCAACTTCTTTTTTTAAAAATACTCCATTTTTAAAATAAACAGTAGTAGGAATTGTTCTTACTCCAAATTTTTGTGCTAATTGTGGTTGTTTATCTACATCAACTTTATAAATTACTACATCACTATTGTTTGAATTTTCAAACTCTTTCAAATTTTTAGACATTATCTTACATGGAGGACACCAAGTGGCATAAAAGTCAACAATTGCATTCTTATTTTGAAGTTTTTCATCCATATTTTGAGCTGTTAAATGTTCCGCTGCAAACGATGAAATAAAACTAAATAATAGAATTAAAACTACTCTTTTCATACATTAACCTTTAAATTTTTTAGTATTATAGTAAATAATTGTAAAGAGTTTGTTAATAAAAACTTGTATTTATAAAACTAACTTTTAATTTATAAGATTTATTAATATTTTCTTGTTAAAATTTTCTTTTTAAAAAGGCTAAAATATGCAAGATGAAGTAATAGATTTAATTCCTAGAAAAGTTGATTTAATGAATAAAGACAATATAGTTTTAATTGATATTAGAACTGATATTGAGTTTAAACAAACAGGCATTATAAAAAACTCACATAAACTTACATTTTTTGATATTTATGGAAATTATGATTTAGATAACTGGATGAAAAAATTTGAAGAATTAGTTACAAATAAAAATCAAACTTTTATTCTTATTTGTGCCCATGCAAATAGAACAAGAACAGTAGGTAATTATCTTATTAGTTTAGGATATAAAAATTGTGCTCATTTACATGGAGGTATTGCTCAATGGATTGATGAGAGAAGAGAAACAGTTTTTAATTAATTTATTACTCTTTTTTCTTCTTTTACCCAAGCATTAAAACCACCTTCTAAATAAAATACTTTTTTAAAGCCTGCTTTTTTAAGCTTGTTTGCTAAATTTTTTGATTTTTGACCATCTTTATCTATTAAAGCAAAACTTTGATTTGGACTTTTTATAACTTTTAAAAGTTTAAATTTCCATCTTTTCATTTCTAAATCACTGCTATTTTTATAAGTAATCGTATATGAACTAGGAATTGTACCTTCTTGATTTTGTTCTGTTTTTGTTCTTATATCTATAATAATCGCTCTTTTAGAAATATATTTTTCTAAAGTAGTAGCATCAATTGATTTTGCACTATTTGCAAAAAGAGGAATAAAAGTAAGTAGTAAAATAAGTAATTTCATTGTATATCCTTTGTTGTTAAATTATAACAAAAAATATTATAAATAAGAGATAATATTTTTATTATCTCTTAAAACTTAAGCGTTTTATGCTTTTTTCTCTTGACTTACTTTTTGTAATACTTCAATTACTTCATCAAGACTTCCATAAGGAATATGAGATTTCCATTCAATATCTTTGCCATTTAAAGCAATACCAATACTTACCACATCTGAAGTCTCTTTTCCATATGGCTCAGTAATATTTGAAATAATTATCTTACCTTTTTTTGTTCCTGATAATTGAAGTGTTGCAATTTCCGTAGTTGTTGACATATCTATTCCTTTTTGTTTTCTTCATTTTGACAAAACTTAACTTTTAATTAAATTAAATTTCTTTAGGCTTAAATACTTCAAAGGTATTTATTAAAGTATTTTTATTTTAGTGTTCCTATTTTTTGTCCATATTTTACTTTTTGATTTAGTAATTCTTCTAATTCAACACTATCTTTTTCCCAAACCATAACAACAGTTGATCCCATTTTAAAGTAACCCAATGTTTGACCTTTTTTTACTTTTAAATCGTCATATTTAATTACTTTTATATCTTTTGCATTAGTATTTGTTTCTACACTTGGTTCAAAATCAAATACCATTTGCCCTACATTTAAAGCTCCAACAAAAACCATATAAAAAATTTTATTATCTGAAAAACACTCTAAAATCACTCTTTCATTTTGAACAAATAAATCAAGTTCTTTATTTAAGTATTTTAAATTAACAGGATAAAGCTTTCCTGGAACATGAATAAGTTTTTTAATTTCACAATCAATAGGTGCATGATACCTATGATAATCACTTGGAGCAAGATAAAAATTCATATATTTTCCATCTTTTACCATAGGGAAAGTATCAGTACAATAATAAGTAAGTAAATCTTCAACAGAATATTCCATACCTTTTATTTGAAAAAGAGTCTCTTTATGTAAACTCCCTGATTGTGTAATAAAACTATCAGAAGGAGAGATAAAACTATTTTCATCTTCATTAATTTCTCTTGGGATTGCCAATTCTCTTGTAAATAAATCAGTTAAAGACTTATAATACTTAGCATTTCTAAATTCGCTCATATCAATTTTAAAAATTTTAACATATGTATTGTTAATAAATTTTTGAAAAAATGAGGGGAACTCTTTCTTGGCAAACTTTCCAAAATATTGCGAGATCAAGTTTGTAATGTGCATTATTTTCCTTAATAATTCATTTTAATTAACTATTCTATCAAAATATCACTTGATTTTTAAAATATTAATATAAATTTCTAATGTAAGATAATTTAGTGTATCTTTAAGTTAATATTGCATTACTTAAATAAACAAATTATATATAAGGAAAAGTTATATGCATAAAATCGTAGTAGCAAATCAATGTGGTTGTTTTAAAAGAAGTGACCTTGAGAATAATATCAGTTTTACTTCAAAAGATGATGCTCTTTTAAAAGCAATACAAATGAAAGAAAAAATGAATGAAGAGTTCTGTGGAAAACATGAGTTTCAAGTTGAAGAGATGCAAAATAATTTTGTTATTTCATTTTTTACTCCTAAAAAATCTTCATGTTGCGGAGATGGATGTTGTAGCTAACAACTTCCATCTCAACTTTGTATAAAATCTTACAAATTTAGATAAAATTATAAAAATCAAAAAAGAGTCTTTATGAATTTAAAAAAAACTTTAAACTCCTCAATAAAAAGTATTTGGATTATACTAAAACTTGTTATACCAATTTATATACTTGCTGAAATACTGTTTTATTATAATACTTTAGCATATGTATCATTTTTAGTTGAACCATTTACTTCTATATTAGGTTTACCAAAAGAAGCAGCATTATCAATAATTAGTGGAATGTTTTTGAATCTTTACGCAGCAGTTGCTTTTGCAGCTCCACTTGATATGAGCCCACAGCAATGGACTGTTCTAGCAGTGTTTTTAGGTATTTGTCACTCTTTAGTAGTTGAAAGTGTGATTATGAAAAAAATTGGTTTATCAAACACTTACTCTTATCTTTTAAGATTTTTTGCAGGATTAATAGTTGCATATCTAACTACCTTTATTCCTGCTAGTTATTTTATGTCAAATATAAATATTGAAGCTTTTGAAGAAAAAAGTTATGATAGTTTAATATCTTTACTTCAAATTTCAGCATATAATGCCTTTATTTTGTCATTGAAAATTATTGCTTTAATTACTGCTTTAATTTTTATAATGGATTTTATAAAAACAAGAGATTTTATACAAAAAAGTGGGAAAAATATTAGTAAAAGTTTCTCAATCTTAGTTGGTGTATTTTTAGGAATAACATATGGAGCAGGTATATTAATAGAAGAATCAAAAGGTACAAGTTTAAGTAAAAAAGACATCTTCTTTATTGGTACTTTTTTAATGATTTGTCATGCTATTATTGAAGATACTTTATTGTTTGTAATTTTTGGAGCTGATTTTACTATTATAATTGCTATTAGAACAGTAGCTGCAATAATTATTTCTTATGCAATGTTATATTTCTTTGATAAAAAATATTCTAAAACTACAAAGCAAAGTATTTAATTTAATACTTGCTTTGGAATAAGAATATATAGTTTACCCTTTTCTTTCATTTTACCTGCATATTCAAATGCTTTATCACCAAATCCCCAAAAAAAGTCAGCTCTAATTTCCCCTTTAATTGCTCCACCAACATCAGCAGCAACCATTAATTTGTTTATATCTTCTTTTGTAACAGGGTTTGAAGTTGAAATGAATACTGGCATACCTAAAGGAATATAACTTCTATCAACAGCAAGATTTCTTTTTGAAGTAAGTTCAACACCTAATGCTCCTGTTGCACCTTGTTTTGACTCTCTAAAAAATACATAACTTTCATTATGATTTAAAATTTCATCTATTTTGTCTGGGTTTTTATCAAAATATGCTTTCATTCCTTGAATAGAAGCACTATTTCTATCAATAAATCCATTTTTTAACATATACTTTCCAACAGATTTATATCTTCTTCCATTTTGGTTTGCATAACCTACATTTAAAATTGTGCCATCTGTTAATTTTACTTTGCCAGAACCTTGTATATGAAGTAAAAAAAGTGCAAATTTATCATCAACATAACAAATAGGTTCTAAGTTCTCATTTGCATGCTTTTCAAGTTGGGCTCTATCTTCATATGGAACTAATTTATTTCCTTTTAATTTACCTCTTAATCTATACTTTTTAAGTTCTGGGTAAACCTTACTTAAATCAACTGTGATCATATCTTTTGGAGTTTTATAAATTGGATATTTATAAGTATCATCTTTTGTTAAACTTCCATGAAGTAATGGCTCATAATAACCAGTTATTACACCCTCATCACTTCCTTTATTATCTATTAGTTTATAAGCTTCAAAATTTGAGATAAAAAAGTCTCTTGCATTATTTTCATCATCTGCTTTTAAACAAACTTCTTTAAACATTTCATATCTTTTTGAACGTGTACAAGCTTTTTTAAATACTTCAAATGCATAATCTAAATCATCATTATAAAAGTCTTCAATATCATAAAAATTGACTTTTTCTAAAGATGCCTTTGAGATATCATCATACTTTTGATACTCTTTTACAGAACATCCAGTAAATATATAAATAGTAATTATAAAAATTAGTAGTTGTCTCAAAACTGCTCCTTTAATTTTGCAGTATTTTAACATCTTAAAGTAAATGTTTTATTACAAAGAATTATTGACCTTGAGGATGAACTTCTTTTAAGCCACAGTGTTTGCATCTATATTCAAACTCTATAACTCCTTGGCAGCCATGATTTTTCAAAACTCTTTTTGTAATAGCTTCATTTTTAAAAGTAGTATTAGTTTTCTCATCAAAGAATGTTCTTGATTTTTCCCCACAATTTGGGCACTCACCTGAGTTTAACTTTGATACTCGTTGATGTTTAGTTTTAAAGTAAAGTAATACAGAAAATATTACTAATAAAAAAGTAAGTAGTAGGAATATTAGTGTTTGCATAAGGGAAGTTACCTTCCCTTTGCAAGTGTAAAATTAAAATGCAAGATTATTCAACCTCAGCATCAATTACATCATCGTCATCTTTTTTAGCTTTTTTATTTGCTTGTGCGCCACCTGCTTGTCCACCTTGAGCTTGTTGCTCTTTAGCATACATAGCTTCTGCTAATTTATGACTAACTTCAGTTAAAGCTTTAACTTTCTCTTCAATTTGCTCTTTTGTTGCATTTTCATCTTTTAAAACTTCTTCTAAAGCTGCTGCTGCATCTACGATTTTTTGTTTTTCTTCTTCTGATACTGCACTTTCATTCTCTTCTAAAGTTTTTTTAGTTGAATGTAATAAAGAGTCAGCTTGATTTCTAACTTCAATTACTTCTTTTCTTTTTGCATCAGCTTCTTTATTTGATTCTGCTTCTTGTACCATTTTTTCAATTTCTTCATCACTTAATCCAGATGAACCAGAGATTGTAATTTTATTCTCTTTTCCAGTACCTTTATCTTTAGCACTTACATTTAATACACCATTTGCATCAATGTCAAATGTTACTTCAATTTGAGGCACACCTCTTGGAGCTGCTGGAATATCTGAAAGTTCAAACATACCTAAAGATTTGTTATCTTTTGCAAACTCTCTTTCACCTTGAGTTACATGAATTGATACTGCTGGTTGGTTATCTTCTGCTGTACTAAATACTTGAGATTTTTTAACAGGAATAGTTGTACCTTTCTCAATTAATTTAGTCATAACTCCACCTAAAGTTTCAATACCTAATGATAAAGGAGTTACATCTAATAATAATACATCTTTTACATCTCCTTTTAATACACCAGCTTGAACAGCAGCACCTTTTGCAACTACTTCATCAGGGTTAACACCTTTGTTTAAATCTTTTTCAAAGTAATTTTTAACAATTTCATTTGCTTTTGGTAATCTTGTAGAACCACCAACCATGATAATTTCTTGAATTTCATTTTTATTTAATCCTGCATCATCTAAAGCAGTTTTAATATGAGATAAAGTTTCATTAATTAAATCTTCTGTCATAGACTCAAATTTAGCTCTTGTTAAAGATTTTACTAAGTGAACTGGTCCTGCATTACCCATTGAAATAAATGGTAAGTTAATTTCTGTTGATTCTGCTGAACTTAACTCTTTTTTAGCATTTTCAGCTGCATCTTTTAATCTTTGTAATGCCATTTTGTCATTTTTAATGTCAAAACCATTTTCATCTTTAAACTCTTTTGCTAACCAATCTATAATTCTATTATCAAAGTCATCTCCACCTAAGAATGCATTACCATCAGTTGAAAGTACTTCAAATGTTCCATCACCAATTTCAAGAACTGTAACATCAAATGTACCACCACCTAAATCGTATACAAGAACTTTTTCTTCACCTTTTTTATCTAAACCATAAGCTAATGATGCAGCTGTTGGCTCATTGATAATTCTTAGTACATTAAGACCTGCAATTGTTCCTGCTTCTTGAGTTGCTTTTCTTTGTGCATCATTAAAGTATGCTGGTACTGTAATAACTGCATCAGTTACAGTCGTTCCTAAATACTCTTCTGCATCAGCTTTTAATTTTCCTAAAATTTTTGCAGAAATTTCTTGAGGAGTATATACTTTATCTCCAATCTCAACTGCTGTTGCGCCATTTCTATTTACAATTTTATATCCAACTTTTTCTTGTGCTTCTTTAGCATTTTCTTCTTCCATCATAAGACCCATGATTCTTTTGATAGAATAAATTGTTTTTTCAGGGTTTGTAATAGCTTGTCTTTTTGCAGGATCTCCTACTAAAACCTCTCCTTTATCTGTAAATGCTACAATTGATGGTGTTGTATTTTTACCTTCTTTATTTGCAATTACTTTCGCTTCTCCACCTTCGTAAACTGCCATACAAGAGTTTGTTGTACCTAAGTCAATTCCAATTACTTTACTCATTCTATTTCCTTATCAAGTTTTATTTTATTTTTAATAATTTTTCTAATTTATTTAGTTTTATGACATTTCGGTCAAACTTATCTATTTTTTACAAATAGAAACCATTGAAGGTCTTAGTAATCTCTCTTTATACTTATAACCTTTTTGTAGTTGTTGAACTATTTGTCCATCTTCATGTTCAGAACTATCAACTTGCATTACTGCATCATGGAAATTTGGATCAAACTCTCCACTTGTATCGATAACACTAATTTCATGTTTTTCAAAAACTGTATAGAAATTTTTGATTGTTAATTCAACACCTTCTTTTAATTTTTTAAGTAACTCTTCTGCTTTTAAATCACTTGCAGACTCTTCTGCTGCTAATGCCATTTCTAAAGTATCAATTGGTGTTAATAAATCTTTTGCAAATTTTTCACTTGCATAATCAATTGCTTGATACTTCTCTTTTTCTAATCGTTTTTTTATATTTTCAAAATCTGCATGAACTCTTAAGTACTTATCTTCTGCTTCTTTTAACTTCTCTTCAAGTTCAGCTTTTACACTTTCTACAGTCTCTTCTTTAACCTCACTAGTAGCATTGTCTTCACAAGTTTGTTCTTCTTGATTCTCTACCACTTCTTGTTGTATTTCTTCTTTTTTTTCTTCGCTCAATTTTTACTCCTAAGACATACTAATTTGATTATAAAAATATTCATAATCTTTTGATAATTCGCCAACTATTAGCATTTTAGAATTATATCCTTTGATATTACACTCATGACAAATTGCAGTGTAACCAATTGGCAACAACTCTTCAAAATATAATCCTTCTTCACATCTATCTATAACTTCTCCATTTAAAAATGAATTAATAATAGTCTCATCAAAGTCATAACTAAGAGCTAATCTTAAAAACTCTTTTGTATTGTAAATTGAAAGATCTCTTTTTTTCACAAATTGTGAAATTTGTTCATAAAGTTCATAAGCACCTACATCTTTTGAAATTTTTATTATATGATTGATTTCTAAACCAATCATATCTTGTAAAAATCTGTAAAGTGCTGATGAGAACTTAATTGTAATTGGAAAATTATCAAATTCTAAAATCATATATTTATCTTGAATATTAATAATATTTACCAATTTATCATTTTTAAGTTCTTTTATAAACACAGTAATACCAATATTTTGAGCCAAATACTCAATAGTTCTTAAATCAACAAAAGATAGTTTAAAATTTAATTTGCTATACCAATATTGCTTTAAAGCTTCTGTAGTTGGAGTTCTTCCACTACTTGCATGTGCTTGAGCTAAATAACCCTCATCACCTAACTTTTTAAAGTAACCTCTAATAGTAGCAGGTGAGTAAGCAATATCATACATTGATTTTAACTGACTAGAACCAATAGGTTCACAGTGTTCAATATATGCTTTGATAATAGACTGTAATAAAAACTCTTTTTTATCAATCATTAAAAACCAATCTTTTGAATTTTAGCACTCATTATCTTGAACTGCTAAAGTATTATAACTTATGAGTGTATATTTGTCAAGTACTTTTTGAGTCTTTTTTTATAAAAGTTTTCAAATAGCTATTTTTACCTTTTATACAAAATATATTTCATCTTTTCTTTTCTATTTATATAATATTTACTTATATATTTTTATAAATAATTACTTATATTTATTAATTAAAATATCTTTCAAATCCTTTATATAATAATAGTTTTGATAAAATTCTTAAAAATTAATTATAAGGAAAATTTATGAAATACCAAGTTAGCACTTCTAAGACTTTAGAAGAGACTTATGATGCACTTCAAAAATCTATCAGTGAAAATAAATTTGGACTTCAACATACTCATAATGTACATGAAAAACTTAAAGCCAAAGAGGTTGAACTAGGAAGAAGATGTCTTATCTTAGATATTTGCCAACCACATATTGCTAAAGAAATTTTAGATATTGATCCAAGTGTTAGTTCAATCTTACCATGTAGCATCTCTATATATGAAGATGAAGGGAAAACAAATATATGTGTTGTTAAGCCATCATTCATATTTCCTCAACTAAATAAAGATTTAAAAGAAGTAATGCAAAGAGTAGAAAAAACTATTTTCAAAATAATAGATGAAGCTGCTTAAACACTTAGTGTAAACTCATCATATAAATACTTAGGAAGTTTCTTTTCTAACTTTAAAGTTAAGTTGGTGGGTTTTTCACCCTCAAATTTAATAGTATTTGCTAAGCCTAAATATATAAAGTTTTGAGTCTTCTTATCAACTGTTATATATTTTCTTACAAAAATATGAAGTTTAACTTTATGCTTGATATTTTCTATTAATTTTTCTCCATCACCTTTATTAATAGTTGCATTTGGTTTTGTTTGCCAAGAAAAAGTATCATTTGTAAAAAATATATTATTATACCTTTTACTTTTTATCGCATTTTGTTTATCTAAGTTTATAAATAAAAAATAATCATTCTTATGCTTTAATTGACCACTTCCTCTAAAAGAGCTATGAATCTTATCTAAGTTACAAAGTAATGCTATATTTTTCATATTATACTTTTCATATAATTTTAAGAATGGTAAACCATAATAAACTCTTTCAAACTCTTTTTCATACAATAAAACTCCATACTCTAAACTACTTTTTATAAGCTCTTTTTGTTTTTTTATTTCTAAACATTTTTTAAAAACTTGAGTAACTTTTAAAACTTCATCTTTTAAGTATACAACTTTTTCATATCTTTTTATTTGTGCACTATCAAAAAACTCTTGATTTAAATATCTAAAACTGTGTTTTATTGTTTGTAAATCAACTTTTTCTTGATACTTTAAAACTTCATTTTCTGCAGTTTTTAAATCAATATACTCATGATTTAAAAGATACTTTAATATTGCAAATTCATGAACTCTTTTTAGTTTTATATGAGAATCAATAAATCTAATAATTTTTAAAAAACTCAATGAAAATTCATTTTCTTGTTTTTGTACTCTTAATACAAATTCAATATAAGATTTACTCTCGTCAATAAAATCTTTAGGATTAAGTGTTGTTTCATAAGCTATAAAATCAATAAGAGTTGGAACTTTTTTAATATCATTTTTAAACTCAATAAACTGTTGTTTTAAATATCTAAAACTATTAAAGTTCTCTTCATCAAGTTGTTTTAAAACTCTTTTTTTTGAGATTTCATCCATATATATAAATGTATTATTAGATATTGTTGCAAAGCTATTATTTAAAGCAAGTTTTATACTATCTTTATCAATTGCTTTATTTCCTAAAAGTGCAAAGGCTATTAAATAAGCTCTATTGTGATTTCCAATAAAATCTAATACTGTTAAATACTCTTTATCTTGTGTTTTTCTAAGACCACGTCCAAGTTGTTGAATAAATACTGTTGATGAGCTTGTAGGTCTTAACATCAAAATAGTATTAACTTTTGGTATATCAACTCCTTCATTAAAAATGTCTACACTAAAAATAACTTCTAAACTCTCATCTTCATTTTCAAGTTGTTCAATGGCTAATTCTCTTTTTTCAACACAATCGCTTCCAAAAAGAGTAGTTGAATATATACCTGCTTTATTAAACTCTTCACTCATATATTTTGCATGCTCTTTATTTACACAAAAAGCTAAAGCTTTTCTTTTTTTATTATCATGAGCATAAAATTTCATTTTTTCAATTATAAATTCAACTCTTTTATTTACACTTAATAGTTTTGCTAACTTTGAAAGATTATCTAAGTTTGTATTTTCATAATCTGTTACAATATCACTTATTCCAAAATAGTGAAAAGGTGCAATTAGTTTCTGTTCTAATGCCTCATTTAATCTTAAATCAATTGCAACATTATCATCAAAAACTTCATAAATATTCTGTTTATCACTTCTATTTGGAGTTGCCGTTAAGCCTAAAGTAAATTTAGAATTAAAATATAAAAAAACTTTTTGAAAAGATTCACTTGCTATATGATGAGCTTCATCATAAATAATATAATCAAACTCATCTTTTTTAAAAAGTTTTAAATTTTTACTTATTGTTTGAATAGTAGCAAAAATATAATTATTATCAAGCTCTTTTTTATTTCCTGTAAAAAATCCAAAACTTTTTGATTTTATAATTTTTTCAAAACTAAATTTTGATGAAATCAAAATATTTTCCCTATGAGCTAAAAATAAAACCTTTTTAGCTTCAAACTCTTTTACATCAAAAGCACTAAGATATGTTTTGCCTGTTCCTGTTGCACAAATTGCTATTGCTTTTTTTTGATTGTTTTTTCTTAAATCTTTTAAGTTTTTAAGAGCATGAATTTGCATACTATTAGCTTTTATCTTTTTTTCAAAAATAAATTTTTTATCTACTTTTACAAATTTCTGCTTTAAAAAGTTTTCATATGAATTTAAAAAATCTTCATCTACATAATATGCTTGCTTAAATAAAAAATCAAACTCATTTAAAACATCAAGAGTAAAACTATCTTGTTTTTTACTTCCTATTTTTAAATTCCACTCTACATTTGATTTAAATGCACTTGCAGTTATATTTGAAGAGCCTACAACTATTTTATAATCTTCTTCATACTCAAAAATATAAGCTTTACTATGAAACCCCACATCACTACTATCAAAGACTTTTAATTGTATATTAGTAAACTCTTGAAGTTTTTTAAGTGCTTTTACTTCTGTAAAATTTAAATATGTTGATGTTAAAACTTTTCCTTTAACTGCTTTTTGTTCACACTTTTTTAAACTATCAAGTAAAAGTTGTAATCCACTATAATTTATAAAAGCTACATTAATATAAAAACTTTTACAAGAGTTAAAAAGAGTTGTTAAACAGTTATAAAAATTATCTGTTTTATTATTTACAATAAGTTTATTCATCTATTTAAAAATCATCTTTATAAATAAAAAACAGACTATAAATAAGAATTAGTACACTAATAAATAAAATAATTGTAAAATTCCATCCAACTAATTGATAAAACATTGCAGGAACTACAGAACCCACTGCTCCACCAATATAATAAAAAGTCAAGTACATACCAGAAGTTAAAGATTTTTGTGACTCTTTTATTGAGTTTGCAATTCCTGTGCTTACACTATGAATAGTAAACATTCCTATACAAAAAATAAATAACATAAAAAATACAAAAATCATATTATCACTAAAAAAAGAAAAGTTAACTAGTGTAAAAATTAAAGCTCCAACAAGTATGGTATTTGATTCATTTTTTAAAATTTTGATAATTTTTTTTGATAATAATGAGACAACAATACCCATTCCATAACCTAAATAGAGTAATCCAATTTGAGATTCTGTTGCATTTGGAATTAACTCCTTCATTCTAAATGGCAAAATATTAAGTAGTCCTGCAAATACAAAAAAAGTTGTAAACATCAAGGAATAAATTAAAACGAACCTTCTATCTTTTAAAATTTCTACTACATCACTTAATTTTGCTTTAGTAAGATTAGTATCTCCTTCAAAAGATAATTTTCTTATAAAAAATAGTGCAAAAAATAGTGCAATAGATAAAGACATAAATACAGCTCTCCATCCAAACTCTGTTGCAATAAATCCTGATACTACACGCCCTACCATTCCACCAAATACAGTTGCTGCAACATAAATTGCCATATTATACTTCACATTTTTTTTATCACTATTTGCTAAAATACTCATACAAGAAGTTATTATAGCTGGAATTACAAGTGATTCTATAACTCTAATTGTCAAAAACATTTCATAACTATTTGAGTAAGATAAAATCAAATTTGTTACAAGTAGTATCACTGAAGCAATAAAAAGCATTTTTTTAGGACATATTGATTCTAAAACATATCCATAAATAATAGGTGCAATTGCAAGTGAGAACATAATTACAGCAGTAAATTGTGATGCTTGTATCATATTAATATCAAACTCTTTAGCTAGCAAAGGCTGTAATGGCTGGGTTGCATACATAATGGAGAATACTACTAAAATTACATATATAATTATCATAAGTTGTTGATTTTTCATTTTTAGATTATACCATAAGTAAAAATTTTATTTAAGTTTGCATAAATTTTACATATGTTACATTTTTATAATTATTGCAACTATTGTGCAATTAATATACAATTTTAATACTATTATTTATCATAAATATATTATAATACATTTATGATATAATAATTGTGTTGTGATTATGTCATTGCAAACATACAAAAATCAAAAAGGAGAACATATGAAGAAGCTTGCTACAGCTGCTTTAGTAGGAGCATTAACTCTTCCAGCATTTGCTGCTGAGTTTATTACAATTGGTACAGGTGGAGTTACTGGAACTTATTACCCAACAGGTGGTGCTATTTGTAGACTTGTAAATCAATACAAAAAAGAGACTAAAATTAGATGTTCAGTAGAATCAACAGGTGGTTCAGTTTACAATGTAAACACTATTAAAAATGGTGAACTAGATTTTGGTATTGTGCAATCTGACGTTGTTTATCAAGCATCAAAAGGTACAGGAAGATATCAAGGTGATGCAGTTAAAAAATTAAAGTCAGTAATGGCAATTTATCCTGAATTATTAACTTTAGTATCAAGAAAAGATGCAAACATAAACTCTTTAGCAGATGTTAAAGGAAAAAGAATTAACTTAGGTAATCCAGGTTCTGGAAATGAAGCTACTGCATTAAACTTATTTAAAGTAAGTGGAATCAAAAAATCTGATTTAGCATTTGCTGGTGCTTTAAAAGCTTCTGAAATGCCTGATGCATTAAGAGATAACAAAATTGATGGTTATTTTTATATGGTTGGACATCCAACAGCTAATATTAAAGATGCTTCAAATTCTGTTGATGTAAAAATTGTTCCTTTAGAGGGAAATAATGTTGATAAATTAATCAAAGAAAATCCTTATTTTGCAAAAGCAGATGTTCCTGGTGGAATTTATAAGGGTAACCCAGGTGGGACTCCTACATTTGGTGTAAAAGCGGTACTTGTAACTAGTGATGACGTAAGTGAAAAAGCTGTATATACAGTAGTTAAAGCAATTTTAGAAAATTTCGAAAAATTCAAAAAACTACATCCTGCATATGCAAATATTACAAAAAAATCATTACTTGATGGTTTAAGTGCTCCTTTACATGAAGGTGCTAAAAAATACTTCAAAGAAGCAGGTATTTTACAATAAAGTTTTCGAAAGCATTATGCTTTCGAAACAATATTGTCATATTTCATTTAATTCACATTTTTGTTTATTTTTACATGAAGTATGGCAATAACTCTAATTTACTTAAGGTATTACTATGATAGAACGAGACAAACATCACACTCTTGATGAGCTTGAAGTCGAACAGGCAAAAGAAACGGAGAATATAGTTAATGATTTAGAAGGACAAAGAGTGTTTGGAACACAACACTTTGAGTTTTGGCTAATTTCTGCAATAGCTTTAGGGTGGACACTATTTCAACTTTATATTGTAATAGAACCACTAAACTCTACAATTGCAAGATCAATACATTTAACATTTGCATTGGTATTATCATTTTTAATCTATCCTATGTTTAGAAAAGAGTATTTTCTAAAAAAAGTTAGATGGTTTGGTTACACATTTGCAACATTAGGACTTTGTACAGCTGGATATATAGCATTTTTTTATAATGATTTAGCATTAAGACCAGGTGATTATAATATAATTGATATTTCTGTTGCTCTTTTAGGTATTGTGATTTTAATAGAAGCAGGAAGAAGAGTATTAGGATTTGCATTAAGTTTAATAGCAATTATTTTCTTAGCTTATGATGTACTAGGGCCTTATATGCCTGAGCTGATTATTCATAAAGGTGCTAGTTTTAATAAACTTGCAGGACATATGTTTTTAACAACAGAGGGTATTTTTGGTGTTCCTTTAGGTGTTTCAACTGGTTTTGTATTTCTATTTGTACTTTTTGGTTCACTTTTAGATAAAGCAGGTGCAGGTGAATATTTTATTAATTTAGCATTTGCATTACTAGGAAGATTTAGAGGTGGTCCAGCTAAAGCATCAGTTGTGGCATCTGGATTTACAGGTATTATGAGTGGTTCATCAATAGCAAATACAGTAACAACTGGTACATTTACAATTCCATTGATGAAAAAAACAGGATTTAGGCCAGAACAAGCTGGTGCAGTTGAAGTTGCAGCATCTACAAATGGTCAACTTATGCCTCCTGTTATGGGTGCAGCTGCTTTTATTATTGCAGAGTTTTTAGCATTAAGTTATACTGATGTAATTTATGCTGCTTTTATTCCTGCTTTTGTTTCTTATTTTGCACTATTTTATATAGTTCATTTAGAAGCATTAAAATTAGGTTTAAAAGGTGCAAATCCAGAAGATTTACCTCCAAAACTACAAACATTTTTAAGAGGTATTCACTATTTAGTTCCAATTTTCTTTTTACTTTATACTTTAATGATTTTAAGAGAGAGTGCGGCAAGTGCGGCATTTAATGCAATTTCTCTTTTAATGCTACTAATGGTTGTTCAACATCCATTTAGAGCAATTCTTTATAAACAAAAAATTACTAAAGAAGTTTGGGTTAGTGGTTTTATTGATATTTTAGCTGGATTTATAAGTGGAGCTAAAAATATGGTTCCAATTGCTGTTGCAACTGCGCTTGCTGGTATTGTAGTAGGTTCTATTACACTAACAGGTCTTGGACAAGTATTACTAGAAGTTATTGAAACAATTTCAGGTGGAAATATATTTATTATTCTTATTTTAGCAGCTATCGTATCACTTATTTTAGGTATGGGTTTACCAACAACTGCTAATTATATTGTTATGGCATCATTAACTGCACCAGTTATTTTAACACTTGCACAAGACAATGGATACTTAATTCCTGCAATTGCTGCGCATTTATTTGTATTTTACTTTGGTATCTTAGCAGATGATACACCTCCTGTTGGTCTTGCAGCATATGCAGCTGCAGGTATTGCAAAATCTGATCCAATTAAAACAGGTATTCAAGGGTTCAAATATGATATTAGAACAGCAATTTTACCTTTTATGTTCTTTTTTAATCCAGAGTTATTATTAATTTCAGGAGTTGATTCATTTAACCCATCAGATCCAAGTGGATGGATTTGGATAACAGACCCACTACAAGTAGTAATTATATTTGTAACAGCACTTATTGGTATGCTAGCATTCTCTTGTTTTACTCAAGGATATTTTTTAACATGGACAAATGTTATAGAAAGATTTATATTTTTAGGTATTGTTCCTTTTATGTTTTTACCAAAAATAGTAGAAGCAAAACTTGCCTTACCAAGTCATTATATTTCATATTTAATTGGTTTAGCAATTTTTGTATTATTGTATCTTTTCCAAAAAGCAAAATTAAAAGCAAATAATACATCAAAATATGAAGTAGAATTATAAATAAAGTATCCATTTAGGATACTTTATTATAATTAACTATTAATAATCTCTTTATCTAAAATAAAGGAGTACTTCTTATGAATATATTAATAGTTCACTCTCATCCAGAAAAAAAATCTTTCAACGCATCTTTAACAAATAAAGCAAAAGAGACATTAACAAAGCAAGGTCATAGTGTAGAAATATCAGATTTGTATGCAATAAATTTTGATCCTGTTGAAAAAGCTGAACACTATAAAAATAGAGTTAATAGTTCTAGATTTGATGTGTTATCAGAACAAAGAAATGCATACAAAACAGATACTTTAGCAAAAGATGTAAAAGAAGAGATAGAGAAAATAAAAAAGTGCGATTTACTTATTTTACAATTTCCTTTATGGTGGCATCAACAACCAGCAATGCTTAAAGGATGGTTTGATAGAGTTTTTGTTGCTGGTGGTCTTTATACTAGTAAAATGAGATATGATAAAGGATACTTCAAAGGGAAAAAAGCAATCTGTTCTGTTACTTCAGGAGCTCCTTTATCTACTTTTACACAAAATGGAAGAGGTGGAGGTGAAATAGAGTCTATTCTTAGGTCTATTACTTTCTCTTTACACTATATGGGCTTTACCGTTTATCCAACTTTTTTGTCAACAGAGATTCAAAATAAAGATTTCACATATAAAAGTGAAGAACAGTTCAAAATAGATTTAGAAAAAAATTTAAAAGATTGGTCTTCACATCTTAAAAATTTACATAAAGTTGAACCTTTAAAATTTTATGGTTGGAAAGATTGGGATGAAAAAGGAAATGAAAAAAGAGATTGAACTCTTTTTTCTATTTTATAAAAGGCTTTTCAATTATGTATCCATAACCTTTATGAGATATAATAAAGTCATCATTTTTAACTTTATCTTTCAATCTTTTCATTACTGTTCTAAAAGCTGAATCATTTGTATTAATATCATTCCAAACATGCTTTTTAAATGTTTCAACAGATACAACTTCACCAAAATTATTAATAAGTACACTTAAAATTTCTGCTTCTTTTTTTGATAGCTTAACTATTGTTTCTTGGTTATATAGTTTATTTGTTGATTTATTATAAGTATAAGTTTTATTAATTGTTATAAGTTCTTCATTTACTTTTATTTTTCTATCTGCAAGTACTTCATCTTTTGCTTTTTGAAGCATTTCCATCATATTATCAATATTTAAAGGTTTTACAAAATATCCTAAAACTCTTAAGTTAATAAGTTTTAATAAATCATCTTCATTTTTATGGGCACTTACTATAATAAATCTTTGATCATTAACTAATTTCAATATATCATCAATCATTTCAATACCATTTTTATTTGGCATTTTTATATCTGTTAGTACTAAATCAAAAGATTTATTTAATGCATAGTTTTCTTGAAACTTTTGACTACCATCTTCCCCATCACAAGCAACAACTACCTCATCAAATATCGTATTTAAATAAAAAGACAAAGTCTTTCTAGCTAACTCTTCATCTTCTACTAATAAAACTCTTGTATTAAAAGCTTCCATTTTCTATTCCTATTTATAGTTAAACTTTATAATAACAAATTTGCTCTTTAAATTGGTAAAATTATTCTAAATTTTACCCCTTTATCTATATTTGTCACCTCAATTTTCCCATTCATATTCTTTTCTATAATTGTTTTTGCCATATAAAGTCCAATACCTGTTCCTTGGTCTTCAAACTTTGTTGTAAAATATGGCTCAAACATTCTTTCTAATATCTCTTGTTCAACTTCTCCACAATTATTTTTTAAAGTGACTTTTACATTATTCTCTATTTTTGTTACTCTTACTTGTATTATTGGATTAAATTTCTCTTGTTCAAGTTTTATAATTGCTGCTTCACTTGCATTATTTAATATATTTACTACAACTTGTTGAAATTCACTTTGATAACCATGTATTTTTACATCATCACCAATTAGTTCAATAGTTGCATTTGCTTTTTCAAGTTGCCCTTTAACTATTTTGATACAAGCTTCTATTGATTTTTTAATATCAAAAATTTCTTTATCTTTTGTGGGTTTATAAAAATTTCTAAAATCGTCAATTGTTTGTGACATATAATCAATTTGAACCTTTGCACTTTTAATTGAATCATTTAATTCATCTTTAGTAAAGTTTCCATAATTATCTCTAATAAAATGAACTAAAAGATTGATATTATTTAAAGGTTGCCTCCATTGATGTGCAATACTTCCAAGAACTTCACCCATAGAAGCTAGTTTACTTTGATGTGCTAAAAGTCTATCTTTTTCAACATTCTTTTCAACCTCATCTTCAATTTTTTGTTTAAGCTCTTCTTCTGTCATCTTCATTTTTGTAATATCATTAATATATCCATAAAGATGAGTTACTTTTCCAAAATGATCTTTTAATAAAATTGTTCTATTAAATACCCATTTTGTATTACCTTTTTTATCTTTTACTCTATAAATAATTGTAAAAAAGTAATCATCTTTTTCAATTGCTTTTTTTATTCTTTGTTTTAAAGGTTTTATATCATCTTCATGAATTACATCGATATAATTAATACTATAATTAAACTCTTGTGTTTCATAGCCATAAGAGTTAATACTTTTAGAAACATAATCAACACTTAAATTGTCATCATTATTCCATTTAAAAATAACTATTTTTCCCATCTCAACAAGTAGTTCAACATTTTGTAATTCATTAGTTAATTTCTTGCTTTGATCTATATCCATAGACATCATAAGCATTCGATTTGATTTTTTTGTACTTGTATTAAAAGCTTTTCCTCTTACAAAAACCCACTTATAATTATTATCAAAAGTCCTTAGTCTATATTCACATAAAAAATGTTCTGTTCTACCTATTAGATGTTCATTAAAACGATAGTTTACTTTTGGTCTATCATCAACATGAATCAACTCTAACCACTCATCAAAGTTTTCAACTCTTCCTCTTTTATAACCAAACATTTCAAGCCATCTATTTGAAAAGAATATCTCTTTTGTATCAAGATTTATATCCCATAAACCATCATTTGATGCAATAATTGCTAATTCATATCTTTCTTTCCATTTTTTATACAAAGAGTTTTTAGTTTCTAATCTTTTGTTATATCTATTAAATAGTGTATTTACAAACTTTGCAAAAGCAACAGATAAAAAGACCATAAATAATGCAATTAGAATTATAACTGTAATAGAAACTGCAAGTTTTATATGATATTGATTATTTATCTGTTTTATTTGTTTGTATATTTCAAAACTTTTCACTGTTACTAAAAACTGATATTTTCTAAAATTATAAATTTCATCTTCTAATTGCTCAAAATCTTTTTTAATATACTTTGTAAAATTAACTCTATCTTCTTCTAAAAGATTTTCTTCATCAATTTTATGAGCTTTATTATAATAATTATAAGCATATCCATTTTCATAATCATAAAACCATAAATAAGTATTTTCATATGCTTTACTTTTAGAGACAATAGAGTTTTCAATTGTTTTTCTAGTTAATGCTTGCATATCATCAATCTTTGAAAATGCCCCAATTATCCAGTTTTTAGATTCAATTTTTTGAAAATAACTAAGTCTTATATCTCGTTTTTGATTATCTAACCAATAAATTAGGTTTTCATCTCCCATATAAATAATATTTCTTAACATCTGTTTTTTAAAATAGTCTGTTTTCATTTTTGAATTTGTTAAAGTTTGCAAATATGAAATTAAATCTGCACCCTTTAATATCTCAAAACTATTTGAATTAAATACAACAAAATCGATTTCCCTTTGTATTTCTAAACTATTTAATGCATTTTTAATATCATCAAATTTTACTTCATGGTTATTTGATTGTAAAGCTTTTATATGTCCATTTATTTCAAAAACACTTCTATTTAACTTATCTTCAATATCATCAAAACTTGCACTTGAGTTATACTTCACATCGCTAATATATGATTTTAAAATATTTCTTTTTTTATATTTGTCTTTTTGTATTAATAATTCAATTTGATTACTTTTTTTATAATCTAATACAAGTGTGACTACCACTATTGATAAGGTTGCGATTATTAAAACGAAAGCTAAAGGTGTTAATATAATATGTTTTTTTATATCGCTTAAAGTATTAAATCTTTTCTTTTTTAAAAACATCAATAAAATACCTTTGCTAAATAGAGTCCATAAGGACTAGCTGGAGTTTTATAGATATGCTTTTGTTTGTTTAGTTGTAAAAGTAAATCTTCTTTTGTTAACTTACCCTCATTAATTTTAATCAAAAATCCCACCATAAGTCTAATTTGTGAACGTAAATATGAATTTGCTATAAATTTAAATACATATATATCTTTATATTTATAAAAACAAGTATCAAAAATCTCTTTTATAAATTTCTCTTTATCACTACCTTTTTTATGAAAGTACTCAAAATCATGAACTCCAATATATAGTTTAATTGCTTCTTTAATCTTTTGTTCATCTATATTTGGGACATGTAATATATATTTTGAATTAAAAGCTGTAAGTGGTTTTGGTGTAATAAGATATCGATAAACTCTTTTTTTTGCATGGAATCTTGAATGAAATTCATCACTTACAAAACTAATTTTGTTAACTCGAATTGATAATGGTAAATGCCTATTTAAAATATCTTTTAATCTCTTTAAATCTTCCCAATAAGAAGGTAAAATACAATTAAAAACTTGTCCCGTAGCATGTACATTCTTATCTGTTCGTCCACTTAAAATTATTTTTGTTTTTATATTTAAAGATAAAAAAGCCTCTTGTAATTTGTTCTCAACACTCTTACCATTTGGCTGAATTTGAGAACCTTGATAAAGTGTGCCATCATATGAAATAGTAAATTTAGTATTCATCTTAATAGAGTTTTTTTGTTGTTTTTATATATAAATAATAAGTTCCCATAATCCAAATACTTGGAGCTACATATAAAGAGTGCAATTCAATATTTTTTGTAAGATATTTTGTAATTACATAATAAATAACAACTGCAATCAAAGATAAACCAATAGCTCTATTTTTTTCATATCTTGGATTATAGTACCCAAAAGTAATAACTAAGAAAAGAGAAATTAAAGGAAAAAGTGACGTTAAAATAAAAAAAGTAAAATCATCTATGTCTGAATTATTTTGTAAAGAGTATTTCCAATAATTATACGAGTCTGTAAAAATAAAATCTTTTTTATTTACAATAGAATCATTTATATCCATAGTTCTATAATCAATCTGATTTAACTCTTCATCTCCTATATAAAATGCTTTCCCATCAATTAATGTAAAATTCAATTCTCCATCTTTATTATTTAAAACTGCTTTATTTGCTAAAATAAACTGATCTAAGCCCTCTTGTGTTTTAAATAATCTAACATTTTCATAATTTTTTCCATCTTTTTTATCAATATATATTAACCAATCACCAAACTTTTGACCAAACTCAGATGCTTTAATATTGAAATTTGCTTCTTTTTTCTTTTTATCTAAAAAGGTACTCATCAAATAATCAGTTTTCGGAATTAAACCAACAGAGATTATTAATAAAGCAATAGATAATAAAAAAGTACTTGGAAAAAATATTTTTAAAATCTTCATAGGATTAAATCCAAAAGAAGTAATTACTATAAGCTCATATTCACTTGATAGCTTTGCTAATGTTATAACAAGTGAAATAAAAAATGAAATAGGAACAGTAAAAAATATTATTTTTGGAACTGAATATCCATACAATTTAAATAACTCAAATGCATCAATTGTGATAACTGATGTCAAGGAAGCAATCTTTACTAAAAATATAATAGAAGTAATAAAATATAATCCTAAAAAAATAGGAAGAAATGAGATTGAAAGTTGTGAATAAAGATAACTTTTTATTTTCAAGTAAAAACCTTTGATGATATATTTATAAAAAATTCAAATAAAAATCCCATTACTAAAAATGGAATAAAGGGAATTTGACTATCTTTTTTTAAAAGAGTATTCAAAATAGATGGTATTATAGCAAAAATTCCTGCTAAAAATATAGCTATAACTCCTGCTTTTATTCCTAAAACTGCTCCAATTATTGCAATTATAGGAATATCGCCCTCCCCTAAAGCTTTTGTATTACGTAAAGTATCATCTTTTATTAGTTTAGATTTTATATTTTGAATATAAAATGTAATAATAAACTCTAATAAAATAAAAAAACCTGCAAAAATACAAGCATTTTCTAAACTTACCAAAAATTCATCTTTTGTTGCAAAAAAGGCAATAATTAATGCAATTAAAAGTAAATAATCAGGTACAGCTTTATATTTTATATCAATAAAAGATAATACTATTAGTGTATAAAAAAGTATTATCAAATAAAAAAATTCAAAACTTAATGATACTTGTAAAAATAAAAAAAGAGTCAAAAAACCCGTTATTAACTCAACAAGAAAATACCTAAAAGGAATTTTATCTTTACAAGAACCACATTTAGCTTTTAAAAATATATATGAAATTAAAGGAATATTTTCAAAATATTTTATTTTGCTTTCGCAATTTGGACAAAAAGATGGCTTTAAAATGGATATTTGTTTAGGCAGTCTATAAATTAGTACATTTAAAAATGAACCAAATACCACTCCAAAAACAAAACTAAATACCTCCAAATCTTCTCTCTCTATTTTGATAATCACTTATAATATCATCAAGCTCATTTGTTGTAAATTCTGGCCAAAATGTATTTACAAAAAACATCTCTGCATATGCATTTTGCCAAAGTAAATAGTTTGATAATCTTATCTCTCCACTTGTTCTTATAAGAACATCTACATCAACTATTCCAGAAGTATCTAAACAGTTTTCAAAGTTTTGTTTTGTTACTTCTAAGTTTTGTTCATTTAATCTTTTTATAGCTCTTAAAATTTCATCTTGAGAACCATAATTTAATGCTAAAATTTGAGTTAATCCACTTGCATTTTTAGTTGCATTCTCAGTTTTTTTTATAATCTCTTGTAGTGATTTTGAAAATCTTGAGATATCACCAATTGCTTTAAATCTTACATTATTATCTAAATATATATGAAGTTCATTTTTTAAATACTTTTCCAAAAGCTTCATTAAAAACTCGATTTCAAGTTTTGGTCTACTCCAATTTTCAGTTGAAAAAGCATATAAAGTAAGATATTTTATACCTATATTGTTACAATGATTTGTAATTTTTCTTACAACTTTAGCACCTTCTTCGTGTCCAGCAGTTCTTTTTAAACCTCTTTCACTAGCCCATCTTCCATTGCCATCCATTATTATAGCAATATGCTTTGGTAACTCTTTTTTATTACTTGTATTCATCAAACTCTTTTTCTAGACAATTTAAAAGCTTCATTGATACATCAAATTTAGAAGCAGAAAATGAGTATGATTTCTCTTTTAAAATAAGTTCAATACTATTATTGTTTGAACCAAACATATTATCACTACTTAAAACATTTAAGCAAACACCATCAAGAGATTTATTATGTAACATGTTTTTTGCATTTTCATTTGCTACAGTTTCATCCATTTCTGCTTTAAATCCAATTGACACAATATCATTTTTATTTAATGAACTTAAAATATCCATATTTTGCTTTAATTTCAAATCCCAAGTAGTTCCAAGTAACTCTTTTTTTAATTTTCCCTCTTGGAAAGAGTTTGGTACATAATCACTAACAGCAGCAGCCATAAATAAAAAAGGCTTTTTAAAAACTTTTTTTTCTTCACCACTATTTAATAAACTTGATTTTAAAACTTTGCCTTTTTTTGCACTATTTATACAATCAACTAAATTTTCATACATTTCAAAACTACTTTTAACTTCAATTACTTCAATTGCATTTGGTAAAGCTTCATGTCCTCTTGTACTTACTAAAGACACATCCGCACCTTTTAAATATAAAGCAAGAGCTAAAGATGATGCCATTTTCCCAGAAGAAAAATTTGAAATATATCTTACATCATCAATTTTTTCAATAGTTCCACCACCACTTAAAATAACTTTTCTATTATTCCAATATTCATCTTTTAAAATCAATCGTGAAGTTGCATAAAAAATCTCTTCTGGATCAGCCATAGCACCATCGCCTACATCCTTGCATGCTAACTCTTTAGTTTGTGTTTGAATCACTTCATAATTACAAAGTTTTAATTTTCTAATACTTTCTATAGTAATAGGATTTTGTACCATATTTGTATTTGCAGCGGGACACAAAATCTTATCTTTAGTATATGCAATTGCTGTTTGAGTTAATAAATTATCAGCAATTCCATTACTTAATTTATTGATTGTATTTACACTAGCAGGAGCTATTACAAAAGCATCTGCCCACTTTCCAGTATCTATATGATTACTCAAACTATTTTTATCCCAAGACTCGTTATTCTCATCTAAGATTTTATGTTGAGAGATAGCTTCAAAAGTTATTGGATTTATAAACCTTTTTGCTTCTTTTGTCATAATAACTTTTACATTTGCACCAGCTTTAATATACAATCTTATTAACTCTAAAGCTTTATAAATTGCAATTGATCCTGTAACTGCAACTAATATATTTTTATCTTTTAATAACATGATTTACTTCTTAAAAAATTTATAAAAGTAGTTTTTGATTATTTTCATTGGAGCTCTTGTAATAGCAAGAGAACCTTTTGGTACATCTTTTGTAATACAAGCTCCAGCTGCTAAAATAACATCATCTTCTATAGTTACAGGAGCTACTAATTGAGTATCTGAACCTATAAAGACATTTTTTCCTACTTTTGTTTTGTGTTTATTAACTCCATCATAATTACAAGTAATTGTTCCAGCACCTACATTTGTTCCCGTGTCCATTTCACAATCACCCAAATAAGATAGATGACCTGCTTTAACACCATTTAAAATGGCTTTCTTTGTCTCTACAAAATTTCCAATATGAGTATCTTTTAAATGACTTCTAGGTCTTATTCTTGCCATTGGTCCAATATCAGAATTTTCTAATATTGAGTCTTCAACTATTGAGTTTGTTTTAACAATTGAGTTTATAATTTTTGTATTACCTAATAAACAAACTCCATTTTCAATTATAGATTCACCCTCAATTTGAACTGTTTCTTCTATATAAATAGTATCAGGAAGTCTCATAATAACACCATTTTGCATAAACTGTTTTTTGATTCTATTTTGATGTATTACTTCAGCTTTTGCCAACTCATATTTTGAGTTAACACCTTTAAAGTTCTCTTCACTTACAACTAATGGTTTTAGTGTTTTATTATCTTTTATTGCAAGTTCTATTAAATCAGTAATATAATACTCTTTTTGTGCATTATTATTTGATAAAAGTGGTAAATATTGTTTTAAAAATGATGTTTGAAACTGATAAATTCCAGCATTTGCAGTTGTTACTTTTAACTCTTCTTCATTTGCATCTTTTTGTTCAACAATCTTTACAACTTTTTCATTTTTTAAAATTACTCTTCCATATCCTGTTGCATCTTCTAAATCTAATACTGACATAACAATTGTTGCATTTAAATCAAATTTTTTTAACTCACTTGCTTGTATTAATGGCATATCACCATTTAAAACCAAAGTCTTCTCATACTTAGGTTCTATATTCATAACAGCTCCACCAGTTCCTGGATAGTTTTCATGATCTTGAATAACAAAATTTATATTATCAAAATATTTTTCAATAGTTTGCTGTACTTTTAAAGCCTGATGATATAAAACCACTGTAATATCATCACTTAATTTTAATGCTTCTTTAATTGAGTAATAAAGCATTGGCTTTCCTGAAATTTCATGTAAAACCTTAGGTTTTTCAGATTTCATTCTTGTTCCAGCACCAGCTGCAAGTATTATTATTGATAAATTATTCATATTTTTCCTTACTTTAAAGCTTCGTCAATTTCTGCTCTTAGATTTTTTATTACTTGTTTTATTGCACTAAGCATTTTAGGATCTGTTATATTCCCATTTAAAAGTTTTGCTAAATTTTTTTCTCTTTCTTTAAAAAATTGTGCAACAGAACGGCTTTTTTTATTATGATTATACATAAATACACCAGAAGCTATTAAAATAACAACTAATTTTGTATGCCCCAAAATTGCAGCATAATTTAAAATAGTAAATCCTGCATAATCAACTGCATTTATATCCGCACCTGCTGCAATTAAAAGTCTTGCAATTTTAAAGTTTCCTTTCCATTGGGTATGATGCAGTGCAGTTCTTCCTTGTCTATCTTTTATATTTAAATCTGCTTTTTTTGATAAAAGTTTTTCTACAACTTCAATATCATCTGCAATAACTGCTTTATGATAAACAGTTCTTCCATCTTTATCTCTAATATTAACATCAATTCTAAATTTTAATAGAAAAACTAACTTTTCTAAAAATTGCTCTTTATTTCTAATACTTTTTACTTTTAAACCATGATCAACTAATAAAGTTAAAGGAGTATCTCCATTATCATCCATAATATTAGCATTTGCCCCTGAATTAAAAAGAAGTTTAATCAAAGAAAGATTATTTTGTACAATTAAATCAAATATGGTAGTTTTTCCAGTTGATCTTTGTTTGTTTAATTTTGGTCTATAACTTATAACTCTTTTTAAAAGTGTAAAATAATCTTCTTCATCATCAATATCTAAATATCTTCTTGAAATAGGCTTTTTATTATTGTGTTGAACCAAAATTATTTCACAAAGTTCATCAACAACTGTTCTTTCTAAAATATCTCTATGGTCAATATCAGCACCCTTTGTCAATAAATATTCAACCATTTCAATATTTTTCATTCCATCAAAAATAGCTTCAAATAAAACGGTTCTTCCATTTTTATCTTCTGAATTTATATCAGCTCCTGAGGCTAATAAAAAATCGATCGTGCTATAATTTTTTCTTAATACTTCTTTATATAAAACAGTTTTACCTTTACTATCAACTCTATTTACTGCTAAACCATTTTCTATTAAAACAGATGTAAGCTTTAAATAGTTTCTTTCTTTATTTGCTAATTTATATTTTCCTTCAACTTTTTCTTTAGGATTTTTTAATATTTCTAATATTTTTAATATTTCATCTAAAATTGTCTCATTATTTATATTTTTAATATTTAATTTTATGCCTTTTTCTAAAAGCAATTCTATAACATCAATATTTGAAGCACCCATAACAACAGCATTAAAAAGTACATTTTCTCTATTTTCATCAGTTACATGTATATCTACACCATTTACAATTAAAAATTTAGCTACTTCTGGTTTTTCTTTTAAAACAGCTAAAAATAGTGCTGTTTGTTCATTGTCATCAACAGCATTTGGATTTTCTATATTATTTAAAACTTCTCTTATAATCTTTAAATTTTCACCCTCAACAGCATCAAAAAGCACTGTTCTTCCATATGTATCTTTAATATTTAAATTTGGTTTATGTGCTAGTAAAATCTCAAATACTCTATGATTTCCCTCTAAAGCAACATCTTGTAAAATTGTTCTTCCAGAAGAGTTTATATAATCTATTGAAGCGCCATTATCAAGCAAAAATCTAATCATTACTCCATCACCACGTTCAACAGCTTCACTTAAAACTGTTTTTCCATACATATCTTCATGGTTAATGTCAATCTTATTTTTAAGTAAAATTCTTATAGCTTCAATTCTTTTTTTCTTTACTAAAGGGAATAATAATGTTTGTTCTTTATCATTTAATCTATGGATATCTGCACCATTGTCTATTAATTTTTGAACTTTTTCTACATTTAAATAGTTTTTAAGTAGCTCTTTTTGAAAGTTTTCAGTTATATCTTGTTTAAATAAGTTCAACATTAAGCTTAAATCCTTTGATTATTATAATCATTTAGATATTTTAACAAATTATTCATTAAAATCTTTTTCTACGTCTTGGTGGAAATTTACTTGGAAACTTTTTATTATTATTTTCTCTTTCGTCTCTTAAATTTAGTTTTAATGATTTTTCTATAAAACTATTAAAACTGGCTCTTGAAATACTAGCTTTAACACTATCTGGAAAAAGTTTTGGAAACTTATATGAAAGCCATAAATAAAGCGATATTTTCTTTACTTCATCTTCAACTAAAAGTAAATCTCGCTGTGTAATAGCTTTTTTAGGCAATGTAATTGAGGGTTTATATCTTACTACTTTATTTTTAATTACAGCTGCAATATATGCATCATAAGCTTGTAAAATAATTGGAGATTTTACAGTAACAGGCGCTTGTGAAAGCATATATTTATCTTCCAATTTTAAATTATTTTTTTGATCTAAAATTTTTGATGTAGTAAGCATTGAGCCAATATTTGATGCAATAAAAGGACCATCAAAATACATATTATCAAGGAAAAATTTTAATATTTTTTGTAAAGATTTTGTTTTAATATGAGAACTTAATCCCTCAAGTTGTTGTGCACTGATTTTTACTTTAAAAGGTGGTTTTATAGTTTTAACAGGTTTTACATACTCTTTGTGTAAATGTTTTAAAGTTTCTCTTGAAGTAGCACCTATAAATCCTTCTTCATGATGTCCATATCTACCTGCTCTTCCTGCTATTTGAACGATTTCATTTACATTTATTCCTCTTCTTGATATTCCATCAAATTTTTTATGATTTGTAAAAAGTATAGTCTTAATAGGTAAATTTAATCCCATTGCTATTGCATCTGTTGCAATTAAAATATCACTTTGTTTTTCTCTAAATCTTCGTGCTTCATCACGTCTAACTTCGGGAGATAAGTTTCCATATATAACTGAAACCTTATGATATTTTTGTAGTTTTTGCTTTAATTTAAGTACATCATTTCTGCTAAATGCAATTAAAGCTGTTTGAGGTTCAAGCTCTTTTAATAAAGTTTGTTTTTCCATTAAATGAAGTTCATTTTTTCTTTTAAATTTTACTATTTCTAAATCTTCATTTAAATATTGTGCAATCTTTTTTACTGCATCTAAAGCATTAACTGAACCTGTCATAACAATCTGTTTTGCAGGACATCCAATAATAGCATTTACCCATGCCCAACCTCTTTCATCATCATCTAGCATTTGAACTTCATCAATAATTGCTAAATCTACATCCAAATCAAAATCAATCATCTCAATTGTTGAACAAACATGAGAAGCATCTTCATCAAAAATTTGTTCTTCTCCTGTGATTAAAGAAGCTTCAAGATTTGAAGATTTTAAATCCTCATAACCCTCAAGTGCTAAAAGCCTTAAAGGTGCAAGATAAAGACCACTATTTGATTGTTTTAACTCTTGCATTGCACTGTATGTTTTACCAGAATTAGTAGGGCCAACAAAAAATTTTAATTTTCTATTTAAACTTCTTGCTAAAGGAAACTGAGATTTTAAATCACAATTTAATAAGTTTTGTAACTGTTTTTGGAGTATATCTTTCATGGGCGTATTATATTGATTTTTATATAATATAGTATTAAAAATTATAAGGTAATTTAATGAATTGTATATATTTTGGAAAATGTGCTAGTTGTACTTTGTATGACAAATCATATGAGGAACAACTTCAATATAAAGTTAATATAGAAAAACAAAGATTTAAAGATTTAACTAATATTGAATTTGATGTTATAAAAAGTCAAGATAAAAACTTTAGAAATAGAGCAGAATTTAGAATTTGGAAAAATTTTAAAGATAAAGAAGCTATAACAATAAACTATGCTATGAATGATTTTGATAAAAATACATTAGAAATAAAATCATGTGAAATCGTAAGTGAAGATATTTCAAAGCTTATGCCAAAACTATTAGATGAGTTACAAAAAGATGAAACACTAAAATATAAACTTTTTGCATGTGAATTTTTAAACTCAACAAAAGGTGATACGCTTATTACTTTAATCTATCATAAAAAGTTAGAAGATGAATGGATTAGTAAAGCAAAACTTTTAGAAAAAAAGTTAAACATAAAAATTATTGGAAGAAGTAGAAAACAAAAAGTTGTTTTAAGTAAAGATTATATTGAAGAAGAGTTGAAAATAAATAATAAAAACTTCTTTTTTGAATATAAAGAGGGTGGATTTACACAACCAAATAGTCATGTAAATGTAAAAATGATTGAATGGGTATTAGATAAACTTGAAGTAAGCAATAAAGATTTGTGTGAGCTTTACTGTGGAGGGGGAAACTTTACAATACCTCTATCTACTAAATTTAAAAATGTTTTAGCAACAGAGATATCAAAAACATCAATAAAATCAGCTTTGAAAAATTGTCAATTAAACTCTATATCAAATATCGATTTTATTAGAATGAGTAGTGAAGAGTTCGTAGAAGCTTTAGAAGAAAAAAGAGAGTTTAGAAGACTAAAAGACATTGATTTAAAATCTTATAATTTTTCAACTATTTTTGTTGATCCACCAAGAGCAGGACTTGATAAAACAACTAGAAAATTAGTATCAGATTTTGAAAAAATAATCTATATTTCATGTAATCCAGAAACATTACATAGAGATTTAATAGAGCTTACAAAAACACATAAAATTGATAATTTTGCTTTATTTGACCAGTTTTCTTATACAAAGCATATAGAAAGCGCAGTTGTATTAAACAAATTTTAACTTTAGCTTAGCTAAAATTTAAGTAATTATGAAAGTATTAACAAAGGGTAAAATATGAGAATTAATACAAATACTGCTTCACTTATGGCACAAGAAGCAAATAGCAATACAAATAAAGCATTAACTAACTCTTTAGAGAAGCTAAGTACAGGGCTTAGAATCAATAAAGCAAGTGATGATGCATCAGGACTTGCAATTGCTGATAAATTAAGAACACAAGCTAGTTCACTAGGACAATCAATTTCAAATGGAAACTCAGCAATTTCTTTAACACAAATTGCGGATAAAGCCATGGCTGAGCAATCAAATATTTTAGATATTATTAAAACTAAACTTATTCAAGCATCAACTGATACTACGTCTCAAGAAGGTAGAAAATCTATTGGTAAAGATATTGATAAATTATTAGTTCAATTAGACAATATTTCAAAACAAACAAACTATAATGGTACATCACTATTACAAGGTGCTTCTGGTGGTGCGGCTGCAGTTCAATTAACTTTTCAAATGGGTGAGAATGTAAATGATACAATCTCTACAACAGCTGGAGTTAGAGCAAATGTGTCTGGTTTAACATTAGATGCTTTAAAATCAGCAGCTGCTTCTGGAACATCAGCTGTGTTTGATGTAGGTGATTCAAGAGGTTTCTTGGATGATATAGATAGTGCACTAAATACACTAAATGGATGGAGAGCAGATTTTGGTTCTACTCAAAACCAATTAGAATCAGCAGTAAGAAACCAAATGACTCAACAAACAAATATTAAAGCTGCAGAATCTGTAATTAGAGATGTTGATTATGCACAAGAAAGTGCAACATTTAATAAACAAAATATCATTGCACAAGCTGGTACTTATGCTATGAGTCAAGCTAATAATGTTCAACAAAATGTTCTAAGATTGTTGCAATAATTTTTTATTTTTATTTTTTCAACACCCTGTTAGTACTCTAAAACTACCATTTTATAGGCTCGGAAACTACTCCGGGCTTTTTTTATAACTTCTTTCATATTAAGCTAATTTTAAGAATTGGTGTGTCATAATGCTTTTATAACTTGAAAAGGAGAATTTAAAAATGCAATCAACAAATTCAATACCAGAAAACATTTTAAAGATCCAAAAGAAGTTATGTACTTTTGATAAAGGTTCAAGAAACTATAAAAAGTATAGCAAGATATTACAAAAGCATATTAAAAAAAATAATATGAAAAAAAGAGTTAATAGTAATATCAAAACAATAGAGGCTATTGCAAAAATTAGTAGTCAAAAAAATTAATAAAATGTATAGGTATCAATGGATGCCAAAGAGTTAGACTCTATGCTTGGTAAAACAAGAAG